>Ga0181344_1000383_pt1 | contig 17921 bp, 17 predicted proteins | sample Su13VDMLBDD_FD_130098 | JGI IMG/M metagenome (GOLD analysis project Ga0181344, IMG submission 130098) | Freshwater viral communities from Lake Michigan, USA - Su13.VD.MLB.D.D | ecosystem: Environmental > Aquatic > Freshwater > Lake | place: USA: Michigan | collected 2013-07-15
AGGATTACCATAAAGCGCACTACCCCATTCGGCTAGTGGCCCAATAACAAACTGCACAGCAAACCCAGAACCGCATACCCAGCCAATAGCTGGTCGCCAGCCTGATACAAAAATGCTGGGATTGGCTGCTTCAACTTTGTTGATTTCCAACTGTCCAGCAATGATTGACAGTTCACCAGACTGTTGCAGCTTGAACAGTTCCATTTTGGCAGCAGCGGCTTGCACGGGATCAGGCCATAGCCTGTCCATAACTTTGCCACCAATGTCTAAGAGTGCGGATACAGGATCAAGTGCCATTTTGGTTTCCTTTGGTGCGTATATTCACAATAGTTTCAGCCGTCTTCCCGGCAAATACCGCCGTGATCACTATGATTAAAATTTGGCCAAGCAATTCTACGTAAGCGCCCCGTGTTTCTAATTCAAAAACCGACAACAGCGCAAACAAAAAATAAGAAAACAGCAGGAACACTACCGTTACCGGCTGAATGTTTTTTGCTAACCAAGAATCATTCATTTTGATGCCCTTTGATATAACTGCTCAATTTTTGAGCGAACCTTCATGCTATCAGCGTTACCCAGTACGTTACCCAAGTTGGCGTAAATAAGGGCCAACTGCTCTTTACTACATACCGGCCCTGATTCTTCAAGCCAACCCCAAATTCTGTCCATGCGCTCTTTAGGGTCATGGTTGGAGTAAGCAATGTTTACAAACTCGCTGACACTGCATTCCCGCTTTTGTGTAGCGCCATACACCAAACTGGCACACACAAAAAGAAGTAACCAGCGCATTTCATTTGTCAGCTTTCGCATCCAGCCGGTTAAATAAACGCTCTAGGGTTGCGTCGATTTTGTCAAACCGAGTTTCAATGTCTTTTTTAGTGACGTAATTTTTTGGCAGGTCTATCTCAATAGCTTTAATGTCTGCTTTGAGAGTCTTAACCGAATCCCAAATTTCTTTACACCACCAGCCAATAGCAACAAGAAGTATGCCGCCGACAAAGTTAAACATTGCTTGATATTCCATGATTACCTCGCAGGGGGAGCAACACCAATTAATAGTCGTGGATCATAACCTTGACCTACACCTCTTCCAGCCTTTAATGCGTAATCTCTCATACGCAATTGACGGGCTTCTTCTTCAGCACCAGCATCCAGACCTCCAGAATAAATCAATGCTTGAATGGCAGGTGGCAAAAAGCCTGAAGCTACTGTTGCCGCTTGTCCAGCATTACGATTTTGAGCCGCATTTGCTAAATCAGGAATAGCCAAAATTGCTCCAGCAACCCCCGCAACTTTGGCTTTTGGCACTTTAAATGGTATGCCAGTAGTGTTTGCGGGCATAGGCAAGCCAAGCTTTTTACGCAATTCACGATCAGCAGGTGGGCCCATTCTTTGTTCGTTGTATTGCTTGATGAACTCTCTAGTAGGCTTGTCTTCACCAAAAGGCCCGCCTTGTTGTGCAACAAGTTCGTTATAACCAGCTTGACCAAAGTCATTGCGGATTACATTAGTACCGGGCCCCATGCCGGGAACAAAAGCGTAACCAGCAGGAATGTCGGCAACAGTTTTAAACTCTTTGGGGAACCGTTCTCTTGGCTTGCCTTGACCCGGGTAAGCAGTCAAACCCGAACCAGTTTTTAATAAACCTGTAGGCAAAGCAGCAGCAGGGGTAGGGGTAACGGGTCTACTAGGCATAGCTGCTACAGGCGTTTCTGCCTGTCCAAGCTGCTGGATAGTGTCTGTCACTGCTTTGGTGGCAGGAGAGTTAGGAGCAGCACTAGGCACAATGGGCTTAGGAGGCTCTACAGAAGCCGCAACAGAAGCAGGAGGTGTTACCCCTGCCATACGAGCTTGCGCCTCTTCAAGGGTTAGGTTGCGGCTAGGAGCAGCAGCAGGTGTGGCGGGCGTGGCAGGTGCAGTAACGTCACCTAAAAAATTGCCAAAAGAAGGATCGCCATGAATGTCCCAAGTTTGCGGCTGTGGCGCTGGCGTGTTACGAGGGCCAGCACCGCCTACCATTGGTTGTGGTTGAGCAGCACTAGATGACATCTTAGAACCAAGAGTGTCAAACAATCCTAGTTTGTTGGCTCCATATGCCAATGGGATAGCAGCCAATGCGCCCGTCAGTTCTGGGTTGTTGGCAATAGCATCACGGGCATAATTCAATGCGTCTTGAGTGGCATTATTAGCAACATTAGCAACAACAGGAGCAGCAGCGGTAGCCGCTTCATTAATGTTTGCCCCAATGCGCTCAACAGGAGTGCCTTTAGGACGCATGTCAAACAACTGTGCCGGGGTAGTGGCAGCGGTTATTGGTGGCGTTGCGGCAGCGGGTACAGGGGCGGCAACAGCAACAGCAGGGGCGGCAGCAACAGCAGGGCTGGATTGAGCCACGGCAGCAGCCGGTACATTTTGTGTATTTAAAATTGCTCGGCGTTCTTCTGCCTTGTCATCTTTTTGGGCCGAAAGAACTTCTGCGTCTATTTCCGCATCTGAAAAAAGACCAGATGCTTTTAAATTGGCTCTCAGTTTGTCTGCATCTATTGCCATAATAAATCCTTTACTTTTTTGCGGCTTCTCTTGCGGCTTTGGCTGCGGCTGCTTTTCTAGCGGCTAAATCATCGGCAGCAGGAGGTGCAGCAGCACCGGCTGGTTTAACGGCAGGAGTTTTAGCTACCGCGTCTGAGCTGGCGGGAAATTGAGCAACAAGCGCTGCTGGGACGGCAGGAGCAGAAACCGCAGCAGCTTCTTGAGAAACGCCAACACCTGCGGGCTTTGGTGCAAATGCAGGAGCTTCTTTCAAAATGCGATTGGCGTTGCCCTTGTATTCATTTAGCAAGGATTTGTATGAATCAGATGCTGTAAATCCTGCCAACAGTTCACCCGGTCTAGGCGCTTGCCCCGGGCCAAATGTTTTAGCCATTTTCCTAGCGTAGTCAGAATACGCTTCATTGGCTTTTTGGTTAAACATGCCTTGCTCTGCTTGAATTCTTGCACGAGCAAAATCATCAGTTACGCCAAAAGCAATGGTAGGCAGATTGAAAGCATTAGACCCCACCTTGGCTTCTTGCATGGCAATTGATTGAGCCAAATCTATTGCCGCTTTGTATCGCTTATACAAACCTCCAGATGGGTCTTGCGCCATCAAAGCTTGCACCTTTGCATCTGTTAACAAGTCTTTGGCATTGGCAGTAAATTTCTTTTCCATTTCTGCCATGCTGTTGGAAGTTGCCATATTAGAGGCCAAAGCATTAATGTCAATGGTATTGCCACTAGTGGTTTGAAATATGCCATTTCCCTTAAAAGTCGCTCCAACCAAGCCAGCAGGAAGACTGCCAGACAAACCGGCGGCTAATTCAGCAGAAACAGTTTCTCCTTGTTTTAAGCTAGAACTATCAACTTTTTGCTTAAATGCTTGTGCTGCTTTGGATTGTGAAGCAGTTGTGCCAATGGTTGAAGATGCAAATTTAGAAAGTTCTGAAGCTAAAGCTGGGTCAATGTCTTTTAGCCCTGTAATGGCATTACCCATTTCTTTGTATGCGCCGCCAAGAGCTTGAGCAGCGGCTCCTGTAGTAACTGCGTTGTCTACATCAGTATTGAATCTAGCCGTCCATTCTTTGGCGTTATCTTTTTGCTGTTGGTAAACAATGGATTGCTCAAGCGTACCCAAAGTGCCTACTACCTTGTTGAATTCTTCAGGCGACAACTGTTTGCCAGTAGTTTGATTAATTGCCCAATGGTAATCACCATTTTCATCAACACCATATTTAATAGCATGACCTGTGGTGGTATCAATTTTCATTTGATCCGTTACTTCGCCACCGCTAAGATATCTTTTAGCAGCTTTGGTGTTGCCTAATGCATACTGAATAAAAGCATTAGCGTATTGTGGAGCGTTATCTTTGTTTTGCCAAAGTTGAGCATATGCCATGCGCCCATCAGGGGTTTGCAATCCACCTTTTTCGTCTACTTTTCCTAAAGTACCGGCAAAGTTTGCATTACCTTTTTCGGCATTAGCGGCGCGTAATGCCAATGCTCTTTGCGTTTCTGAATTGTCGGCTTGTGCTGCCGCCTGTAGTAACGCTGTGGGACTGCCATCTGCTTTAGCGGCTTCAGCAGCAGCCCGGTCTTTTTCGGTAATCACTGGCGTTAATGCCGTGCCAGATATGACTGCTGGTTTGGCAACTGGTGTAGCTACAACTGAAGGAACGGGTGCAGGAGAAGGAGCAATAGCACCTTCAACAGGGCGTGTTCCATCATCCACAGGAATGCCTTTAGCTAAAATTCCTTTTTCAGTAAGAAAACCACCAATTCTGTCTAAAAGAGATGGTTGAGGAGGCGCAATTGCTTCAGCCATAATTTTTCCTTAGGGTTTTATTTGAGCATAAGGATCAACCGCCAAAATATTTTGTAATTCTGGGTGTTCAGCATCAGCTGGTAACGCTACGGTGATGCTGGCTTGCGATGGAACAGGCGGCATGCCAACAGGCACTTCTGCTGGTGGAGGAACAGGGCTAAGTTTGTTTTCCAGCCATGCACCAGCAGGTTTTATAAATTTTTGTGCTGCATATGCTTTGGGAACATTAATAACTCCTTGAAGCCAGCCGGGCATATCTACTGGTTGTCCAAAATATTTGGATTCATTTCCAACATTGCTTAGGCCAAGACCGCCAAAAGGATTAGTAGCCATGATGCCGCCTTATTTAAATTGGAAACCAGAACTTTTGCTGCTGCCAGTTTGAGTGCCGCCTTGAGTGCCAGTGTAATTGGGGGTGGTAGATGCTTGAGGTGTACCAAAAACCACAGAAGCGTATTTTTGAAATACGTCTTGCGGCACACCAGCAAGCCCCACTTGAGAAACAGCAGCCTTATTTGCTTCAGTAAGGCCAGCACCACCAATAGCAGCCAGTTGTTGGGCAGCAGCAGCTTTATTGGCCTGTACACGCGCTTGCGCTTCAGCAGCGGCAGTTGCTTGCCGTTGTTCTTGCAAACCAGCAAGGTTCTCTGAAGCCAAAGCAGCACGAGCAGAACCTAAACCACCAGCGCCACCATAACCAGCAACTTGTTGGTTCATTAATTCGCGTCCAGATTCTCGCCCAGCTTGCAATGCGGCTTGAATTTGACCTTGTTCGTAATTGGGATCAAAAAGAGATTGCAGTCCTTGCACACCAGAAGTCAGCGCACCAGCACCAGTGATGCCTTGAAGAGCGCCTGTTTTACCGGCAACATTACTAGCCCTAGATGCGGCTTCTGCGGCTGCTGGAGCCACTTGACCATAAACGTCTTTAGCGCCAGTTACAGTATTTTGGTAAGCAGGAAGAAAGGTGCTTTTGAGTGCTTCATTCTGAATGCGAATAGTTTCCTGTTGTTCAGGAGTCATCTGAACCGTGGTAGTTTGAGTACCTGACGATTTACCGCTTCCACCCATGATTACACTCCTTTACCTTTCCCACTTACAGTGGGCTGAGTTGACATTCCGCTTGGGGGATTATCCCATGAACTAATAGTATTGGGGTACTGATTAGGCTGACCTATTTTTGGTTGACCGTCTTGCCCGGGGAAGGTAATTGGCCCTTGCATACCCTGCATAGGTGGCCCAAGTGCCGGACTAAGAGTAGACCCACCAGCCTTTCCCGATGTCTGGGAAGACTGTGAGGACTGAACTTGAGCAGTAGGAGTACCCATGGTTTATACTTTTACCTAACAACCGAAATACAAATACGCGCACAATCTTGCACATTTAAATTTCCACTATGCAAAGTAACAAAATAAAAACCTGAAGTTGTTGGCGGCGTGTAATCTGACGTCACATTGTTAGCAAATAACTGAACCATTGGAGCGTTGTTATTTAAAAGTGCTTTTGCGGCGCTAATGTTTACATCATAATTTGCATCGGGCATTGGAGTAGTAAAAGTCACATAAAAAGCACCTACCGCAACGCTAGATCGCGTAACACTAGCAATGTTGCCGCTTGCCACCAAACTTACTGTGCCGCCATTTGAAGGAATGGTTACCGTTGCCCATGCCCTTACTGCATAGGCAGGAGCAGCGCCTGAAGCATTAGATAACGTAGTAGCTGTTGTGGCGTTAGTGGCATTGGTTGCAGCAGTTGCCGTAGCGGCGTTGCCAGAAATATTAATACCCCATGTGCCGCTTGCGCCAGTGCCAGTAATTGAAGGCACATTGGTTCCTACAACAACACCCATTGCCGATTGCGCCGCAGCTTGACTAGATGCAATAAAAACAGCATCCCCAACAGTGGTAGACCCTAGATTAGTACGAGCGCCAGCAGCAGTAGCACTATTAGTGCCGCCTTTAGAAATAGGCACAGGCGCATTTAATGCGGTAGGCGTTACTTGTCCAGATACATCCAAATTATTGGAAAAATTAGCCAGATTCATTGCTTGAGTCATTTGGAACCTTTCAATTGCTTAATTTGCTTTTTTAACAAGTTAATTTGCTTTTGCATATCTTTGAACATGTCGTTAATAGTTGGTTCTTGTTCTATGACCACAGGGTAATCCATACCAAGCACCGCAGCAGAACTAAGGGAAGAAGCTGAAGCTTCACCCGAACTATTAAACGACAGAAATTGGCTTGGTTGACCACTAAAACTTAATGCGCCAATGATTGTGTAATTGTATGTTAAGGCTGCTGATCCCGGCATTGTGTAATCCGTACCCGGACGCAACAAAGCTCCGTTAAACCACAACAAATGCGAATTGCGGTAAAACGGCGTGGAAAACACTACATTGGTAGAGCCAGAATTGGTTTCTGTATAGTTTTCAGCAAAAATTAATACGTTGGCATTGTTAAAAGCAAAAACAACAATGTCTAAATTTCCACCTACTGAAGGATTGGTAAGCACATATCCTTGGTTGGTTCCTACATATGAATAATCACTATCTACCAACAATACGCCATTTAAAAACAAAAATTCAGACCCATCAATGTTACTAGTAGATATAACAGTTTGACCATTTGTCAAAGTTTGGTTAGATACAACAAATGGAACTTTGTCGGCAGAAGTAGTTCCATCAATTAATCTAATGTAATAAATTGCAACAACATCATTTAAGGCACAAGCACTAGCAAAAGTGACTGTGGTGGTAGTTCTTGTAAAGTCCGTTCCCGGCTTTAAAAAACTGCCATTACGAAACACTAAAATTTGATCAGTTTGTGTATTGGAAAAAGTAAAAACTGTTTGCCCAGCAGTAGCATGGGTCAACATAGAACTAAAACGCACTTGATCCACAGCACCTGTTTGCACCACTCGCCCAAATGAATCAACAGTAATAGAAGAGGTAACTAATGGATTGATGCTAAAACCACCAGTGTTTTTGCCTTGACCATATGTATCAAGATTGATGTTGATGATGCCATTGACACCACCTGAAGAATAAGCCAATCGTCCATCTGTAGGACTAGTGATGTTGGTGACTACTTGACCTGACCGTGCATAGACATCAATGTAAGGATCAAGTACATCGGTCTGTAAGGTGACATTTTGCCAACCTGATGTATCGGGGGCATCTTGGGTAAAACTAAATTGAACCGTGTTGCCACTAGCAGTTCTAGCCCACAAATTGATTATGGTTAAAAATGTAGCCCCAGCATCAAACCAAAGATAGTCTGCTGGGTTATTGTCCAATGTCAGAACATCAGATGCTTGTAATCCAAAAAACTGTTTGCCAGCAGGGCTAGAAGTAAGTCCAGTGCCAATCAGATCATTGGCGTAACGAACCAAAAAGTACCGATAGGGTGATTGAACAATAAGCGGGGTTTGAGAAATTATGCCAACGGCAACGGTAGTGCCAAGCGTTGATACATCCAGGTTTAAAACTTCACCTTTGTATTGGATAAATCCTGTTGGCTGGTAGGTAGATGGCAAAACATCAATGTTGCGTCCACCATAGCACCGGTAGTACAGCAAATAAGTGCTGCCAAATGCAAAAGGTGACCATTCGTAATCCAAAGGATTTGTGGAAACACTGCCATCAGTACTAGTGTAAATGCCGTAAAAAAATTTGCTTGTGGGCAAAGAACTGAACCCTGTGCCAACAGAATCATCGGCATACTTAAACACTAAATATTGATTAAAAACGGCAAAAGGATTGTCAAGGTCAATAGACCTAGCAGGAACTACACGCCAGTTTTGATTGGCATCAGGGGCCTCTTGCGATACAGCAAACGCCGCATGTCTGCCGCCAGATGTCGTGATCCACAAAACATTGCTGATGCCAAAGCCACCAGTGACTTGAACCCATGTGTAGTCAACTGGGTTAGTGCTTTCTGTAGATGAATCGTCATTACGAATGCCAAAGTACAAACGACCAAACGGGTTATCAGAAAAGTTTAACCCAGCAGTGTTGTCTGCATATTTAATGTCCAAGTACCTATATTGGTACTGAATGATGTCGCCTACGCTGTTGGAGATAAACCCTGTGGTGGGATTGTTAGAAACAGTTAAGGACGTAGGAGGTGTGCCATTGTTCAGGTTGGCTAAGATGTAGTTAATCGCTCCCGAAACTTCGGAAGGGCTGGGATCGCCATCAATAGCAAAAGCCATTAGAACGCATCCTCTACAACAGTGGCTTGCCAGTTAAGAGCCGTTAGATTCCAAGTGTCCGTAGCATCATTAGACTCAACTTTGACAGATATAGTCCGTACATTGTTTTGCTGAGTAGTCACCCAAGGATTGTCTGTAACGATAGACACTACACCAGTTTGACCAAAAGTAGGAGTTTGAGCAGTAGAGTTAGCCCCGCCAACAGTAATGTTCATGGTTCCACTGCCAGACACTTCAGGCAACAATCGGTGTGTGTACAACTTGGAACTGTAAGGAACGGGGCCTTTTTCTGTTTGTAAAACAATGTTGTCCCGTTGGAACCGGGCATTGATTGCGCCGTTATTGATGAAAGAGTTGCCTACGCCGGTCTGGATGATCTGTTGGTTACTTAGCCCGCCTGTCAAGTACGAAACAGTCCTAGAAGCGTATTTAAAGGCTCCGCTGACGTACTTAGGAGCTTCACATCCATTGCAAGCGTTGGCAATGTCTTTGGGTGCATTCCAAATTTGCAGGTCATAGCGCCAAGACAGCATCTTGTTGCACCAGCCTGTAGAAGTCAAGTCTGGGTAATACAGTTCAATTTGGTTTTTTTGCGTATTGTTGACCATGAAAACACGATCCGAATACGTTGTGCTTAGGTTGGCAAAAAAGAAGTCCCGAACCTTTTGATTGCCCAAGGGATTGAAGTTGGAGCCATCAAAAATCCAAATGTCTCGGCTATCAACGCCGTACACATTGGCATCGGTGTTAGACCAGCAGTTGTTGTTCAGCAAGCCACGGCCTTGGTTAAACAGGCGTACTCCAAAGATGGGAGCAGTGCTGTTTTGGTAGGACAAGGGAGCAAAGATTACGGTATCCCAATACGAGCAAACATAGAAGTTGGCTCCCAAAAAGAAACCATCAACAATAGGGCCACGCAAAGGAATTTCTTGCTCGTTAGCAATGTTGGTCAGGGTGGGTTGCCAAGTAGCAGGAACACCAGTGTTTGCAAAAGCCTGTGACCACCGTACCGTAGTTGGAAAATTAACAGTAGTGCCGGTGGAAATAAAGTCTTTGGTAAGGTTGCCAGCAATTAAGATGTTGCCGACATTGGGAGAGCAAAAGTTGCGTACAAACTCAGCCCGGGTTGCACTGACGTTGGACTCGTAGTTCCAGATGTAGTTATCAGGAGCAGCGCCATACAGATAAATTTCTGTTGCTGTTGGCAAGAAATACATGGGCGCTCTAAGCGCGTCATTGATAAAAAACACATTTCCCACCCAAGAAGTGGTGATGTTCACATTGTCGGAATAGCCGCTCAGGGCTACATTGGGATTGGCTCCAACACCGGGCGTAATGTTAGTGATGCCAGCAGCAGTTATTGCATACCATTTGCCAGCATTGGTGGCAACAATGTAAGTCCAAATGGTTCCACGAAAGCCGCCATCAATAAACACAGGGTTCCCGGGCACTTGGCTGAGAATGGCTTCTTCACCGGATATTTTTTTAATGCCCCGTACATCTGCTTCCACATTTAAACCACTGTTGTACTCATTAGCTCCAAGTGCGTTTGAAGGCACATCGGGTGTAAACGACATGTTTAAAAATGGAGTCCGAAGACGAGCGTAATCAGCCATGATTGTTCCTACATCTGTTCAAGCCAAGATTGCGTATCTTCATCCCATGAATACAATTTGTTGTTGGACGGCATGGGCACAGGCGCTGTCCATTGGCAAGTTTCTTCTATCAACAACCAACTTGGATATGGTTGCGGAGAAATAAATGCATCACGTTGAACGTCATAAGTGTATCCAATGCCAGCATAATTTTTACGAAAATTTGCGTTCCAGCTTGTTTGTTTCCATTCGCCGCCAAACAAATTTACGCAGAAAGCTACGCCCTTGGCCTCGTTCTCAACCCCGTTTTCTAAAAGCTCTTCATTCGCTACGGAAATGACTTGCGTAACGATGCCATTTTCAATTTGTGCAAAGTGTGCCATTAGAACGTGATGCTTCCTGATCCGGTAAACCTGTAGATTTTATTCCCGCCCGTGTTGCTAAATCCGGGGGAGCCTGTTGTAGATGCGGCGTCAGCATAGGTGTTGGGATAGCTAATTATTACCACGCCATCAGCGCCGTTAGTGCCATTTTGAAAAGTGGCATAGCCTCCAGAACCGCCGCCGCTGCCAGTGCTTGGAGTAGGGTTGGTTGCCGCAGAACCTCCTCCTCCAGAGCCATTGCCGCCTACGCCACTACCTCCGCTGCTGTTGCTACCAGTAAATGCTCCACCACCGCCACCACCTGCGTAGAATTGCGCTGAACCAGATATGCTGTACTGTAAGCCAGCGCCACCATTGCCGGGGGTTCCACCGCTTCCTGCGCCACCTGCGGCTCCAGCGCCACCGCCACCGCCGCCAGAAGAATTATTCCCACCGTCTGTCGGTGTTCCAGCACCTCCGCTATTACCTTGCCCTGATACGCCAGTGCCAATAGAGCCACCACGACCACCGGGCGTTCTACCTTGACCACCGCCGCTACCGCCGTTTGGTGAGTTGTATGGGCCGCTTTCACCACCTTGACCAGCGCCACCAGCCGTTGATGTGATACTGCTAAAAACGCTATTGGTTCCAGAAGAGCCGCCGCCGCTGCCAGTACCGCCAGCCCCACCACCACCAACTGTAACTGTGTAAGAAGTTCCCGGTGTTACAGCAAACGAAGTGGCATACCGTAATCCACCGGCTCCACCACCACCGCCAATGTAGCCTCCACCACCACCGCCACCTGCAACAACCAAATAGGTAACCGATGGAGTTTTGTTAGCCTTGCCGTAAAAATTGGTAGGCATCACCAACGCAGTTCCAGCAGTGGTTCCAGTTAATGTGCGTACAGCAGCATTATTGAACGATATTTGTGCAGTCGCAGACAAGCCCAACTCCAAGTTAACGGATTGCCCAGCGGTAGCGCCGCCGAGGCTGATTGGGCCAGAAGCGTTAAGCGTCATGCTTTTATCAAGCCTTCTACTTTGGCATCTAGTTCTTTGATTGCCTCAATCAATAGCGGAATTAATTTTTCATACCGCACTGTCCAATATTTTTCATCAATAGGCGCAGGAACCACTACTTCTGGCATGACGGCTTGCACTTGTTGGGCAGAAACACCAACTTCACGCACAACGTCATATCCCAAATTTTGGGCAGTTTGATTAGCTTCATAGTAAAAACCACTAAGTGTTTTAATTTTGTCTAATGCATTTTGAATATTGCCTAATTTGGTTTTTAAGCGGTCATCGGAATAGTATGCCGTGATGTTGTTGGTTGCGCGAATTTCACCCGCAGTGCCAGATGCCGCTGTACCAACCCCTATTGAATTAAATTGAGAATTTTGTGAAGTGCTAGTAAAGGTTGCGGCAGAACCTGTGGTATTTTGATTAAGCGTAGGAAACGTGCAATTAGTTAAAGTTCCGCTAGAAGGCGTTCCCAGTGCCCCGCCAACAGTTACATAAGAACCTGCGGCCTGTTTACCATTAAATGTATTCCAATCAGTTGATGTCAAATATCCGCTAACTGAAGTAGTTGCCGCTGGCATACTAATAGCAGGGGTCGATCCTCCACTCGAAACCACTGGCGCCGTTCCTGTAACAGAAGTCACTGGGGTGACAGAAGATGCAATTGTGATAGAACCAGAAGCATTGGTAATAGATATGCCTGTCCCTTGTGTCAGGGTAGTACGAGTGAATCCCGTGCCATTTCCAATGTCCAAAGCGCCATTGGCGGGCGCAGTCGTAAGGCCTGTGCCGCCATTGGCAATTGCCACTGTGCCAGTTACATTGGCTGCGGTTCCAGTAGTGTTTTGATTAAGAGTTGGAAAAGTGCAATTAGTTAAAGTGCCGCTGCTTGGCGTACCCAATGCGCCACCAGACACTACATAAGAACCTGCTGCTTGCTTTCCATTAAATGTATTCCAATCAGTTGATGTTAAATAGCCGTTGGTTGTGGTGTTTGCCGCAGCCATACTTATGGCTGGGGTTGTGCCTCCACTTGAAACCACTGGAGAAGTGCCTGTTACTGATGTAACTGCTGCTGTACCGCTAGATGCTGCCGTAACAAGCCCTTTGGCATTTACAGTAACGCTTGCATTAGTAAACGAACCCACATTTGTGTTGACTGTTGCCAATGTCCCTGCGGCAGTTACATTTGTAGAACCGTTAAAACTAGGGCTGGTGTAAGACAAATCACCAGTGATGGCAATGGTTCGACCTGTAGTTAAGGTTGCTGCGCTACCTGTCGTGTTTTGGTTAAGCGTAGGAATGTCAGCAGCAACAATAGCCCGAAATGTGGGCGCACCAGCAGCGCCATTGGGTGCAGCTAGAACATAGTTAGCAGTCTTGGATGCGTATGGATTTTGAGTGTCGCCATAACTTGCAGCCAAACTAATGGCTGGTGTAGCCCCGCCACTAGAGGCGACAGGAGATGTGCCTGTGACCGATGTAACACCCGTGTTGGCAATAGTGACTGACCCAGCACCATTGGTAACACTGACCCCCGTGCCAGCAGTTAAGTTAGCTGCTTCCCACAAGGATGTAGTTGCATTCCAAAGAATGGTCTGACCATTGCTTGGATTTTGAGCGGAAACGTTGTGAATTTCATTTAACTCATAACCATTTTGCACTTTGACAAACAGTTTCCCTTGAGTTGGGTGAGCATGCTCCACCACTGCCATGTACACCAAATGAATGGGCGCATAAGGTTTGGTGGCGGTCAATGTGCCAGCAGTTACACCACTTAAATATAACTGTTGTCCATCTGTATAAGCAGATGTATTTAAGTTAGTCAACGAACCAATAACCGTGACATAACCATTAGAATTATTTGCCAAATCTGCGGTTATTAATCCCAAAGTTTGAGAAGATAAAGCATCAGATGTTGCCAATGCTTTAGACACCGTAGATATTTGTCCAGTAGCACCAGAAATGTAAATCGCTGTGCCTTTGGTCAATGTTGCGCCAGTTGTGTTTCGAACTGGGCATAGAACAGTGGTAGTTGACCCAGCGGTTGCAACAGATAAATCAATTGCAGTACCTGCTTGTACAACTGTGACAGAACCATCAGCAGAAGCCACGCTACCAATTGCACCCAAAGAGGTCAATGCTCCACCTGCTGTCGTGGCTCCAGTACCACCATTAGCAACGGGCAATGCAGTACCTGAATAGGTCAATGCCAATGTGCCTGTGGATGTAACGGGACTGCCTGAAACCGATAAAAAAGCAGGGGCTGTTAAACCAACAGAACTGACATTGCCAGACCCGTCCGCTCCTTTTTGAGCCAATATATTCCAATATGTTGCATTGGGTGGCGCTTGGTTAGTATTGGCGGCAATGGCGTAATACGATGTGCCGTTGTAAGTTACGGCATCACGAATTGCATAAGCAGTAGCGCCACTCCATGTTCCCAGCCAATTGATGCCCGGAATGCCAGTAGCGCCTGTTGCTCCCGTAGCACCTGTAGCTCCAGTAGCGCCAGTATCTCCGCGAGGAATAGTGAAATTGAAAACAGCAGCAGCAGAAGTGCCTGAGTTGCTAACAGCAGCGGAAGTCCCCGCCGCACCAGTAGTGGTGGTTCCCGCAGCAACAGTGGCGGCTGCACCAGTTGCACCAGTTGCACCCGTGTCTCCACGGGGAATCGTAAAGTTAAACACCGCAGCACTAGAAGTACCTGCATTACTGACAGCAGCAGAAGTGCCAGCAGCGCCGGTCGTAGTCGTACCCGCAGCAATCGTAGCTGCCGTACCCGTTGCGCCTGTAGCACCGGTTGCACCTGTTGCCCCGGTATTCCCACGGGGTATTGTGAAGTCAAATACAGCGGCACTAGATGTGCCTGAGTTACTGACTGATGCTGAAGTTCCAGCGGCTCCAGTAGTCGTTGTTCCAGCCGCAATGGTGGCAGCAGTTCCAGTGTTGCCACGAGGGATGGTGAAATCAAAAACAGCAGCGGAAGAACTGCCAGAATTTGTAACCGTAGCAGAAGTTCCAGCAGCGCCTGTGGTGGTAGTGCCAGCCGCAATTGTTGCCGCAGCACCTGTAGCTCCAGTTGCTCCTGTAGCACCTGTAGCGCCCGTATTGCCACGAGGAATGGTGAAGGTAAGGATTGGATTGGTTGCCGTGCCTGAATTGACTACAGCGGCATCAGTTCCAGCCGCACCAGTAACTGGCGTTGGGAATGTAAAGTTTGGCACTACTCCAAACAAGCCCGGAGTTGACCAAGTTAAAGCAGCAGTGCTTTTAGAGTTAACTAGTGCAATAGACACCCATACTTGATTAACAGGAGCCGCAGGTGGTTGTAATGTCCATCCCGCAGGAGGAGTGCCTACATTAGTGACAAAACTCCACGATCCACCCGTAGGCGTAGCCGGGGCAGTAGCTGCTTCTTTAAAAATAAACCACTCAAAATAACTGCCTCCAAATACGGTGTTATTGCCGTACAGACCTACGGATTCTGAGCCTGACTGAGGGGCAACTGTTCCGGTAGAGGTGCTGCCATAAAGACCACTTGTAGCCATGTGCGCCCCTATTTAAACGAGTAACGATAACTGCGTGGTTGGAATTCGGAAGTAAGGTGTTGATCACCGCCCTTCCATTTTCCTCTAAAGTTTTGGTCTTCAATCAAGCCATAAGACGCATCAAAACGAGAAATCCACTTCTGGGCTTCATCCACATTTTTGTTTTTGTCGTAGTAAGCCCAAAGCGTTCCGTACAAATAACCTTCAGGGAATGAAGAAAGAACTGCATTGTTTTGCACAATGGGATTCAATGCGTCATTGGTTGGGCTAAACAAAAACGGGAATGTTTGCTGATAGTAAGCTTTGATAATTGTGTTTGCACCCGGATTAGGCGTAAATACATAGTTAGGGCCAACTTCAGAAAAAGATGCACGGATCACCCGGGGAACGCCAAACGGCCTAATGTATAGCTGGTCAATCATCCTACGGCGAATGATTTCTCTATCTCCAACACGGTCATACACAATCCACGGGCCTAAATTTGTAGAACCTGCCGGTTGATTTTGAGGCTGTGTTTCTTGGAAAAACAAAATAGGCATGTTCATATCCGATGGGATAGGAGCCATACCTTGGGCATCAGTGGTTAAGAACGATGGGCTAACTGTTGAATACGGGTCTGTACGCAATGAAGGCAATTCAATGGTACGCATCTTTAACTCTGCCATCTGAACGCATGCCATGATTTCCACGGACGATTGCGTGGGGAGTTTCAGAATTGCAGTGGGAAAAGTAGCACCTGCCCACATGCCATCAGGGTCGTTGACGGTAATAGCAACACTGCTCACGGCGGTTACGGCGGTAAACGGGCCGGTAACAGCAGGGCCAATGAAGTCGCCAACAAGCACTGTTCCTACAGCCGTAGCGGAGGTGGTAATTGCCCCAGTTGCGCTGTTAAAAGCGGTGGCATTGATTGACAGTGCAGACGGTATGGCTCCAACCCATTGTGCCACTCTACTAACTAACGAATTGGCAGATTGAATAAAGAGAGCCATGTTGTTCCTTACTTAGTCGGAATAATTGGATTATACGGCAAGGGTATCTTTCCGTTTGGGTGAACTACAAAATCCGAATAGTATTCATTGACTATGGCATAGAACAAAATTTTGTCCTTTTTTTCTTGCTTAATCAATTCCCAAGGACGGTTGTTAAACCACTTGGAACTGATTTCATGGGCAAAACATTTTGGCAATTCCATCATGTGAGCAGTACCGGCAAAGAATGGGTTGTCAGTCCCATGTTCTTTGTAGAAAGCCCGCAATTCTTTACAGCGTTCCCGAACAGCTTCTACGTTTTTTTGATCATATTGAACATAACGCTGACCATTTACAGCGCCAATTTTGTAATCAATGTTGGGCGTATTAAAAGTCTGCGACCAAGTGCCTGACTTAACTTCATTAAACAGCTTGTCATTGTGGCGAAAAACACCGTCAATACCAGCCTCAAGAATACCCTTTGTGTAGTATTCCTCGTTGACCTTTACATCATCATTATCATTAATATTTAATGCCATATGGACTCCTTACCAAAAGGGCCTTTTGCAAAGCCCTTTCAGTAACTTAGTCAATAAGTTAGTCTTTAGGCAGCAACGTAATTGTGAAGCCTTCAAGAATGACGTTATCCGTTGCTGTAGCCAAATCACCAGTGATGGTGATTGCCTTGTCAATAGATGTGTCAATTGCAGTGTAAACAGAAGCGCCAGTGGCTGCGCCGCCAATCAATTGGCTAGTCTGTGCATTCAAAACGCCACGATTACGGATAGAGTTCATAGAACTACCACCAGTAGATGTGGTGTATGAAGATGCCGTACCAACAGCAGTTCCACCCAAATACACAGTGCCTGTTTTAGTACCAGCCGAATTGTTGGTAGCCCAATTGGACGTAACAACTATTTGACCATTGTTGCCAAGATCACCAGCAGGAAGCGTTACGTTAATCAACGTAGTTTCAGTGGTAGAACCAGTGTAAGCACTGTTAGAGCCAGTTACAGCCACCAAAGTGCCTGATGGGATTACCGGAGTAAACGCAACAGAACCAACGCCGTTAGCAACACCATATTTGCCAGCATAAACCACACCCGCAGTAGTGCTAGAAAACACCACATAGTAGATGCCACCAGTTGAGTCACCAGACACAGCAGAAGCTGGGAAGTAACAGAAAGCAGCAGCATAGGTTGTGGGCAAAGCAGTACCCAAAGTCACAGTGCCGTTAGTAGCAATAGTGCCACTGTTAGCAACCATAACCGGAATACCAGATTCGCTCAAAATGCGCGGGAAATATTGAACTTGACCTTGAGTGCCAAGAACGCCAGTAATGTCACCAGTGTTGACATCGGACACGAAAGAAGAATTGTATTGTTTCCAAGACATAGTAGGCATAATTGTTTCCTTTCAAAAATTAAAAAAAGGGGGGTTATTAGCCCCCCGTAGGATTATGTCAAATAGCGTTGGCACTGGGTGGAGGCACGGGGAGCCGTGACAGCAGCACCAGTTGGGCTAATTGCAGCAAGCACAGCAACACCAGCAGGGTTACGCACAATCAGCGTACCTTCCATGATGTACTGATCCAACGATGCGTCAGCAGAACTGAACACTTCGTTGTTCGGGCCAAGTTCACGCAACGAACCCCACTGGATAACGTCAGGGTTCAGGAACAGAGCGGAGGTGTTGTCAGCGCCGGTCTGGTCCATAACCCAAGAGTCATCGATCTGGTAGGTGTAGTTGAAGTCACCTTCGTAAGTACCAATCGTGTCGCCCTTGTCAGCAGGGTTAAAACGGTTGATCGAACGGCTGGTAGGCATCATGTCCGAGATGTGAGTACGC
>Ga0181344_1000384_pt1 | contig 17905 bp, 21 predicted proteins | sample Su13VDMLBDD_FD_130098 | JGI IMG/M metagenome (GOLD analysis project Ga0181344, IMG submission 130098) | Freshwater viral communities from Lake Michigan, USA - Su13.VD.MLB.D.D | ecosystem: Environmental > Aquatic > Freshwater > Lake | place: USA: Michigan | collected 2013-07-15
AGGAGAGTAGTTAGGAAAAGTATTGATTTTCTTGGAATTTCTGAGAAAATCACTATCTTTTTGCAAAAAATCTTAAAAATACATCATATTCTCAAGGCTTTTACTTAATTGGAGTTGAATTATCTTCAACATCTATCTTAGTTTCACAACAAGCACTTTTAAAGTTTGTGTGAAGTTCTTTCTTATAGCAAAATTTGAATAAAGAAAAAATTATTATACCAAGTATTCCACCACCAGTACCCATTGCTATAGTACTAAGTTCGTCCATTCACTACTTGATTGGCTATTAATTTATTATCAGGAGTTGTAAAACTATTAATGTTCTTAATGGATTTTTCTATAGCCTTATCTATCTCATCAGTTAGTCGGGATATATAAGCAGATAGTATCTTTTTATAGTGCTTTATTGCTTCTAGATACTCTTGATGTTCTCGCTTACCACTATAAGGTGTTAAACGCTCATTCATTGCGGTTAATGAACTACGCATCTCTTCAATTGTTTCAAGGCTATTCATTTTCTAAATAGCCGGGAGAAAAAAATTCTGGGAATGTCCGCCGGGAACATTTAGTCCAGAACCTCCACGGCTCCAGCCTTAAGCGTGAGAACACGGGTAAAGTGGAGGATGACGTAGTGCGTAAGGTTGCTCTGGGTGACTAGAGCACTATTTGCCGCTGCACCGGAGGTCTGGTTCAATTGCTGCTGTCCGTTATTCTGGATTTCAATCGCAATCTGGTAACCAGATGTACTGGTGTTGATACCACCAGCATCAGGCTGGTTTGTAAGGAACTGCTCAAGATTTACACCATTCTGGAACATAGCCTCGTCGGAGGGGAATGCACCAAGAAGCGTACCGTCCTTGGTTCCAGAGGCAACGGCATCCTGGAATACCGTTACCTGGGCAGGTGTAACGTTTTGAGCACCATCACGAGGCATCGGGTGACCAACGAAGTTAAACCAATTGGCGAGAGCACCACCAGTGACTGAACCAAGTTGATTATAAGCCTTCTGGAGTTCCTGGAACTGCTGAGCAGAAGACTGTATCTGTAACTGAGGGTAACGCTTTGAGTTGATGATTACCTGGTAAGAGTTAAAGCAAAAGTTACCAGCCGTTGAGTTGTTACGCCACTTGAAATCTGTCTCAGAACCTGTTGTCTTTGTTACACCATAGACACCCTTGAGGAAACGAGTACCCTTTGCAACTACGATACGAGTTAGAGAACCATTCTGCCCAGCATAGGTTAGAACATCAGCCGCCGCTGTCGGTCCGATAGAACCAGTGGGGATTGATGCAGGCTGAACCTGGTAAGTATCAATCGCATACGCTACACCTGAGCCGTTAGGCATCTTGAGTTCATTGTCCATCAATGCATAGTAGTCAGCAGACATACGGCAGCAGTCATAGGTTAGCGTAACATCGCTGATGGCGATATTAGTTAAACTTGCACCACCAGCAGTCTGCGGATTGGGCTGCCAGCAGCATCCCTGAAGTTGAGTACGGAAGAGAAACTCAAGAGTGATGTCCTGGAAGTTACGAGCAGCAAAGAGTGTAGGAATGCGGCAGAGACCAAGGAGTGTAAGAGGCACGGAATAGTAACGACCGTTCTTGAGCCACTGGTTTCCAACCCACCACTTAGCATCAATGAATGAAGGACCCGTTACAGAAGGATTGACACTGGGGTAAGTTCCAGCAAGGTGAGCAGCAGGTGCAGCCGAGTTACCACCAGCCGGTAGAGGAGCCGGTGTAGTAGAACCAGGAGGATTGACTGAGTTATTCTTTTTATCATAGATATAAAGACCCTCAAATCCACCATTCTGGCTGTAGTAATTTACAGGCATAGAACCCTGAACCAGGGCATTCACAAGGTGACCAACGTTATTAAGAACCTCAACTGTCTGACCACCAACCTTTACGTTGATAGTATCAACCATTGAAAGCACGTGGTCATCAAGAGCCACATCAACCGTTCCAGTGCCCTTCGCAAAGAAGTTAAGAACCATTGTTGATGTATCAATGTAATCGTTCTGGTTTGCAACACGGACAATCATAAGACGAGTTCCAGAGCCTCCAACTGTGTAACTATCACCGGAGGAAGGAACCTGTGTAGCCGTATAACGCTCCTCAACAACAGAAGCACCTGTCAGACGGTCCTTGAGCATCGCAAAATCCGGAACGACTTCCTCAACACGGGGCATTAAAAACGGAACGGTCAGAGCGGACATTTTTCTAATATATGGATTTATAAAATTCACAGATTAAATATTTTCAGACCGGGGTCTTTAAACAATCTTTCCTAAAGCCTTTCCAACTAGACCAGCAGTTCCAGAACGGGTACTTAAATATCCAGCCCCACCTTTCACAATATTCTGTAATCCTCCTTTAACATCTCCAGCAGTAAAAGCATCTACAGCATTTAGACCAGCATTTCCAATAGTTTTCATAGCACTACCACGCAAACTGTCAATACCGGATGCTATAGTACCAAGTCCAGGAACTTTCTTTGCAACTTCTAAAAGGGGATTACTTTGATTTATAAAATCTCGCCCATAGGAGGTTGCGGCTCCTATAGCCCCTTTTACATCGCCTTGTAGTAATTTGCTACCTCCCGTAGCGGCAGCGTCTATACCTTTTAGTACATTCGTAGCAAGCATACCAATAGGAGTATATTTTTCAATTCCTTGTGCAATATCACCAATCACCGGAACACTTTTAATAGTATCATAAGCCTTTTTACCCCAGGCTTTAGTTTGTTCCCAACCTTCACCCATTTTCTTACCTAGAACATTGAAGCCATCACTTATCTTTTTACCAATTGCATCTGAAGAACCTGCGTTACCCATTCTATTAAACTAGAGTGGTATTTGTGCCGCACCCTTAGCAGCCGTAGAAACTCCTCTATCTATATCTTGAAGGCTTAGACCAGTTGTCTTCTTAGCATACATATTCGCTTGGTTTTCTAAGTTGCTTAATACTTTACCAACCATAGGTACATTTGAAGCAAACGATTTTATTTGACCATATGCTTGCTTTCCCTTATCAAACATTTTAGCACCACTTTCAACACCAGACTTAACCTTTCCCAGGACTTGCTTCGTATTATCAAACGCCGTCTTTAGCCAACTCAACATTATCTTCTATTTTATAGATTTTATTTAATGTTCTAAACCTTTCTTTTGCTGGTTTCTTGTAATCCACAATCAAATGTCCGTAGTTATCTTTTGTCCTGATGCTTTTGTAAATATTTACGATATCATCGGGGGTTGCAAATTCGGATTGATGTTCTTCTGATATTTCTTTCATCATTTCTTGATTTACACCCATAACAACTAAATGAGTTACATTTGTCATACGACAGTTACGATTGATATGCTTATAGACTTGAGATGTTATAATAATAGATATACCAGCATTACGACCGCTACAGAAAACATCGTCAATAATATTGATAGAATTACGACTTACTAAACCCTTAGATGAATAGTCGTCAAACACAAATAAAATTCTATAATATCTTAGATTTTCTGCTTTACGTTCTTCTTGCATAATACGTATTTCACTTACAATATCTTTTATCTCATCAGGGTCAAAAGAGTTATATACTTCTACATTCTTTAGTTTCTTAAACTGTGAATTGTATCTTGGAGACCCATTCCAAATCAATACCTTATCAAAGAAATCTCCATACATCTTTTTATCGGATAATAGACTATACAAGAAACTACTTTTACCTCCACCGGAAGACCCAACTATGACACAGCGGAATGGATGTCCAAATAGTCTTTTATCTAGTTTAGCAATCTTTGTATCTTCTTTCTCATTATCAAGAGGCATCGGTTTGATTATCAAGTCCTTGGGTTTGTCCTTTAATTTCTCCTTGTCCTTTGCTTCCATATTCTATATAGTCTTTAGTTTTTTGATATGCGGTATTGAAAAAAGCACCAACATCAGTTAATCCTCTTGCAAGATATTTAGTGTAGGATGGTAGTTCTTCTCTTAGTCCTGCTATGTTCTGAAATACAAAACCCTGAGCAGATTGGTTATATAATCCAATAGTCCTGAGTAAATTACTTATAAAACTTTGACAGTTATTTTGAAGTACATCGTAAGTGAAGAAATCTCTATCACCAATACGTTGTCTTGTTCTTTCCATCATTTCATTTACTGTTATTGAACTTACTGGTTTTCCTATTTCTAAAGCATCAGGGCAAGGTCTTGGACTGGGTGATACACGCATTACTTCATTCTTTTCAATATGTAATTGTTGTCCATTTTCCAAAGTTGCTATCATAAACAAATGGTAAAATTTATCAAATCCGTGTTTCTTCTTTGCATCTTCCCATTGTCCTGGTGCTGCTAGGGCTTTTAGTAAAAATTCTGTATTCTGTGATACAACTTCTTTACATAACTTTATATTTACTATTTTCTGATTACCGTATTGTAGCAGCGTGTTTTTAACATCTGGAGGATATTGGCTACTCATATCACGAGATACATCTTGTATCGCTTTAACTATATTAGTAGGTTGAACGGCTTTAGTAAATAGTTTTGCAGTTCTATAAGCCTTACCTATAAATTGTCTTGCTGCCTTGAACATTCTATAAATTGAAGCGTTTTTTAAAGTCAGCAATACTTGCCTTTAAAGTTTTTTTATTCCATAATATCCATCTACTAAGAGCACCCGGAGTAGTAGGATTATCCCAATCTTCATTAGCCTTATGACGTGTTAAATATAATTTTTTACGTTCATCATCTTTATGTTTTGTATAATCTGACATACCTTTTGCACCAAAGGATACAACTTTTTCTTTCTTACCACATTCTGGTGGTGCTGATTTCTTACAAGGACATCCTTTCTCACGAAATGTAGCGTCGTATTTTTTATCTTTATTATCAGAAGTTTCTATCTTGCATAACTCGTAATCTTGCTCCATCTATTTTATATTCCTAAAATAGAAATGGAAAAGACCCCCGGGCAGGAACTATCTGATTTACTATTTGGACTGCAGATGACTGTAAAGATACTTGAAGGTATTATGGATGAACATAAAGCCGGAAAGCGAGACCAATCTGATTATGAAGGAAGAATTCTTAGTCAGAGTAATCTATTAGCGAATAATTTAAAAGGTGTGAAGCCATTAACTGAGAGGCTCTTCGCTGATGCTTTCAGCCGGTTTGATAATAGTAAGTCTGAGACCACTTGATGTCTCTTCAACTTTATAAGTAAAATCTTTAAAAATTCTTTCACTATAAACTGGTATATCATATACTATTTTATTCTTAAATGCTTCTACACGAATATCTCTACAGTGAGCCCAAAGTAGTCTTAACATCTACTTAGTTGAAAGAAACTTCTACTGGAGAAGTTAAGATTTGTACTCCTCGTGGTCCTTTGGGGAATGTAATCTTTTCTTTTGGAGCCTTTGGTGGTTTCTCAACTGGTTCTTTCTTTACACGTTCTTTCTTTACAGATACATAGGCTGCTCGTTGTCTTGCATTCTTTGCTTCTCTGTTTGCAACTATTTCTTCAGCAGTTTTAACCGGTTTAGGTTCTTTAGGAATTACTACTTTAGGTTCTTTCGCTACTTTGATAGGTTTCTCTTTTAATATCTTCTGTGCTTCGGCTTTAGGCAGTGGTTCTGGAAGTTTATTCTTCTTTTCCTTTACATACTTATCTTTGTATTCACGAATTGGTGTAATCTTTTCAGGTTCAAGTAAGTCTCGTAGATATGCATCTTTTACAAGTCTTCGCTTACCTATTTGGTTCTTACGCTGAACTAATAAACCTAGTTCTGATTTACTATACTTAGCCAATTGATTAACAGGCATACAAAGTGGATATTCGCCTTCCTTGATTGGTGCATTACCACAAGCCGTAGGATTTTTAGGGTCTTTTAAAACACTTTTTACATCAACCCACTTCTCTTTCCTCCAAGTTTTTAACTCCTCCGGGTTTTTCCCCTTGTATGCTTTTTTGTCATCACCGTATTTTTCACGGTAGTTTTTTAGGTATGTCCGGGTGTAAGCCATAGAACGATATGCTGAAGGTTTGTCATAGTTCTTATTCACTTCATCCTTAGATTTATTGTAGAGGGTCATATCGCTTGGTTCCGCCATTTTAATTCTATTATACTCTTAGAAATGACTGCTCCCTTGCCTCTTCGTTTTTATAACCCAGTGAAGAGTTTATGCGAAAAAGTAAATCTTGATTATGAAACTGTAATCGGAACTGGTCTTAGTGCAAAGATGCGTGAGACGTATGTTCTCGCTGATATTCCAAAGGAACTCAAAGACATTGATAAGAAAGATAGAAGTAGAGCACAACATAAAATAGATTTCCTAAACAAGAAATATGGAGGAACAGATAATAAGACAGGAACTGGAGATGGAGAGATTGAGGACAAGGGGCGTGCTAGATACGATGCAGGGCTTGTTGTTGAGCCTGTACAGTCTGACAATAGCGAAGTGGATAAATCCACGCCTATACGCTATGGCTTGGAAAATCGTATCCCTCTTAGACCAAGAGAGGACGCAATCTATATACCTGGAAAGGGAGTTGTCATCCGAAACAAATTCTGATGAACCTGAAGACCCAAAGCCCCCGGCAACAGAAAATGAACAATAAATGAACAGTCAATGAACAAAAATTCTTTGTATAAGGTATATAATATGTCTGATACAGAGGAAGTTGTAATTAAACGTGCTAGCAAAAGTCAATTGAAGGTAAATACGAAGCCTGAGATTGCTCGTGAGAAACTAAAGGAGAAACGGGAACGATTGAAGAAAGAAAAGGAGAATATGTTGATTGAGGAAGCGAAGAAGCGATTGGTTTCTGAGAATGAAAAGAAATCAGTTGAAGAAGCACAAGCCAAACAACAAGAAGAAGAAAAGAAGAAGTCTGACCCGTCATATGCTCTACTAATGAAGATGGAGCAAATGATGGCGTTGATGAGTGAAAGACACGCTCCCGTAGCCCCAGGACCTCTTGATGACTTTCGTGGTTCTGGTAAGATTGCAAAGGCAAAGGCAAAGGCAAAGGCAAAGGTTCAAGTTGAGAAAGTTGAAGAAGAGGAAGAGCCGGAGATAGTTGAGAAGCCTAAGCGAAAGCCCAGAGTTCCTAAAGAACCTAAGCCTATTGAGAATGTTCCTAAGCGAAAGAAGAAGATAGTGTATTTGCAAGAGGAACCAGTTCAGGAAAAATCAACAGCATTCGTTGGATATGATATTGCACCACCTGCAGAACCTATTCAGTACCAACCATCGCAAGGATTACTATCTCAAATGATGGGTCGTAGAAATATGAATAGTTTCTTTTAATTACTTCTTCTTGTAAGTCTTCTTAGCCTCCTTCATCGCATCACTCAGGGTAGCCTTAGGGTTCTTCTTCTTGAGTTTAGCGTGGGCTTCCTTGACAGCCATCATCCAAGCAGTTGCAGGCATTGTTTCTAATAAGTAGTGTGAATAGAATTTACAGTCGGTTCTGTTAGCCGTAAAGTTGAACCAAGAGCCGGGGCTGGGTTCATAGGTCTTCCTCCAGACAAAACACTATGTAAATAATGTGTTGCTGGGGTAACTTTAGCATTTCTCCAATTTACATTTCCACCTACAACGGCAGGTGCTGTAGGTAATGGTACTCCGCTATTAACGTCTGAAGGTAGCATAGATTGGTCAAATCCAAATCGTGGATGTCCTGTAAAGTGTCTGCTTCCATTGTGCGGGTGCATAGACATCATAGGCTCACGTTTCTTAAAGAATAGATTAGCACCTAACATTTCTATTTTTAAGGCGGAAATAATTTTAAGATTGAGATATAATAGAAAATGAAAGCCGCTTTTGCAAAGATGCTGGAGAAAAATCCTGTTGAAAGTTCTCATATAGCCTTCCGGGCGGGAGGAAATGGAGTGCCTATTTTAACACGTGCTTCAGGTCAATCTACGTCTGGTTATCAAACAATGGGTCTTCCTGATGGTTCTAAGCCTATGCCTGGTGGTGGTGCTAATAAGACTTCGCTAGGTGCATTCCGTATGGGAGACCAAGATGGTAATGGTCCGGCTTCAGCGATTTATCCTGGAGAAATCTTTGGACCTCCAGGTCAGCCTGATAGAGAGTATCCTGAAAGGACATTTGCTAATGTTGGTAATAATGTGTTTCAGCCTGATGGTAATGATTTGGCTACTCACGCCTTGCTAAAGCGTCTAGGAGACCAAAAGTTTAAAGCGGTGGCTAATGCACCATTTGAAGACTATCGTGCTCAGCAGCGTTTAGCAAAAGACCTTGAGGAGGTTAGTCGTAATGCATCATTATCTGATTTAGGTCTTTCTCGTGAAATCATACGTAATCTTGCCGCTGAACGCAGACAGCAGAATGAGGATGATTATCTACGTAAGATGCTTGACGCAGGTGCTACACCTGAAGCGGCTCGTAAGGAGATTGAAGATGTTCGTAATGCAAATGCTATACAGGAGGCAAAGAAGGTTGAAGATAGAGATTATCAGGCTAAGATGCTAATTCAGCGTATTGCTATGTCTCGTGGTGTAACACCTATGGTTCGTGAGCCGCTTAACCAGTCATCTTCTATTGATAATCCTCAGCGTAGTCAGGCTATGTCTCAGGCTATGGGACAGCCTGGTGAAGGCTTTGGAACATCTCCACTTGATGCTAATAGAAAGACCCCTGATTTCTTTAAGAAGTTTCTACGCCGCTCTAATATTTCACAGGAGGCTTCTGATGAGGCTACAGCGTTTAACCAAATGCTTACAGAGGGTGAGATACCATTACCCGCATCTAGTTCATTCTCATTAGCAACACTTAAGGGACAGGAACGTCAGCAACAGGTTGAGATGGCTTCAGAGGCTCTTGCATCAAGACTTGATACACTAAGACAAAGAGCAACCCGTATTAAGTTACCTCTACCAAGTCCTATTGTTGGTAAGGAAATACTTGATGCTCTTTATAAGTCAAAGGCTAAGTCTGCTGGTAATAGAGTATTGTATTCTCCTGAAACAATCCAGGATATGAACCCATTACAGTTGCTTTTATCTATTAACTGGAGCGTACAGCACGAGGCAAATGGATTTAATAATCTTAAGAGGGAAGTTGGTAAATATACTTGGGGTACTGCCGAGAAACCTTCTGATACTTGGGTTATTGATTTGAAGAAAGTTGCGTATGCACTTAATAAGGGAAGTTATGATGCTAGAATTCCTTTTGCTTCAGCATCTATTCCATTTAGGTTATCAACTTTTATTAATATTTTGAATGATATTAAGACAACAAGTAGTCCAGACCTTCGTCGTGAAATTGAACAAGGAAGAGTTCAATTATTAAAAGAGATAAATTCTGATGAGATACCTTTAACTGAAGGTGCTCCGATGGCTATGGTTGGTGCTCGTAATACTACAAGAAAGAATACAATGGCTCAAGCACCTATACCTGGAGCACCTGGTGGTGCTTCTAATGCTGGTGCTGGTGCCCCTGCTGCTCCTCCTATGGTTCCCGCTCCTCCTGCTGCTGACCCATATGCAAATAAGACAAAGGCTGAACTAAAGGCTATGGCGAAAGCACGTGGATTACTTCAGAAGGGTAATATTGATGAACTTAAGGCAAGATTAACAAGTGGAGTAAATGAGTAATTAATATTTTAACTATATAGAATGTCTCTTACCGCAGGTCAGTTATTTTTGAGTTCATACAATAATCAGAATGGGCAAACATCCACTGATTTTTCTTTGACTTTGTCTGTCCCGGTCACGAAAGCGAAACGTCTTCGTCTTCTTGCTGCTACAATTCCTAATTTGTTCTTTCCGTTTGCTAACAACGATAAGACTTGGACATTTAAAGTAAATGGAACAGATTATACTTGTACTTTTCCGACCACAATTCGTTGGGCAACTATTGCTGATTTCATTTCATATGTAAATGCTACTGTATTCCCTGGTGCTTCACCTTCTGCAGTTCCTGCTACACTTTCTTATTCAGCATCAACTAATAAACTTACAATTACGGCGAATGTTGCTGGACAAGTAATCATAATGCCTGGATGGGCTTGGAATAATACTTTTGGAACTTCAGTTTCTTATAACTCCAACTATCGTCTTGGTTGGACAAGTGATGTAGCCGTTTCTGGAACTACTACACTTTCAGCCGATGGTTTCCCGAACGTATTTAATCGTACCAATGTATTGTACGTAGTTACTAACATTGCAGCGACCTCAAATAACGATAACAACATTGGTAATGTTATTGGACGTATTCCAGTTAATATCGGATGGGGTGGTGTTATTGTTTATGAGAATATACATACTGATTTTGCTGGAGAAGCCTTTAGTGCAAACTTTAAGGAGATTACTATCCAAGTTCTTGATGAAGATTATCAACCAGTAACACAGGCTACAAACGCATATTTCAGTATGGCGATTGGAGTACATTATGATTAAATACTAATTGAAATATAATTGGTCTAATAAAATATTAAACCCATTATAGTAGAATGTCTTCTTTATACGTAGTCCCCGGTGCAAGTCCATCTTCAGCAATTGCTGTAACGTTTGGAAACAATACGCTTATTACTACAACACTTACAACTTCTGCTTCTGAAATTTGTAGTGTTAATTTTAGTTTGCTTAATCCTTCGTCACTTATTATTGATAGTGCTTTATCTATTACAACTACTTCTAATACTGTTTATAATATTACGTTTTATTTAACTCTTGATGGAAATAAAATGAACTCAACTGATTTTATAGATAGTGTTCAAGGTGCTGGTCATTATGCGGCTTTAAATATTACAGGATATAATTCTTCAGTTGCTATTGGGTCTCATACTGTAAAATTATGGGCTTTAACTAATGCTCCTGCTGCAACTATTAGTTGTGGTGCTGTTACTATAAATGGTTCAGCAAATCTTATATAATTATATAATAGATGGCTACTCTAGGTAATTGCGTTGGTGATAACTATATAGTTCCCGGTGCTAATCCTTGCTTAGGAGTAACAGAAGTAATTGGTGGAACAAATGTTACTATAACAGGAACCCAGTATCAACCTATAATTAATGCTACAGGAGGTGGCGGTGGTGGTGGTGTTACTAGTTTAGCATATACTACTGGTATTAATGGTTCTGCGGCAACTGGTGCAGTTACACTTTCAAATACTGGTGTTACTAGTATTGTTGCTGGAACTGGTATTACAATTGCTGCTACAGGTGTTGGTGGTACTGGTGCTGTTACTGTTAATAATAATGGACTTACTAGTATAGTAGGAGGAAGTAATATAATTATAAGTGGTGGTAATACTGTTAATGTTATCTCAGACCCTGTATTTAATAATAGTATGGGTTTCGTTGGTTCAGGAACAAATAGTATTTTTTCAAATGTTGTATATCCTTATGGACTTCCTCAATATTATCCTTATGTAACAAATGCTGGAACTGATGTTCTTAATACTATTGGTGGTAAGCAGTTTTGGGCTACCTTGACACCAGGAAGTACTACTGTTCCTGTAATGCGATATAGATATGATGGTATTCAAGCACAACAAGCAAATACAGGTACGACTATTCCATTTTTATTTTTTAATGATACGACTGGCTTATTTGGATTATCAAATACAAGTAATGTAGTAAATAGTAATATTGCTGGAACTGGTATATCAGTTAGTGGAGCAACAGGTAATGTAACGATTACGAATACAGGTGTAACTAGTTTAATCGCTGGAACTAATATTAGTATTACTTCTACATTAGGTGCATTCACTATTAATTCTAGTGCTGGTGGTGGAGGAGTTACTTCATTAGCATACACAACAGGTATAACTGGGTCTGCCTCAACTGGTGCTATTACATTATCAAATACAGGTGTTACTAGTCTATCATTAACTGGTGGTGGTGGATTATATAATCTTGGAACTGCTACTGACCCTATTCTTGGTGCTTTAGTTGTTAATGTTTTGTCTGGAACTGGAATTAGTGTTTCACCTTCATCAGGAAACTATACGGTTACAAATACAGGCGTTACTAGTATTGTTGCTGGAACTGGTATAACAGTTAGTGGAGCGACTGGTGCTGTTACTATTAATGCTGGTTCTAAAAACTCTATATTTACTCCTGTGATAAATGGTTTATGGACTGCTATAGATGGAGATGTTGAACTATTAGATAGACCATTAAGTTTTTCAGTTATTAATAATCTTGATACTGCTGAAACTATTGTAGTTCATTTTTCGTGCGGACCAATCTTGGGTGTATCAACTGCTGGACCGACAAATGCTTCATATTTTTCTATGAAGGCTCTTGTTTCTCCTTCTGCTCTTGGAACACCTGTTCCTACTGCAGCGTATGGACAATATGTTGTTGAATATGGTGCTACTATGGGTGGAGATTTTGTAGTTGTTTTATCAAAATCAAGAGGTGAGTTCTTTGCTGATAGTTCATTAATACAACTGTATAAAATGGATTTACCTGCTGCTCCTTTTAGTAGTGCTATTTTACCTTTTATTGCTGTTCCTAACATATATGTAAATATATACGCTATGTAGAATGGTCAAGAAGCATTGGGAAGCAGATATTAAGGGTGATATTATCACTGCATCAACTCTAAAAGAACTTGCTTTGAAATTAAAGATTAAACCTTCACTAATTGAAGGTGTTTATTATAGGTCACGCCTTGAAGATAAGATTAAGATTAGAAAGGTAATTGAGGAGCCAGAAAAGCCTAAACGACCTGAAATAGAAAGAAGTCCTCTTGGATATTTTCTGGTTCGCTTTGATTAATTTTGGCTATTCTTGGTAGATGGAACCCCCGGCACAAACACCGCAACAGAAATATAGGCAATCAGAAAAATGCAAACTTGCTCGCCAACGTTACTATGAAAGTAAGGGAAAGGTAAAGGCACACGAATATTATGAAAATAACAAGGAACTTATTTTAACACGTAGTAAGCAACGCTATAATCAACTCAAGAATATGGTTACTCAGGTGAATGAAACCTTCAATCAAGAAAATAACTTGGGGAATGACTTGACACAGTAATACAATAATAAATCGTTCAGAAGAACCTACTTAGCAGATTTCTCCGAACGGCAAACCCCCCGGCAATTTTTTTCTGGGAACATTGTAGAAATGAACCGCCCTCTCCAATACTCCACTCTGCAACGCCAGAACCAGTATGAGACGATAAGAAGTGCAGGACTTGCTAGGGATGATTATCGGGCTGCAATCAAGCAGTTGAACAAGAACGAGAAGAAGTACAGAACAGCACAGAAACTGAAGGCGAAGAAGGAAGCCCAAAGAGATGCTGAGCGACAGGCTGCGGCGGCGGCGGCGGCGGCGGCTAATGCAGCGAAGAGACTAGCCGAAGAGAAGAAGAAGAAGGCGGATAAGAATAAGAAGCGTCGTGAGCGTAATGCAGCGAAAAAAGCGGCGATGAAATCTGAGACTGCACAGAAGTCTTATATTAATAGTATTGTTTCAAATATGAATGCTAGACTTGGTAGAACTTATGTGTTTGCTGATGCTAATGCCGTGGGTGTATCAGATATTCAGTTGATTGAGTTAATCGCTCGCAACTCTGATAATGGTATGTGGCTTATTTCATTTGATAATGGAATGCACTATACTCTAAGTGATAATACCAGAACAAGACTTGCAGAGTATCTTAAAAATCATTTGGTTATTCAAACTGGCTTTGTTGAAAGTGATGGTAGAGTAGTTACTGAAATCAGCGAGGCTACACAGGTAGTCGTTAAACCATTAGAACCTAAACACAAGAATAAGAAAGATGCAAACGGATTTTTTAAATATCATAATAAGACTACTATTGATTTAACTCGTTGTGGTATTTGGACATCTACTGTACCATCAAACTATGATGATACTTGTTTAATTGTTGCTTTGAGAAATGGTGGTCTATCCGTTAGGAAGCAAGAGATTATTAAACGAATGCTTAAGAACCGCCTTATACCTATCTGTGATTTACCTAAAATCTGTAATGCAGCACAAATCCAAATAAGGATTAAGACTGAAGATGTTGCTAACAACTCCAAGCGTGTATATGGTAAAGAGTATGATGAAGTCTATCATATTGGTAATTTATTAGAACATTATTTCATCATTGAGCCTATTGAATATACATCCTATTGCATCAAGAACTATAATGAACTAAAGGATAAGCCTAACTTCAATCAGATTTATGGAATGAAGAAGACCACTTATATGCGTGATGATAAGCATTTCATAGATACATTTGATATTGTAAAACTAATGCTACAAGATAAAGATACTTTCTTTACTGAGATTACACTTGAAGATAAGTTTATTGCTTCTACTCAATTTTACGATAAGGTTAATGATAAGATTTTACATTTAGATTTTGATGTTGAAAAGTGTATTAGACCTATCAAGATTGGTAAGCCTATAGATAATAAGATGCAAAATCTATTCTTTGATTTTGAGACTAACCCTAATGGAGAACACAAGCCTTACCTATGTCGCACGTATGATGGAAGTTCATCAAGAGAGTTTATCGGAGAAAACTGTGGATTGAAGATGCTATTCAGTTTGAACCGTAATACTCGGTTAATCGCTCATAATGCGACATATGATTTTAGATTTCTTATCCAGTATCTGCGTAATGTAAATGAACTGGCTCGTGGTAATAAACTTATATCTGCAAAAGGTCGCTTCCAAGATTATGATATTGAAATCAAAGATAGTTATCATTTAATCACAATGCCTTTAAGGAACTTCCCCAAAGTGTTTGGTATTGAAAATACAATCAAGGAAGTAATGCCTTATACCTTGTATAATGATGATAATATTGCTAAACGATTTGTGCCTATTGATGACGCACTTGCTATGATTGCTGAGGATGAAAAGGAACAGTTCTTAAATAATATCAAGCGATGGGATTTACAACAGGATGATACATATGATATAATAAAGTATTCATCTCTGTATTGCGAAATTGATTGTAAGATATTGTGTGAGGGATACAATACCTTTAGAAAGTGGATTAAGGAGACATTCAAGTTGGATATTGATTTCATTCTAACTGGTGCATCGTTGGCTCATCAGTACTTCGTAAATGAAGGCTGTTATGATGGTGTGAATGAACTGGGTGGAGTTCCTCAACTGTTTATCCAAGGCTGTGTTGTTGGTGGTCGTGTTATGTGTGCCGAAAACAAGAAGATGATGCTTGACTATGTAATCAATGACTTTGATGCAGTAAGTCTATATCCTTCTGCTATGTATCGTATGGATGGCTTCCTAAAAGGAGTTCCAAAGGTTATTGAGAACCACGATTACAACTGGATTAAAATGCAAAATGGTTATTTTATTGATATTACTATTGATAGTGTTGGAATACATCGTAAGTTTCCACTTATGTCTTATAAGAATGAGGCTGGTGTTCGTGTATTTACAAATGATATGGTTGGAAGAACAATCCGTGTAGATAAATATACACTTGAAGACATCATTAAGTTCCAAAATATTACTTTTACTGTGGTACGTGGATACTACTTTGATGAAGGATTTAATACAAAGGTTCGTGATGTGATTACAACTATATTCAATAAGCGTCTTGATGCAAAGAAGGTTAAGAACCCTATTGAGATGGTATATAAATTGATTATGAACTCTGGCTATGGTAAGTCTATTATGAAACCTGTAGATACTGAAAGCAGGTTCTTTGATACTTATGAGAACGAAGATGAGTTCAATGTATATCTAACAAGAAACTATAACTGGGTTACGTCCTTTGTTAAGTTTGGAAATAAGATTAAGGTTAATACTGTAAAGACACTCATAGACCATTTCAATATCGCACAGGTAGGCGTTTGCATTCTATCTAACTCAAAGCGTATTATGAATGAGGTAATGTGTCTTGCTGAGGATAATGATATTGATTTGTATTACCAAGATACTGATAGTATGCATTTACGTGATGAACATATTCCAGTACTTTCAAAGGTATTCAAAGAGACGTATGGTCGTGATTTGATTGGTAAGGGACTAGGACAATTCCATTCTGATTTTGATTTGCCTGGTTGCAGTAATATCGTTGCAGTTAAATCAATCTTCCTTGGTAAGAAGTGCTATATAGATAAACTGGAAGGCATCAATAAGCAAGGAGAAAAGGAAAATGGATTTCATATTAGAATGAAAGGCATTCCTGAAAAGTGCATTCACTATGTAGTGGAGCATAGTAAGAAGTATAAGGACGTGATGGATTTATATGTTGATTTATATAATGGTAATGAAGTAGCCTTTGATTTGACTAATGGTGGAACTAAAGCCAATTTCAAGTTCAATAAGGACTATACTATTAATACCTTGTCTATGTTCTCTCGTGTAATCAAGTTCTAATAAAATAACTTGAGGAATAACTTGTGGAACTTTTATCATTTTATGATATAAATCCCACATAGGTTTTGCAGATATTTGCACAAGCGTCCATCGTCCCGGATTTTAATGTTCCCAGAAGGTATAACAAATGCCTTCCGCTCCTCGCTCTGTGGTGCCTGTCGCTTCTCGCTCTGTGTTTGCTGGTCGTTCTTCTATGCGTGTCATTGATGTCTATGGTGGGGGTGTTTTTAAGGGACAGGGGGATTTTACTAGAGACCATTTTAAGGATTGCCCTCAACTGGCTGAACTGTTTGCAATAGATGCGACGTATTACCTCGCCTGCTTTGGTGGTGTGCCTGGATTGGTTAAGGGTGCTTCTTATGCGTATGGAATGACGGTCTTCTCTGAAAATCTGAAACATATGACGGTAGTGGGTAATGAAAGGGTTGCCGGTGGAAAAATCAAGTTCGGTCACGGTTCCAATGAGTTCAAGGAAAGCAGAGATGACGTGTGGGAGTTCTGCGTTAAACGCTTACCTATTAGGGTCATCGTAGAAGTGTCTAGAGAGATGCCCGTGACATTCCCTTTAGTTCTTACAAGGGAAGACACTCGGTGTCCTGTGTGTATGGATGACCTCTCTGGAAATGTCGTGACCTGCAAGGCTAGACATCAAGTGTGTCTAGCCTGCTTCAATCTATTGCCTAAGGTCGGCGGCGTTAAGAAATGCCCCCTCTGTAACGTCCCAGGCTATACAGGCGACGAGATGAAGAAGGTGGAAAAAATGAACGGTGCAGAGATTGAGGCGGAACCGTATTTTTATTTAGACCTTACGTCTGGACGTAACTCCTATAGAGATTTCGCCTATAATGAAGCCCTCTTTCTGTATGCTCTGAAGACTGAGGCAGTAAATACAGACTTTGACCTTTTCCGTCGTATGCTGCTCTCTTCATTCTTCAACTACTGCACCGACCCCGCTCGGTTCGTCTCCTCCTATACCTTCGCCACCCTGCACCAAGTAAATGGAAACGAGAGAGCCCTGAACCCCTTTAAGGATGACCTACCGCAAGCGTTTGACGATTATCTAATGGCGTTAGAAGACCCTGAAGAGTTTAAGAAGATATATTTGGACGTATCCTTTACCGACTTCCCTCCCTATGGTGGCTATTCAGAGAGTGCCTTCTATGAAGACTTGGAACTCTTAGAAGGGAATATTGAAAGGGTTAAGGACTATACAGACAACCGTAAGCCCATTTTAACTAGAGAGATTTATTTCAGGAAGAAGATACACCAATCCAATCGGAACGAACTCAATGGGTATTTTAAAAACATTATGCAGCGGATTTTAAACCACGCAACCGCAAGACGACACATTTATAACGTAGAAAAGAAAATGATGACCTAAAAAAATCTATGACGTAATCACGACACAAACTTTTTAAGAATGAAAAAAAAAATCTATGATGCAACTATTATGGGGCTTCTGTTCCCTGAAAAATCTGTGATGTAATCACGTCACAAACTGGTTCCAAAAAACCCAATATTTTTCCTCACTACTAGATCGGAAGA
>Ga0181344_1000386_pt1 | contig 17897 bp, 28 predicted proteins | sample Su13VDMLBDD_FD_130098 | JGI IMG/M metagenome (GOLD analysis project Ga0181344, IMG submission 130098) | Freshwater viral communities from Lake Michigan, USA - Su13.VD.MLB.D.D | ecosystem: Environmental > Aquatic > Freshwater > Lake | place: USA: Michigan | collected 2013-07-15
ATAGTAGAAGGGGTTACGGGTATTGAGTGTAGGTTTGTGCACAGGGAAGGATTAACGGGTGATAGTGTTGTATATTTTGAATTTTCAAAGAGGGGATGGGTAAAAAAGCCGATTATGACAAATCGTCAGTATGTTATTGTTGATGCCAACACGAGGGAGTTGATTGAGTTTTTGAATATGTATTATAATTTGGATGAGGGGAGTTATGGAATGGTGAGGAGGATAATAATAGAATTGGCGATGGGTGTGATGGAGGGATATGTTAGGGATCGAGATCTTGATCTGTGATGATATGTCTTCTGAACCAATCGGTAATTTTTGAATTGGGGTGGTGTTTAAGAAGGTAAGTCCCCAAAGTAAAGGGGATGAAGAAGATTATAAGAAGGATAATAAGTGTTATGATAATTGTTTCCATAATATAAAGATAAGTAAAAGGGTTTAACTTTTCAAGGTTTTGGTTATATTTATTATATGTAATGGGAATTGTTTGTAGCGGGACTACTTGATCAACAATATCGTTTAATACATATTACCTTGAAACAATAAAGTTACAACAAAAAAGGTTAGGTATATAGATTAAATTGTCATCCCCCCTATATAGGTGAGGGAATATTTTTATGCTTATTTGTTTGGTTATTATAAATATATTATGTAACTTAGCTTGGTGCCCCATTTTATTGGGGGTTTAAATATGTAAAGCAGGTTGGAGTCCACCCTCTGCAAGACAACCCCATCTTGAACCCGTTTCGGACATCACATCCACCAACAATATAAAGGTACAAATAATATATGACATAAACAAATTTATTATTGTTGTATATTAATTATTTTATCCCTAACTTTGATTGATGCCCCAAACATAAATGAATTATATATAATAAGAATGGGGGCCTCTGATTAAGCTCCAAGATATGTTCCATCCAGCCCGTCTTAACTGATCCCCCAAGTGACAATATAAAGATAAGGATAATATTTTAATCTGCCAAATATAATTAAATAAAAAACCCCCAGCAGTTTCTGTTGATCAGACAGTCTTACTAGGGGGTGATAGTTGGTTATATGGTTGTTTATAGAGGCAACGCGTTTGCACCTATAAAGCATTCCAATTTCCCATTATCAAAAAGACCAGTGTAGTGAGCAGATCTTACGGGATGCTGTCTGGTACTTGACCTATGGATACTATCCACAGGGGGGTTAACTCTAGAACCTGAGAACTAGAGGGTTCCAACATTTTCATGTTGGTGAGGTATAATCATATCAGTTATACAAAGATAAGAATAATATTTTAATATATCAAATCTTTTTAATAAAAAGGTGGGTCACCGATGCCACCCACCAATGGAGAGTTATTTAATGACATTTTTTCCACTTAAGGTGCTGGATCCCTCTTAACTGTCAAACCCGAATCGGTATTAAGGTATTGTCAAGGACAGGATTCGAACCTGTATGTCATATACCTGAAGCCCACGAAGTCCTCCATTTTGACACTTGTCGTTGCGTCTACCATTCCGCCACCTTGACTATTTAAAAACACACTCTCAGGCATTCTACTCCCAGCTCCGAGGAATTGTATCTAACTTAGCCCATCTCACCGCTGTGCGGGTACCTGAGTTTATGTGTTTAATATTGGTGGGAGAGGAGGGACTCGAACCCCCAAGGTCTTACGACGACAGATTTACAGTCTGCTGAGCCAACCAATTGCTCAACTCTCCCAAATTTAGGAAATCAGAAGATGGTTGCGTGGACATCTGATTTTATGATTGGCATTACTTTGGTGTATATCTCTCAACTCCGATGATACCGACCGATATACACTCTCATGTCATAGGTACCACCCTTCCCCAATCAACCTATTTAGTGGTCAGGATGGGACTCAAACCCATTGCCGATTGTAGTGCGTTTACCCTTACGCAACCTGACCATAAATAAAACCCTGTCACCCCAAGTACGTGAATGTAGCAGTTTAGTATTTACACCTTACATAATGAAGGGATTATTTCTGTCATACATCTCTTTACAAAACAACCCCACCTTGGTATGGATTCTGAGTATGTTAATCTGCTCGTCCTGATTAACTCTAAAAGCACTAACTCTAACGGACTTATACCATTTGCTTGATTCAAGCAGGGCTAATATGTCAAAGAACTTATTCATTTTACAAATATAAGAATTTTATCTTAATCTGCCAAATAAATTGTGGTCCTTGTAGGTATCGAACCTACGACTTTTTATTACCTATATTTGTACTCCCACGGGGAATCGAACCCCGCTTTCCAGGATGAAAACCTGATGTCCTAACCGATAGACGATGGGAGCATTATCAACTAACCCCATACAAATATATATATTTTATCCCATATACACAATACATCATAGTTATTTATATTAATTCTTTATTATACCCCCCCATATACTTTGGCATACCCCTCCCCCTGTCATATTTGGGGGCCCCTCCCTGCCGTATCCCCCCATTTCCTGACACTTTGACAGGGTTGTATAAGGGGGTCAATCCCTTAAATCAAGTAAAAACTATTTTAACCTAAAAAGGGGGTTGTATCCTTAAAAATATTTTTGGAAATTTTTATATAAAATTGGGGTTTTATTAATAACAGATATTATTAAGATGGTAATAAGTAAGGGGGGTGTTATAAATAGGATAAATATATGTAAAAGAATCACACAGAACGATTTAAATGTTTATAATGATATGGAGTTAACCTTATATTGTTTTAATTAAACAGAGGGGGTTATATGAATATCCCCCTTCATTCTTCAACGATAGGGTTTTTTATTAATAATAATTTCTTATATTTTTATTATGGAGGAAATTAAATTGAAGGTTACAGTGGAAGTATCAATTAAGGGTGATAATTTTTTATTTAATATTATTGCACCTGAGAATTTAATGGTTGATGAAATAAGATCAATTCTTGTTGGTGGTGTATGTTTAACCATACATAGTGAAGAAACCCCAAAGGAACAAGCAATTGCGTTAAAAGAGGTGATAGACTATATGGAACAGGACTTTATTGATCTTGATTCATTTAAGAACATAATAAAAGATCCACCAAAAAAATGAATGGGGATAAAATATCCATATATCTAAAAATAAATTTTCTGGAAAAAATTTGATAAAATGGGAATTATTTAATAAATTCGTTATATGGATTTAAATGTTATTGAAGAAGTCTTTAACCAAGTATATGGTGGAAAGGAGTTCATATATAAAAGTAAATATGGTAGAACAAGGTGTGTTGTTAAACGTATCTATAGTTCAATAACATCATTAATGGATGAAGATAGTGAACTGAAATTAAGGTATATGGTTGATCAATCACCCAAAGGTAATAAAACGATGGATAAACCTGTATTAAAGGGTGTTGAATATTATATGGCAACGCAACCCATATTTCATGTTGAATCAACAAAGGGGGTTCATTATAATTTTGTGGATTGTTATTTTATTTAATGTTATGGATACAAACGAATTGAGGGTATTAATTAATGAAATGGATCAAACAATAGATGGGTTATGTTATATTGCCATATTTTCAGATCATAGTGGGTTTATTGAAGATAACTTTACAAATAGAAGATTGGGGGAATTTAACAACCAAGAAGAAATGATGGAATTAATTAATAATATAATTTCATAATTATCCCCCTTGTTTAATATTTATAAATAAAATGGAAGAAAATCTAAAACTAAAAAAATTGCTTAAACATCTTTATGAAGGTAAAGAGTTTCATACATCCTTTGAAGATGAGGTAACATCTTGGAATGATGAAGTTATTTATGAAGATTATTCATTCACTTATAAACTTGATGTGGATAAGGTTTATGGTGAAGATGATAAAGCCGTTGCGTCTTTTGATTTAATTATAACTGATTTAACAAGGGATGATGAAGATTATATGTTGGAATGGGAAAATGATGGGTATAGTGATAGGGTGTGGTATATAAATGTATTTGAATCATTGGTGTTGGAAGAAATGACATCAGAGGTTCCCATATCCTTTTATCTTAATATATGGTCAATTCATGAACGTTGATTATTTTTTCTGGAAATTTTTTTAAAGAAAACCTCCCCCCCTCCCCTCCTTTTTGGGTTTATGGTATATTTATAAATAAAATAAAAAGATTTAAATTAATATTATGAAAAAAACAATAAGACTAACAGAAACAGATTTGAAAAGAATCGTTAAACGTGTTATTAAAGAAGATGATGCTGAAAAGGAAGATTCAGGTATAACCATTACTCTACAAGATATATTTAGAGAGGTTAAGGATGTTTTTAACGATTTTGGTGGTTATGATGAATCTATGAGAGACGAGGTAATGGGTTTGTCTGAAGAAGTTTTGGGTAGATTAAAAAATGACATATCTATGCTATTGGCAAACTATATTACTGAGAATTATGAGGATTACCTTAATGATATTTTTGGTGATGAATATTAAATAATTTTTGAATTAAATTAAATCCCCATCCTAAAAAAATGGGGTTTTTTGTTTTTATAAAAAATATTTCATATCATTGTAATATGATAAATGAAATTCTTGAATATTATTATGGTGAAGAAATATTGGTGGCTGATGGATTTGATTCTGCGGTTATCGGTATTGAACAAAACACAATGAGGTTAATATATTCCGTTAGGGAATGTATTGAAATCTTGGTTCTTGATGGAATGTCAATTGAAGACGCAATTGAATATTTTGATTTTAATGTTAAATCGGCATATGTTGGTGTTAAAACACCAATATGGTGTGATGATATGTTCTTGTGATATGAGGATGGTTAAATACCCATATAGTAATTTAAAACACCACCATTTTAAATATTGGGATGTTGTGAATAAATTCTTTATTATGATGTTTGATGAAATTGACTATCAAATCATTCCACAAGAAACAGGATATTTGGTGAAAATATTTAACGTTGAACACCAACCCTATTTTAATGTAACTTTAAATCGGTTGGAATTTGAAATAATTAAAAAAAGGAACCAAAATGAATTTGTAAGAATTTCAAAAGATGAAATATTTGATTCTATTTATTTTTATCTTTCAGATTTGACTCCCTACTTTAATTTTGAATTATATGTTATCCCTTTTATGGAAATATTTAAAACAAAAGAACCATCATATAAATTTGATTTAAAAACTGATTTTATGTATAATGAAATAAAAAAAGATGGTGATAATTTTTTGAAAGATTAATTGTATTATATGAAACTTTTAATGTCTTTAATGCGTTTATTAAAAACGTTTGCTGTAATTGCCCTTACCATATGGTTTATAACTTGGTTTGTTAAAGGGTTATTTCACCCAAAATGGTGGTGGGTGTTTTGGTTATGGTTAATATTATCTTTAGTTAATTATGCAACATACGAAAGTACGTGGCCAAAATAACATTTTGTTATGTCTTGATATTTATTTTATATGAAATTTTTGGTTTTTATATTTTTATTTATTAATGGGTTTTTATATTCACAAAAATATATCTACCATACAAAAACATATTCCTATAGATCAGAACAAGTTGAATATCCAAAATGGAAACAACTACCTGATAAAAATATGATTATTATTTATGAATCCGACTCTATTATGGTTGATAGTGTAATGACATCAAATAAAGTGGTGTCTGTTTATTCAAACATTTATCAAGAGTATCACCTTTTGGTTGTTAATTCATATAAAATGGACGACAAGGGAAATTATTCAATTGATTTTATCGCAAAAGATATTTGGGGAAATGAATGTGACTTTAGTTATATGAGGTTTAAACATAAACTTATAATGATTATTCATTATCCGACATTCACACTTAAATATCAATTAAAGAAACGTGTAAATGTAAGTTTTTACCTTAATGAACCAATTAAAACAACATATGATTAAAAGTTATGAAGATTATCATTACAGAAGAACAATTAAAAATGTTGCAAGAATCTGATAAAGATTTTAAAAAAACAAAATCATTGGTTTTATCAATGTATAACGATGGTTATAACACCAATGAAATAAAATCTTATACAGGTTTAAGTGATGATATTATAATTTTATGTTTAAAAGATATTGAATTAACAGGTGATAACTTATCTTGTGATGAAATCCATGATTATCTTTATAATGTTTTATGGAATACAGATTTAATTAATAAAGATAAATCTTTTGATGATGGAACATCAATTGATGTATATCTTGATACTTATGGTCCAACCATAGATTTTGAATATAAATATTATGAAGGTCAAAGTATTGATGGATATGGTACCTTCTTATTTCAAGGGGAATGTTCATTACCTATTGATTTAACTGGAACAAAATTAAATGGTGAATATGGTGGCGATATACATGAATATCTTGGTGAAAATAAAGAGTTTTTATCCTACCCTGATTTTAAAACAATTAAAACATTTGGTGATATTATTAATTTTTTTAATACCCATTATTTTACAATATTAAAAAATAGATTGGATAAATATTTGGATGAAGAACGTGATAATTTCTTTTAATAATCATATAAAATATTAAAATCAATTATGGTTTTTAAATTATCATTAACGTATGTTAAAGATATTTTATATAATTCTTGATTATAACCCCCATAATAAACTATTGTTTCTTCACTTACAACGTCACCATTTTCATCTTTTGAATAAACTTCATAGTTGTATACATAAGTGTATTTTTTATCCATTACAGGTAAAATTTCAACCCATTCACAAAATGGTAATAAACACTTATCATCAAGTACCCCTTCCGTACTATAAATCAATAAATTTGAAATTTTTGGATTCAAATTCATATATTCATATCTTGTTGTACTATCATCCAACATGGTATATAATAAACCAAAGATTAACTTTTTATCATCATTCATTGATTGTGAATAACCAAAAATAGAAATTAATAACCCAAAAAATAACACAACTACTTTCATAACCTTTTTAATTTATACAAATATACAAAAAGTTTTTTAATTGGTATTTATATAACTCCACCGAAAAACCCACAAATCTTTAGTTTGTGGGATGAAAGGTGGTTTTAGTTGTGTTTAGTTAAATTATAAATATTACTATTTTTTGTTATACTTACCAACGATTGACATTAATTTTTGATTTAATTTCTGACCAATTTCCATAAGTTTAATTAAATCAACATCATTACCTGATATTTCACCAGTTTTTAATTGGATTAATTGATGTATCAGTTCAATATCTTGGTCTAATAATTCATCTAAATAAGATAAAATATCATTTTTAATTTCTTCTTCGGATTCTATAAATTTACCAGATGTTGTCATTGATGAAGAAATTTTGTCTTTAACAATATTTCTTAAAGATGAATCTTCTTTAATAACTCGTTTAACAATTCTTGTTAAATCTGATTCAGTTAGTCTTACTACTTTTTTCATAATATTTTTTAATATAAAAATCCATCAAAAAAAAAAAACGATTTTTCTGAAAAAATATTTTTAACCTTGATTTAAAATATATTCTCTAATTGTTTCTGGTGAAGCTTCACCGATTGAACAGGCAAAATAACCATCAGACCAAAAAGTTTTTTCCAACCAAAATTCTTGATTTAAAACATCTGAATATAAAGACCAAATTTGTTTTGTTGATTCTTGTTTTAATTTACGAACAATTGATGAAACCGACAAACGAGGAATATATCTTATTAAAAAATGAACGTGGTTAATATCAGATTCCATAACTTCAATACTAAAATCAGAATTATTTGTGATATTCTCTAATATTGTTTTCATATCTTCATTTAAATTACCTATTAGTAATGGTTTACGATATTTACAAACAAATATTAAATGAATTTTTAAATAATGTTTTGAACGATTTGTTGTAATGTAGTTTGATTTTTTTGACATAGTAAAGAATTTTTGTAAATATGTTTTCACAGAATACAAACATTTTACAAAAATTCTGTCTTTTGTAGATAATCAAGATATTTATAATAAATGAAGATTATTCACAAATCATATAAGTTTAGAATTGAACCGACATCAGAACAAATTGTTTTGTTATCAAAACATTTTGGTGCTTGTAGATTTGTATTTAATAAATTTCTTCACGAAAGAAAAGAAAAATATTTGAATGAAAAAACTTCATTAAATTATTATGACAATGCAAGAACTTTAACTGATTTAAAAAAAGAAGAAGATTTTGATTGGTTAAAGGAAATAAATTCACAATCTTTACAATCTGCAATCAGAAATCTTGATTCGGCATATAAAAACTTTTTTAATAAACAAAATAAGTTTCCAAGATTTAAATCGAAATACGATAAACAAAGTTTTAAAATACCTCAAAATGCTTTAATAAATGAAGGAAAATTAGTTATTCCAAAATTCAAGGAAGGTATTAAAATAAACTTACACAGAGAAATAGAAGGTGAAATATTATTTGCAACAATTACCAAATCAACAACAGGAAAATATTATGTTAGTATAACTTGCGAAGTTAATCACAAACCATTTGATAAAACAGGTTCAAAAGTAGGTATTGATACAGGTATAAAAGATTTGGCAATACTTTCAGACGGAAAAACCTATGAGAATATTAAAGTTTTAAAATCAAAATTAAAAAAACTTAAATACCAACAAAGACAACTATCTAAAAAACAAAAAGGTAGTAATAGTAGACAAAAACAAAAAATTAAATTATCTTTAACTCACGAAAAAATAACTAATATCAGAAAAGATTATTTACATAAAATATCTACAGAAATTGTCAAAAACCACGACATTATATCTGTAGAAGATTTGTCAGTTAAAAATATGATGAAAAATCATAAGTTAGCACAATCATTATCTGATGTTAGTTTAGGTATGTTCTATACAATGTTAGAATATAAGTCAAAATGGAATGATAAATCTTTTGTTAAAATTGATAGATTTTTTCCATCTAGTAAAACTTGTTCTAATTGTGGATGGATATACCAAGATTTAAATCTTTCCATTAGAGAATGGACTTGTAATTCTTGTAATGAACATCACGATAGAGATTTAAATGCTAGTAAAAACATCCTTAAACAAGGAATAAACATATTGTCTGGTTATGGAATAGAATCGGACATTAAACAAAAACAGGAGGAGGCGTTACCATTAGGTGAGTCTGTGATTCCTGAAGCCCAACCATCTTTAGTGGTTGGGTAGTTCACATAGAAAGAATTATTTTATGAGTAATTTATTAAGATTAACAGAAACAGAATTAAAAAAATTAATAATCAACATCATTTTGGAACAACGTAATGTTTATGATGGTACACTGGTTGGTAATAATATAACAATTAATAGTGGATTTTTAAAAAATGTGGGATCCACACCACAACGTATTATTTCTTTAGATGATGACAATATTATAACTTTCCCACAAATCCCAACAAACGATGTTGGGTCATTATGTACGTTACCATTTACATCGTTAATTTGTAGAATTGGTGACAATAATCTTTTTTTAATTGTTGGTCAAATTGGTAGATTAGGTAATAACAATAATATTACAAATCAAACCCCAACAGGTTTACTTATTTACGCTAACCCATACGAACTTGAAAAACAAAAAGGTAAATGGAGGGACGATAGAGGACAAAATCTTTATTATGGTAACCCTGTAAAGATATTAGTTAATTATAATAATCTTGGCGGGAATAATTTTATTGATTTTACAACCCAATGTTTAACGGCATTAACCACCGATTATGATAGTAATTTAAATTTTTGGAAATCAACTTTTAAAGATTCATTATTTAACACATTAAGACTTTCATCGCGTGTGGGTATTAATAATTCAATATTAAATGATAATAATTTCAAAACATACGCTAGACAAGTAAACAAAAAATTTAATTTGTTTGATGTTGATAATGACTTTACTCGTTATTATGGTTAATAATTATATGCTCCCGTCATATTACAAATAGATCTAAAATTATCGTTATCATAGTAGATTACAACAGAATAAACAACTTTATTGTTAATATCATATACTTTAATAGATTCGTTACTTAATATATCACCCTCGTTATTTTTACCACATTGGTTATATTTGTAAGTTATTTTATATGTTGAATCATAAACGGGAAGTGTTTTAATCCATTTGTTAAATGGTTCTAATTCATCATCTTCTGTGAAGATATGATTATCAACAAGAAGTTCACCAATAACAGGATTAATCTTTTCATATTGATATCTTGTTGATGAATCGGTTAATAACGTTTTTAACAAACCTAATGTTTGTAAACGCTCGTTACCAACACGTTTAAATGATTTGGTGTTTTCAAACCAGTTATTAAAATCTGAATTAGATTGAGCATTAACAACTCCACTCATCAATAAAACCAAAACAAATACTAACTTTCTCATATATACAAATATACAAAAAAGTTTTTAATATGATATTTATATTAAAACATTTTTTTTATGAGGGGAGATTTATTAAATGAAGAAATAATACGAATTAAAACCATGATGGGGGTTATTAACGAACAAGTTGATGATTTATTGGGTAAAACCATAACGGATAAATTAGGTGATAAATCTTTAAGGTTATGGAATTCATTAGATGATGTAACTAAAAATAGTTTAATAAATGTTGCTTCACAGAAGGTTATTAATCATGTTGAAATTTTAAATAAAAAAGGTAAAAAAACAACATATAATGAAGAAGTTAAACATATTAAAAAGGTAACTATAAGTACAAAACCCGGAGAAAGTGACACATCACCAACAAGTGAATATAAAACTTATGGTACACCATATACTGCAACATATCCAGACAACACTAAACAAAATCCTGAATTACAAAATTTTTATTTAACGGATAATGATACTACAGTAACAAATGAAAGAATAGAAAGTTTCAATACTATGGTAAGTGAATTAAAATCATTAATACCATCTACTGAAACCATTAAAGAAATACATATAAGGGCAGGATCATCCACTAGTCAAGTACCAACAACATACAAAAAAGGTAAATATAAAACAATTGAAGAAGGACAACAAAATAATATTACATTGTCTAGTGATCGTTGTTTAGAAATTGAAAATTCTTTGAACGAAATTATTAAATCACAATTCCCTAATGATAGTTCAAAAATAATAATAGATAGTAGAGACGTTAAACCAAATAACGGACCATCATATACTGAAAAGGAAAGAAAGTATTTTTTTGGTGAGTTTAAAAAATTAGATCCGACAAAAAAGGAAGAATATGATAATAAATATGGACCATATAAAGGGAGTTATGGTAGTGTTATGATTATTACTGAGGGTAAATACCATGATGAATATCCACCTGAAGAACAAACAACAAGTTTTGAAGAATACTACATAACACTTCAGTGGAAAAGTCCTAAAAGTAAAGGTAAAGATAAAAAGTACCGTTCAAAATCAGGAGGAGGTATTAGTGTTGGTGGATTAGACTTCATACCTGAATGTCCTGTTTGGTAAAATTTAATAAGCCAATACCATAACTGCAAATATTTCGTGATTAGTATTTTCCATAATACTAATCCCAATTTTATAGGTACCTTTAGCTAACATAATTTTATTATGTCCTACACTTTCTTTCCAACCATTAAATACGTTTTCAGCAATGGAACATTTACCATTTTCAGAGAAACATGCAACATATCCACTCCTAATTGCGTTTTCACCATATATTTTATATTTTTTAAAAGATTTAAAACGTTCTTCTGCGGTTATATCACTATCATGTCCATTTAAACGATGTTCTTTGTTGTATGTGTTTTGTTTTAAAACAAAACTATCTAAACTCGTATCTCTAACTAATGTAATTAAATTATGTTCTTCTCTATAACGATTAATAACATCTAAAAATTCATTTTCAATTTCAGTATAATTGTAAGTTATTTTATACATTTTTTTTAACTCATCTACCTGTTCATAAGTTAAGGTATAAGACTTTTTTGTTGTTTGAGCATTAACAACTCCGCTCATCAATAAAACCAAAACAAATACTAACTTTCTCATATATACAAATATACAACTATTTTTTGTACAATCAACTTTTTAATGATATTTATTTATATGGGAGGGTTGATTAAATTTTTGATTTTATTATACTTAATATTTTCACTAATCACATCACTTATAACACTACTAATCATTAAAATGATATTTTCCCCAATTGAACGTATTGCGTGGATTTTTGTTATTCCTTTGGTTTTGTTCTTTTCGTTGGTTTCAGGTATACTTTTTTTGAAATTCGTTTTAAATTTTTGAAATTTATTTTTATATTTGTTCTATGAAAAAGTTGGAAATAACAAATAGACGAGCAAAATATGAATATCACTTTATTGATGAATATCAAGCAGGTATTGTATTAATGGGTTCTGAAGTAAAAACCATTAAAATAGGTAAAGCATCAATAGTTGATTCATTTTGTTATTTTAAAGGTGATGAATTATTTATAAAAAACTTTAATGTTACTGAAATGTCAACCAGTTATACCCACGAACCAAATAGGGAAAAAAAACTCCTACTCAATAAAAAAGAATTAAAAAAACTAAAATCAGACCTAACTAAAGGTTTAACTATTATACCCTATAAAGTCTACACAAATGATAAAGGAATCATAAAAGTAAAAATAGTTTTAGCTAAAGGTAAAAAAGATTGGGATAAACGAAACGACATAAAAGAAAAAGATATCCAAAGGGAATTGAAAAAAACCATTTTTTAGATATATTTATCTAAAAAAATAATTATGAAAAAACGTATTAGATTAACCGAATCACAATTAACAACAATAATCAAACGTATTGTTGAAGAAATGGATACACAATCAGCTAAATTAACACCACAAATGGTAAAGGATATGAAAAAACCTGATATGGGTGGTAAGTATTGTTTCTCAGATAAAAAATTAAATTACATCATAAATGATACACCACCATATAATCCTGTATCGTTTAAAAAAGATTTTACTTTATATAAAATAAAAAGTGGGGACACTTACGGGGGATTTGAAGATGGACAAAATGTTGACTTTTTAAATGACTTATGTAAATTAAAAGACAAAAACGGACTTAAGGTTGGTGATGTAATCTTAATGTCTAATTCACCAATTTAAAAACAAATAATATATTTTTTTTAATTAACCTCATCATAAAAGATGGGGTTTTTTATTTTATAAAAAATTATTATTATTAATGATAATGGTGGTTTCAAAAAAATATATCGTATTAATTGACAAATTGATGTGTTACTTTCATCCTGAAGTAAACTATCAAATAGAATATGATTTCATCACAAATAACTACATTATAGAAATTTATGGAATTTCATCCACACCTTACTTTGACCCATTTGATTTTTACCCGAAATATAAAATCATAAATAATAATATATTTTTAAATGTTTGTGACATATATGAAACATTTTATTATTATTCACCAATTATTAGTAAGTTCATATTAATTAAATTTTATGAAGAACAAAAAATTAATCTAAAGTCTGAACCATTTAAAATATATGATTTTAATGCTTACTCATATTTAATTAATTGATATATTTATTATATATGGAATCAAGATTAAAAAAAATAATTAAAAAAGTTATTAATGAAATGGACTTAAGAAATTTAGATGATGTTATAAAATACACAGAATATCTAAATTTGTTTAAAAAAGAAGAATTAAAAAAAATAACTAAATTTTTATTTTTAATAAGAGATCTGGGGGTTGTTAATATGTTCCAATCAGGAATGTTTCTTTTAATGGGTAAACAATATTTTGATGACTTTATGAGGTTGAAATCATATGAGCATGATTATGATGAAGATATTGTTGATGAATTATCAGAACTTATTAATGAAATTAGAGATATTATGATAAGGGCCGGTATTAAAATGGTTGAGTCAAATGGTAAAGAAGTTACACCAAAAACAGTTGAAAGTGCTATGCGTAGAATTGCAGAATCAACAATAAAACATTATATAAAAGGAAATTTACCAAGATAAAATATGACAACTGAAGAAATTGAATTAATCAACAAAGTCATAAAAAATCAAGTGTTTGATGATACCATTGATTTTATATTTGATGATACAAAATCCGATATTTCATTTAAATTTAATGTTAAGGGTACTAAAAAAATGATTTCAGTTGGTGAATATTATGATTATTTAGTAGTGGATGTTTTATTAATAGATTTTGATGATAGAACTAAACAACTTTTTAAAATAATTATAAGACATTTTGCAGATTCTAATGATAGATATAATTTTTTGTTAAATTGGTTAAAAAAAGAGTATCGTTTTAATATTGGGTTAAAAAGGGTAGTGTCTGATGTGTTAACTTTATTTAGTGATAATAAAGAACACGTTAGAGTACATATTGACAATATAATAATAAGTGATTATCTTAAAAATAGTGTTGATAATATAGTAATAGATACGTCTAATACTTAAAGATACGGTTTAGGACCGCTATTGCTACGGCAATAAAAACCCCCATAAGTGTCGCTACCAATGGGGGTTTTGTTTTTTAGGCAATTTCAACCAACTCCAAATCAAAGATCAAACGTTGTCCAGCCAAAGGGTGATTTGCATCTAATACCACAGTATCTTCTTTAACTTCTTTAACAACAAAATTAATTGGACCCATTTGTGTATTAGCTTGAAGTGCCGTACCAACTTCAACTTCACCTGGTAACTGAGTCTTTTCAACTTCTTCTACCATATAATCATTATATGGACCATAAGCATCCTCCATTTCAATTGTGATTGTTTTCTTTTCACCTTCTTCCATGTCAATTAATCCGTTTTCAAACCCTTTAATCAACTGACCTAAACCAAGTTGAGCTTCCAATGGTTCTCTACCTTCAACCATAGATGTGTCAAATACTGAACCATCTTCCAATCTTCCCGTATAATTTACTTTTACGGTGTCTCCTGTTTTTACTTTTCTCATAATACAAATTTTGTATAATTATAATAATAAAAAGTGTAATTGTAAAATATTTATAAGTATGAACTATCAAAAATTAAAAAATTCAAGACAAGTCAACCAACTTTTTGAATATCGTTATTTTAACCAAAAGTTTTTAAATGAAGATGTTAGATATTCTATGCAACCCGATGGTGATATAAAAAAAATAATTAAATTGGTTGATGGGGTACCTGAGCAATTAACAGATGAAGAAATTACATTAACAAAAGGAACTGAATTTAAAAAAGAAGAATCGGTGTTAAAAGCAATTGAAAAATTAAATCAAAAATTTGGAAATTTATAAATTATGTATAACAAAGAAGAAGTTATAGAAAATACAAAACAATCATTTGAAACTTTAAAATATATTTTTGAAGTTAAATTTGGTGATTTAATAGATGAAATATCATTTTCTGATATGGGTTATGAGGTCTCCACAAGTGACGGACTACTTGATTGTTATGGAACTTTAAATATAGAAGTTGGTGTTCCTAATAATGATTTAACTGCAATTTCACAAAAATTAAAATCGGTTGACTCAGTATTAAATGATGTTTTTAGAACATACTTTCTAACACCTGAAGGTAAACTTGTTAAAGGTCGTAGAGAACAAATAATGGGTGTAGGTCACATTGTTTATCAAATGAAATATAATTCAGCAGAAGAAAATGTTTCAATAGAATTTGGATTTATATTATTTGATATGTAATTTTTTTATATATTTGTGATATGGAAAATTTGAATGACTTATCACTCCCCGATATTAAGAATCTTTGTAAAAAATACGGTATTAGTGTTGTTGGTGATCAAAAAACATTAATCAAAAACCTAAAATATTATTTGGATCCGGTTGAAGGGACTCTTAACACACATTCAGGAAGAAAGTTACCTGATGGTAAAAAAATCATAGGAATTAAAGATGGTAATAAAGAACAAACTAATTTAGTTCTAAAGAACAAAGGAACATTCCTTTATTACTCAATTGGATATAAATATTACTTAATAGATAAACATTTGGAACTATAAGATATTTATTATAGGTGAAACGACAATTTTTAATAACGGAATCTGATAGACAGAATATTTTGTCTATGTATGGGCTATTAACTGAAGGTGAATTAACTAATGTTAAAATCACCGGAAGGGTTTTGGATGAAAAAGATGAACCTTATCCTAATGAAAATATTATTCTTTTAGATAATAATAATAAACCTATAACTAATACATCAAGTGATGATGAGGGGAATTTTACATTAACTATCACCAAAATTAATTCAGGTGAATATAAATTAAAATTTAGTTATAGTAATATAACAAAACCAATCAAAATTGAAACAACGGAAATAAACGTTGGTGATGTAAAACCAGGTGAAAGTAATGTTGAAGTAAAACAAGTTGATGAAATTGTTGTATCAAAACTTAAATTAACTACACTTAATATAAAGTTTAATAAACCATTAGATGAGGATGTGAAATATAGTATCACTACTGATGATGGTGAAACACTCCTTTATGTAAGTAATGATAATCAACCTAAACAACTTTCATTTTTAAAAACAGGTCAAGTTTATCAAGATTTACCTAACTCATTTACCACTGAAATAAAAAATGATTTTTTTGATAACAAAGGTCAGACAGGTATCACTAAAAATATTATATTTAATATCTATAAAAAACAAAAAAATCCATTTCATACTCAAAAATATGAAATAAAATTAAGTAATTCTAGTGTTAGTGTAACACTAACAAAGTCAGGTGATAAGATAATATCATACGAAAAGTCTAAAGAAGATATAAAAATCTTTGATAGTAATGAAATAATTTTAGTAATTCCAGATAAGAATCTAATTGTTAAAGATCAAGATGGTGCACCATTAAGTGATGTAGAAATAATTGTAAATAATTCTAAAGGAGGTGGTGGGGTACTTAAAACTGATGAAAATGGTGTGTTAGAATTAAATGGTATAAATGTGGGTGATAACTTAATAATAAAAAAAGAAGGTTATATAACACAACAATACGATATAAAAAACATAGATAAAGACATTACCATATTTTTAAAACCTAAAGTAGAATCACAAAGTATTGATGTGGCTGAGGAATTACCAAAGAAATTTAAAAATACATTATTTACAATTTATGGTAAGGGAACAAGTGACATTTCAAAGGCAGATGCTGAAAGAAATGCTAAAAACAATATTATTGAACAATATGTTGAAACACACAAAAATTACCAAGCATTGAATTTAGAACAAGTTAAAAGTACATATTTAGATATTGATTTTAAACTTGAATATAGTAGACCACCAAAATTGGTTACAAAAAATAAAGGACAATATCTAATTTATGTTAGTGCTAAAAAAAGAGATGTAAGACAATTTTTAAACACATTTGCAAAACAAAATAATATTAAAATTGAACAACCCCCTTTTGAATTTGAAAATTTACCTTTAGTAGATGCACTTAAAGAAGGGTTTGTTAGTGGTAGAAATGTTCTTGTTGTTGTTGGTGGTAATAACAAAGACACATCTGATGTTATAAAAAAATTAAAATCAAATAAAGAAATAAATAATGATATTGATAAAAAATACATACCTTTGTATATAACAAGATCAAATGATGATACAAACTATAGGTATTTGGAAAATCAATTAAATAACTTTAGAACAAGTGTACAATATCATCCACGAGTTGTAATATTAAAACCAAAAAACAAAAATGGAGAAGTAGGTTCATATGAATTTAAAGATGAAATACTTAATACTTAATTTTTTAATTTAAACTAATATTTATAATAAAAACAAAAACTATGAAAAAGAACTTATTAAATGAAATAAACCAAATGAAGTTTTTATTTGGTTACAAACCAGGTCGTGTTTTGTCAGAACAAGAAACACCGGAAATGGATGAAATGGAT
>Ga0181344_1000387_pt1 | contig 17884 bp, 16 predicted proteins | sample Su13VDMLBDD_FD_130098 | JGI IMG/M metagenome (GOLD analysis project Ga0181344, IMG submission 130098) | Freshwater viral communities from Lake Michigan, USA - Su13.VD.MLB.D.D | ecosystem: Environmental > Aquatic > Freshwater > Lake | place: USA: Michigan | collected 2013-07-15
AGTTTATTCCAACATCCTTGAATCCACACTTGCGCGTGAGATATTCATACGTCTGGGTTAGAATGCTTCTCTCATCAAACAGGATTGTAATCTTAGCCTTTGGGAATGCAGTTAGGGTTGCTGCCATAATTAAAGTTTTACCTGATCCCGTGGGCGACTTGATTATAGCTCTTTCAGCGACCAATGCCTTACTGATAGCTTCCTGCTGATAATCATGGAGTTTGAACTCCTTGATATTGCGTTTGAAAATTAGCTTGGGTCCTTCTCCATGCTCTCTGATGACCTCTGGGGTGCAGCCGACTTGGTTTAGATCCCTCAGGATGTTTGCCAGCATCCCCGTCTTGAACTTGCCAGCCGCTGATACGAACCGCTTCTTCCCGTCCCAATGCCCACGCTTATAGGTGGGAGTGTATTGGTAGCCATTCACATGGAATGCCCACTTATCAGATAAAACTTTTATAATATTTGGGTTATCTGTTTCTATTAAAGAATCTATAATTCCAACTCTAATTTTCACCCTACTATAATAGTTAGTAAAGGAAAACTATGTCTAACTTAAATAAATTTGGTGATGATACTGACTCTAAATTAAACGATCTTTTTGGGGATCTACCTCTAGAAAATGATCTGATTGTAAGAATTCCATCGGAGGGTAGATTTTATCCTGAGAACCCAAGCCCTCAGGTTAAGATATCACCAATTAAGTTTGATGACGAGAAGGACATGATTAGTAATATAAGAAACAACGTAAACCCTGTTAATTTATTACTAAGCAAGTGTGTTAAGGGTATTGAAGCTCAAAGATTATTATTAATAGATAAAATATTTATCCTTTTAAAAATTAGACAGATTTCCTACGGAGAGATATATCCTGCCATCGTAACTTGCCCAAAGTGCAAGACGGAATCCAGGATCGACATAAATTTAAATGATTTAGTCGTTAATTATATTCCCTCTGAGGTTACCGACCCACGGGAAGTTACCTTGCCTAAACTTAAGAAGAAAGCTAAAGTAAGGTTCCCCAGGATCTCGGATGAGACTTTTATGACCTCTCAGGAAGAAATTTATTCAAATCTTTGGAGATTCGTAGTAGAGCTTAATGGGTCTAATGATCCCGTGTTTATAGCTAAGGCTATCCCAAAGTTGCCAATTATGGACGTTAAAAAGCTGGTCAAAGAGATTTTAAGGGATGATTTAGGCTTAAATCCCAAGTTTTTGTTTGAATGTGCCCACTGTAAGGCTGTTTCTCAGCTAGAGGTGCCAATCAACGAAAATTTTTTTTCAGTGACATAACCTCTTCATTAAAATTAGAGGATCTTCTGCTTGAAGCCTACATATTGGTAAGCAAATGTAAGTTTAGTTATTCCGATGTTAAGGATATGACTAAGCTTGAAAGAGTTTTATTCGTAAAATTCTATACCGATGAATTGAAGGCTGAACAAGATGCTCTTGAACAATATAAACATTAGTGACCGCAACAATAGACCCGTGGTGCTATCCAGGGTCGGGCTTCAAGCACATTTTATATCTGACGGGGAATACGCGGATCCATTTGAGATTAGTGCAGTAACTATATTTCAAAAGTCGGCTAACATGTATCCTAGTTCAGTTCTGAACTCAGATACTCAGCTAATAGATACTTCTGCTGTAAGCGGTTCGATATTGATGAACTTTAAAAATGCCGAGGCACTAACTTCGGATAGTTCATTCGACGTAAGCAACTACAATGGTGATTACACCGACATAGGAATATACCGAATTTCAGAGGGAAGGTATATTGTAGTCCTAGACGGAACCCTAGAGCAACAAGGAACTTTGAACCTTGATGGGCTGGATGAGGATTTTACTAGTAAAGTCTCCGCTACAGGAGATTACATTGATGTCTGGACGCTACGGATGTATCCTGGATCGGAACTACAGACTGTAATAAACGAATTTAATCTCCGTAAAGGCGGGTTCACTGTGTTAACTGAACCCTTGATGATAAAGACAAAATCCAGACTAGTAAATAATAAAATTACTTTGGATTCAAAAGTCGATATAAAAATTTCTTCCGATATCCACGTAGAGAATACGCAGATTGATTCTTCAATCAAAAATCTACTACGCGAGAATGTTATAACAAACGCTGCAATTGAAATACAGAAGCACAACGAGTCAAGTAACCTCCCATCAAGAGTTACAGTGTCTTCATTTGCAGATACTTCCGCAATGATATCAATAACTGCCGACAATGTAATAATTTTGAATTGGGACACAACCCAGCTAAAGACTCACCCACAATTAGAAAACTTTGGATCGTTGAAGGGAGTCTATGCCATCCGAGCCAAATTTGATGTGTTCCATGAAAAGATTGTCTCGGATCCGATGTATCTAACCCTTAGCTAATCATGGCACCCCCAATTATAACCCCAGATACATTTAACACACCACTTTATCACTACTTAGTGGTTTTAAAGAATTTAGCGGATGACTTCGTTAGCCAGGGGTATAAAAAAGCTCCAATATCAGTAGTCCAACTCCCATCCCCAGACCCTCATGCAAGTGGCACAGGATTTTTTGATCCTGCGTCTGGAAAGAGCACTAACCCAACGATAGCTGCTTTCTTGTGCCCATCAGGAATTCTTACTGCCCCCGCAAGTTCTTTCGGCATGGATTACATCCGGTTGTTCCCAGGGCAGTCCAGTAGTATCACTATTCATCCTAGTGCCATACCTGCATCTTCGTTTAGCGGCAGCACCATCGCAAGCTCATTCGCATCGCAGTTACCATCTAGTGGTCTTAATTTTAGATATCACATCCTTAGCGGTGCAAACTCAGAAAATTATTACATATATGAGGAATACCCAAGTGCTAGAAACATTAATGTTTCTAGGAGTTGGACCATATCAAATTTTGATTATTTTGTAGGAATATATTCTAAAGTAAATCAAAAAATATCTAATTTTGTCATACGTGGAGATTATTACGTTACAAGTGGAAATTCAGGGCCAATGTTGTCTTATCATTACTTACTAAACAGTAATTATCAGACAAAAAATATTTACCTCCCCGTTTCTGTAAATTATCAAAGTTCATCTAATTTCTTAGATAATCCTACAATGATTTATGTAGATGTCTCATCCTCTAATGGACTGCCCCAGAACTTGGGTAGTTACTACAGAGGAGAGACAGTAATGAAGGCAAGAGATTATGAATCCGTTGCAGATTATGATTACGTATTTGCATCAAAGAATATAGGAGTAACCATGCCTCAATACATCAACACTGTAAGAGCTAATGCTTACTTAGATGGAGTAATTTATTTAAATCAAACAATACCAAATTTTGTTAGCACTACTTTTATGGTTGGTGGAGACTCTGTGATATTTTCAGGAGGTGGTGGATCCCACACAAATTTACCTAATGTTCAACTTTCTGGGGCTGGATTGGCATTAGAACGATCACTTTTATCAATGATGAATAATTATTTATTAAATTTTAATGAATCTAAAAAAATTAATGATGCTATAAATACTGAATTAAATTTAAAAAATAATTTGTATATTTCTATTGTGACAGAATTATTGAAGCTCACTGGGGCTAAGAATTTCTTAGATAAGTTATCATGAATTACTACAGTTTTTTGATATCCACCAAAGACAACGAAATTAAGGTTGCAAAACTTGAGTCTGAAGACGGAACCGTCGAAGGAACAGGTTTATTAGATGAAAATGGAAACTCAACACATCCAAGCATACGTAATTTTATATCTAAACAAGGAATATCTTTAGATCCACCAGTAGGGAATATTCCATTTTCGTATTTATATAATTTTACGTCCACTGATGGATGCTCACTCATTCAAGATACGTTTGTAGCCTCAGCTCACAATTTATCTTTTTTACCAGATACTATAAAAAATTTATACGAGCCTGAAGTAACATTTAATAAAATACAATTCATAACACCAAACAGTGGAACTTTTACTATAGTAGACAGACCAGGAAGAATCATAGATTATACTCGCCCAGATCAAGGATCCATAGGGGAAGATTACGTGTATGACAAAATAATAGATGGTTCGTCAACTAATTTTTCGTCTACTGTATTAGTAGACACACTCCAACCAAAAATAAAAGAATATCATTGTTCATTTCAACAAGATATTGAGTTTCTTGTAACTTCAGATTGTAGAATTAGGGCAACGCTTACAATTGATAGATACCTTTGGGAGTTATGTAAGAAATGTAATGACGAGGATCCAGTTCCACCTAATAAGGAATTTAATTGTAGGCGAACAGGAGATCAAAGTAAAAATATATTTCAACTGCCGCCCGGCGATAGTTTGGAGACTACAGAACTTTATTATTTCATACCAACAAATGAAACTCACAGGTATTCCAAGACATATGGTATGTGCTATGAAGACAGTCATCATGTAAGGCAAACAATAACTTGGGATTTAGGTGGACCACCTGGAACTTACCATGGCTCAGGTATGCAAGGATCAATGGAGTTAGGAACTACATCAGGTCTTCCAAATTCTTGGTCATCAGTAATAGATGCTCCTGGTTTTGGATTGAGCTTCATAGAAGCTGCTGTTGGCACTGTAGCTAAACTTAATCCTGTTGGGGCAGCTTCGGACATGGCTGGGGGTGTTATTACCGCAGCTTCGGCAGTTGGTGCTGTGGATCAAGCTACGGCAGGGACAGCTTCCGATTATACAGATCCTATAGGGAAAGGGGTGACCTGGGTATTTGATGGGATAAGGGGATACTGGTCAGACACTATTTCAAGCGTGAGTGACAACTTGTTTCAGGAGTTTTTTAACATTAGGGAAAAGTGTGTTAGATCTGGTGCTGGTGATTGTGCAAAATGTATAAAAAATGAAATTAACGCCAGTATAACTAATAAAAATTCTACAATATCTAAAAATTTAAATAAATTAGCAAATAATTCTATACGGTCTTGCTGCTAATGCCTACATAATTACATGGCAAGTATAAGTGTATCAACAGCAACCCTAAATGAACCTATGAGAGCAGCAGATTGTGTATCTTTTAACAAGATTGTTCAAGTTCCAGCCACGGCTAGCGGAATATCCTCTAACTCACTTATAGTCAGCGGAGGAATACTAGTAGAATTAGGAGATGGAATAGGTAGCACTTCTTGGACCCCAAATAAAATTGAGGTCACGTTCCTGCCTGTGTCATCAAGTATTTATGATACTACGTTATCAGGATATTCAAAAACCGGATACGCATTGGTTCATCCGTGGCAATCATCAATGACTGCATCATCCACTTACTACGGACTTCATCCCGCAGATACACTATCAGTTGGAGCGGGGGCCTACGGGAAGCTTTGCTTGCTAGGTCAGAAAATAGATTGGAACTTTACTGCTGATAATTACGTAAACCAAATTAGAATATTCAATCACTTTGGTGGGGCAGTGGTAGCGTTCGTAAATTACACCTTCCAAAAGGTTGTAACTAGCGAAACAGGAACTTGCGGTAGCTAATTATTAAGTTCCTGTAGCGTATCCCACTCATTGAGGTTGAAGACTTGGTAGTTTCTGCAAGCGTAATTGACAGCATCAACGTCCTGGCAATAAGCCTCATTCCAATCTTTGAATCTCTTTGGTGGCAGAGCATAGTGAATCTTTGGCATACGGTTTCTGCGTCTAAAGATCTCAAAGTTTCGTAATCCCTTCAGCCCAGCCTCGTCACTGTCATAGGCCACTACGATTGGACCCTTGTAAAACTTGAGTTGTCCAATCTGTTCTTTGGATACATGGCAGGATATCGTGGTAGTTGCATTGTAGCCGAGAGCCTTAAGGGACATTGCATCGAAGACGCCTTCGCAGATGTAGAGCGGCTCTTCTGACTCATAATTGAATGGATATAGGATTGCGGATGCCTTCACGCCACGGAAGTTCAAATACTTTGGCTCCTGGTCGGCGTATAAGGCCCGTGCTTGGAAGAAAATGGTGCGACCCTCATGCAGGTAGGGGATGACCAATCGGCCCATGTAGGGGCCCGTATGCGCGTAATAGAAGGGCCCCTGATTGAGGACGCCTCTTTGAACCAGCGTCATCGCTGCCAAAGAGTTAAGCTCCACATCAAAGCTGAATGCGTCAACCTTAGAGAAGTTCTTAAACTCATCTTCAATTAAAACTTTAACTGGCTCTTGCTTAGGTTCTTCTTTCTCCTCAGCGAAGAACTCGTCGATTAGAAATTTAGAGTAAGCCTGTTTATACGTCAGGTGTTCCAACTCTGAGTATAACTGGATGAAGTTACCTTTCTTCTGAGACTTAAAGCACTGCCAAAGTCCGCTGTCTAAGTTAATGGACATGTGCCTTTTTGGGTCACGGTCCATAAATATTGAAGGGATGACCATCTCGCGTCCGCCACTTAATATTCTGTATTTACCGTTGAACTTTTCCAGCAGGTAGGCTCTAATGTAAGTTGAGGTAATCATGTTTATCGACCGACTAAGTAATTCAAAATCTGATATTATAGATCAGTGTCTGCTCAAGTATGAGTATAGATATATCAGGAAGCTCCCAGGGTTTCCATCAAAAAACGAGGACGCTTTGGACTTCGGAACATATATTCACCGTATCTTTGAGCTAGGCTACACCGAGAATCATATCTCGCAGCTAGAGAAAATTGCAGAAAACATTAAAAAAGACTACAAAGTTCCACTTGTATACAAAGAACGCATCCATCAGTGCCTCGATAACTTTTTAAAGTTTAACAAGGGGCTGGGAGAAACCGTATCTGTCGAACACGAATTTTCCGTGGATCTCGCGGAAGGAATTAAATACAACGGGTTTATAGACCGTATCGTGCGAGGGCTCAACGGTGGCATGCTAATTATCGACTACAAGACTTCCAAGAGGGAGAAATCCAGAGTCGAGCTTGGCAGGGATAAGCAGCTTATGGGCTACGCTTTTGCCGTCAGCCAAGAGTTTAAGATTCCCCTGAGTGAGATTTATTGCGCTCACTACTACCCACTAAGCGATAGTCTAGTATCGGTTAAGTTCACTCAAGGAGCAGTTAATTCCTGGAGAGAGCGGGAGATCGCCAAGGTCTGGAAGATTCGCAAGAAGAAGAAGGATGAGTTCCCTCCGATGCAAAACCAGTTTTGTGACTGGTGCGAATATAAGCCGATGTGTCCGCTATTTAACGATCAATGCTCAGTCCAGAAACGCATTGAGGAGCAGACGGCTCAGGTTAAGGATAAGGACTTACCTAAAACTAGCGGATGATAGATACTAATATCTATTGCATCAAAGAAGTTCCTTACTTGTTCTGGGGAATACCCGCACTTCTTTGACATGTGCTTAAAGAGTGAATCTAGCTTTAACGGCTTTCTGTCTTTAAGCGACTTAATAACTTTACCTTGAAATTCTTTTAAAAACTTAGGACTAAATCTAAATCTCCATTTATCTATAAATTCTTCACTTAAGGTAAAATTTATTAAGTCTATAAAGTCAACAATATCAGTATCTATATCACTCATAAGTAGTTATTATTACCACTTATTTAAGTGGCTTTAATATATATTAAAGGAGAAACTTTTTAATTTTCTCTTTAATTTTCATGTTTTTATCAAAATTACAAAGAAAACTACAGTTGCCTTCTGAATACCGTGAAGCATTTTCAGAAGTATATAATGCAAAGGTTAAGTTAGTCTCTACCTTGCCGTCAACTCTATTGCCAGGAGATTTAGTTACTTTTGCATACAAAGGCTCACTTCTTAATTCCAGAACTCTATTAGTAGTCGGAACTAAGAAAGCACCCAGAGGTAAGTTTACTTCTACACAAGGAAACTACTTACTTTGTTGTTTTGAGATAAAACAAAATTTAGACTCTATTATGATGATGTTGAACAGTCTTTATAAGAATAGAAGATTTAGTGATTATTCAAAAATACCTAAATTGCTTACATCATTCTTAGGTATATCAAATTTTAAGACATTTAAAATAAATGATATTCGTGGTGCTTACGAATTAGAGGTAGGGGAAAATGAAGAAAGCTGAACTTGATGCTGTGATAGCCCCATTATTACAAGCTGCTACGAGCTTGAATACTATTGCTGCGAAACAAGACCCCGCAGGGAAAACTGCACAAAATCCAAGTGGCGGAATCCCATCAGTAACTTCTCAAATTACAAATGCTCTTGCGCAACCGCTAAAACAAGTAGGTAAATCTTTCTCAGCCATAATTGATTTACAGAAGATTTCTCTTGGATATGAAGATGCTATAGTAGACAATAAATTAACAGAGTTTGGAAAAAGTCTACAAGCTAGGGGAATTAGCCCCTTTGTAGCGCAAAATAGTCCAGAACTTGCAGCAAATGCTGAGTGGGATAAACTAACAGATAACATAGCAGTTGCGTCATTGGAAATTATTACTGCCGCTGGTGCAATGTTGATGTTAGTTGATAATCTTAAACTACTGTTCGGTGAATTAGTTAAAGAATTTAAAGCTGCATTTACAGACGTATCAAACTTTCAAATTAAAGCTATAGCAGCCAATATTCTGCCTGTAGATGTTTTTAGTGAAGGATTAGCTGCTACTGGACAAGATTTAGATGATTTTAAAAACAATTTAAAATCAACTGCCATAGAATTTCAACAAGAGATACTTAAGTTTAGAGATGTTGGTATCTCAAAACTTGATCTTGGGTCTGCAAAATTAGTGGACAAGATGGTGTTCACTGGTCAGAAGGTTGGAACATTAGCAACCTTCTTATCTAATAATGCTGCTGCCATTGGAATGAATACGGATCAAGCAATCGCCTTAGCATTAAATCTTGATAAAGTGGCAAGCGAATTTCAAATTCAACAAGATACTTTATTTGAAGTAGCGCAATCAATAAAAGAGTTTTCAGTTAAGATGGCTGCGATAGCTCCAGGGCTTGGAGGTAACATTGAAAAATTAATGGGAACCCTTGTCCCTCAATTTGGTCTTAAACTAGGGGACAGCGTAAAAAGCATGTTATCTTTATTTGATCCTAAGAATCTTGTTTTGATTACCCAGCTTGGGCTGCAAGATGTTTATGAAAAAATAAGAGCAGGAACAGCAACCTCGGAAGATCTAAAACTTGCATCACAGAAATTAGTTGAGTTCGCAGATAATCAACTTGCTACAGAGCCTGGGCTTGTTGGAGATTTCATGAAAACTCAGTTTTTCAAAACTTTTGGAATTTCTGATCAAGAAATGGTTGCTGCCCGAGCATTGAGTGACGCTGCTATTAAGGAAGGTAAGGACGCAAGTAATACTGCTTTTGAGAATTTTGGAATTCTTAAAGATCTTACAAATAAAATAAGATCTGAAATGCAAAGATTTGTTGCTGAATTAGGGAATGCTTTAGGCAAGTCGGGAGCTATTGATACTGCAAAAGATTTAATAAATAGTCTTTCAAAAGGTGCCAAAAGTATGTTGTTTAACTTTATGGGAACTTTAACAAACGATTTACAAGCCACCGAGGGAAATACTTACGATGTTAAAGTTCCTGGGTTTAACACGATACAAATTCCAAAAAAGGGTTTAATTGATTTTTTTAATGCTGTTCAAGGTTCCACTGGGGTTGTAGGAAAATTACAAGAGACACGGCAAAAGAATTTGAATGGTCTTAGGCCAGAAGACCAAACTAAGTATCAATCTGAAAGCCTAGCGCAATTTACTGAAATGAATAAAAGGTTAGAGGAAGCTAATGGATTGAAGAGAATGGAACTTGCTAGAAGAAGTTTAATATCTCCACCAAATATGACAACAGCATGAGGTTAATATGAGACAATTACCAAAAGTAGAGCCAGTATTTGTTCCAAGGCTTTTGCCAGAAAGGTCATTCTTATTTTATGCCTACCCTCAGCTAAGTGGTAAGAAAAATATAGAATTTTATTTACCTATGTTAGAAAACATCTCAGTTAGGGAACAGCAAACTCCTAGACTGGGGCAGATAAACCTTTTAGGAAGATCAGGAAATCTTTTCACATTTCAAGGTGCTAACTCTAGATCATTTGAGGTAAAATTTTCTTTTAATCTTGATCATATTGCTCACTATGTTCATGAAGTTGGTCTTCCTGAAATAAATTTCTTTAATGAACCAACACGCCCACAATTCAACAAGTTTAAAAATAAAACTGAATTTAAATTATCTTATTCACAAGAGGCGATAAGACGGGCTACAGAGTTTTTAAATGATACTTATTTAAAGAATTTTTCTCCGACCGACAAAATAAAAGGTTTAGAGGATGAAAAAAGAAGAGATTTGGGAAATATAATAATCAATCAATTAATTACAGGTCGAGAACAAACAATTTTTGAAAATATAAACTCTCGTATTATTAATGCCAGAGACACTTCTGTTAAATCTTATTACAAAGTAATAAACAGACAACATTTAGCAGTTAATTATCTAATACTTTTCCTTAACGTAATCAGAACTTCAGTAATTAATAACTCAAGTAATACATCCCTTGGGCCACCTACCATTTATTTAAATCACGGGACTATGTATAACAACATTCCATGTGTATGCAATAAATATTCTATTGATCTAAGGAATGAGTCCGCTTACGATCTGGCTTCTTTGACCCCAAAGATTCTAGAAATTAATTTAACTCTTTTGGAGAATAGAACTGGAGATTTCGGACAGTTTCAACCATTTAAGCATGTCCAAGGAGAAAATTTAGCTGGATGGGAATGTATACTAGATAAGGGAACAATGGATCCTTATAACTACTATAAGACATCATGAATTATTTAAATCATTTATCTGTTGGTAACTCCGCTGTCATTCACAAAGGGAAGAGGATCTTAGTATCTGACGCTGAGGCATTGAAGCAGACATTAGATTCTATAAATATTGACACAGTTGATGTTGGGTATGTCCCAGCAGGATACGAGCATAGACCTGATCTGATATCCGATTATTTTTATAATACTGTAAATAATGATTGGTTAATCATGATGTATAACAATATATCAGACCCATTACAGCAGTTAAATGTAGGCGATAGAATATTAATTCCTATTATATAATCTATGGCTAAAGTTTTAACAGCTAATGTATTGGTGACTAGGGATGCAAAATCCTTACAAAATTTATTTATCAAAGATAAAATAGATTTAAATTCTATTGATAAAAATAAATTTTTGATATCTCCAAAAAACAATAAATATCTAGTTTCCATAGAATATGAGTTAAATTTTTCTACAGATAGCCATAAATTTTTAGTCCTTAATTTTGCTGACGTAGATGGTAGGTTTGAATTAGATTATTTTAAAACTGATACCGTTCCTTTAGAGTCAATGTTAAAAATAGCAGCCAATAACAAAAGATCTTCTGGCGTAGACAAGATATACGCCTCATTTGGCTGTGGGGAATTCAGGAAGGATTGGTCTAACCCAATGTCTTTTGAACTATACAAAGCTGATATTGATATAAAAAATGGAGTTAGATATTTTACTCTGTATTACATTCCTATAAACTCTCCATTATTTCAAAAACCAATATACTTTGATCTCAAACAAATAAATCCAAAGGCTAAACATCTTGGTATCACAGACGCAAATAAAGTTTTAAATATAGAAGTTAAAATAGAAGACAAAGATTCCTATGAGATGATTTTGTATAAGTTTTATAAAAAATATCTTGAAGGTGTTTGTGCAACAAAAAATGTAATTCTTCTAATTCCAGAGGGTGTCACTTCAAAAGTAAATAATATAGGTAAGAAAAGAGAATATAAAAGTCCAGATGAAGCTTTTGAAAATTTATTTTTCTTAAAGAAATCTAAACCTTTGAAATACATATCGGATGTGACTTCACCTGGAGGTAATTCCGCTGGAAATTCCACATTAGATCTTCTTTTTGAGGAAGATGATAAAAAAGGTAGAATAGAAAAACAAACCGTTGTGACGTTCTCTCACGGTAAGATGACTGAAAAATTGTTTGAATCAATGTCTCCAGTCGGGTTTGATGTTTACACCCCATTGAATACTCTTTCTAAAGCTTTACAAACTTGTATAGAATCTGACGCTGGCAATTTTATAGTCACTGAGGAAAATGATCTAGAGATGATTTCATTTTTCCGAGAGTCTGGTCTGATAAGTTCAGATGACGAGAGAGTTGTTGTTGCTGGTTTAGAATTTCAAGTTAACGAATATGCATATCGAAGCTTATTGAAGAGTGCTAATTTTTCTACAAAACTTATGGAAAATCCTGAATATAAGTCCATGCCTGAGAGGGGAGACTACGATCAACGCTTAGATAAAGTATTTAAGATAAAAAACAATTCATCTGCATTCTCAGAGAAGATATTATTAGATGAGCTTTCTTTTAAAGGGCCCGGAGTCAATAAGGTGATTGATCCTGTATTACAAAACTTAATACAAAAGTCTAGATTATTTGAAGAAGATAACATTCCAATTTTTATTAATAATTTAAAAAATTCAAATGTAATATCTATCAACATAGAAAATGTTCAAAATCCATATTTACTGGCACTCAACGTAGCATCTCAAACAGCATCGTATAATGAATTAGTTTTGGCCGCAAAGAAACAAGATGATGTAAAGAAATACGAAAAAGAAAAATCTGATGTTGAAAAATTAATTGATGAGGCTACTCAATTTATAGAGGCAGGATATGATTTATCTGAATTAACTGTAGACGATATTGAAGAAATACTTGGAGATCGTTTATTGTTAACTAAAAATGATCTTCAAAAATTTGAAAAAGCAAGATTTGGGAAAGATGCCGTATCTAGAAAAGAAAGAGAAGAAATTGAAAATGTAATTCTTGGAAATACTGATTACGTTAAAACTTTAGCTGCCGTCATTTATAAATTTTTACAAGATAAAGATTCTTTGTTAATAATGCATGATGCTTATGGATCAGAGACTGATGATTTTAGAAGATCAACTTTGTTTAGAATACTTTACAAAATAGGATCTTTAGAAATAAAAGTAAGAACTCTGCCTTACTTCAATATGTCTTCTATTAAGAATGTATCAAATCAATTATCTTTATTAATATCTAAGAAAGTTATTGCACAAATAAGCCCTGTAAATAATGCGCTAAAGACACCCGAAGATTTTTTGGATTATTTTTCTGGTATTTATAATATAGTTGGATTTAAGCATGTAATTGAAGAGGATGATATGTATTCAGAATTTAGATTAATCAAGAAGACAATGGAGACTCTATGAACGTCCTCAGAGCTAGAGTCCATTCAATCGTAGATGAAGAGATGAGCGGAAAGTTCCTAGTCACAATGGCACCAGACTATGACAAGGATAAACCGGAAACCGTAATATACACTTCACCTTATTTTCTCAGGCATGAAAGTGGCATCATAACTATACCTCCGGTTGGCTCAGAAATCTTAGTATTTTATGATGATAAAACTAATGAATATTTTTACATCTCTACCATAGTGCAAGACTCCGCCAGAACATCTGGCATAAGTGACAAGGCTAACGAAAAGCCTTTAATTGAAAAATACATATACAATAAAAAATTTAGACCGCAGACAATGACCTTTAAGAATGGTAAAGATGCTGGTCTAAAAATATCTAATCAGTTTACTGACGATACTCAGCCCGCTATCAACCAAGTAACTTTAAAAAGCACTCAAGGACATTTATTGAACTTAAGTGACAGCCCAATAAAAGATTGCGTCATCTTAAGAAATAAAGATGGAGATGGCATAACAATAACCGCAAATAAAAATGCCTCCCATGCCAGCAACTCTATCGACATAGTTTCCAAGGGCAACTACCGTTGCACCTCGTTCTATGGAGAAATTTACATGGGATTAGTGGAGGGCAGAGACATATCTATTGTTAATAATTCCGCTGGATATATGGCGGCACCTCTCCCTCAATACGGGAATGTAAACTTAGTTAGCAAATGGAAGGATATTAATATTTACACTGACGGGGTAACAGGTAATGTATTTATATCAACTCCCTTAGGTTTAATTCAATTAAGGGGCGGAACTATTTCAGTGTATGGAGCTACAGTAAATGTAAACTCCGCATCAGATATAAATATAAAATCCTCTGCTGGTAGTATTAACCTTGATGCGGCACTAAATATTAATTTGAGGGCAGGAGCTAGTTTGAATATGACAAGCACAGCTACAGCGACAGTTGCCGGGGCCGCAGGGACAAATGTAGGGCTCACTGGAACTCCGCTAGAGCTTAACTCACCAGTTCAAATATCACAACCTAGAATAACACCAACCCCACCAACACCTAACGCATACGGAAGATAATATGGCAGTATTTGATTTAAGAGCAGCAGCAAGAGTAGCAAGCACTGGAGGCGACTTTCCAACGGCTGTAGGCACAGCTTTTGGAGTTCCACAATGCATGATAGGACTCGCCCAAGACATCCTTAACGCCCTCCCAGGCTCCATTCTCGGAGGGGTAGCTCAAGACCTCCTTTCTGGCCGAGACGCAGCAGACAGCGTTATGCAGAGCATAAACAACTTTCTAAGAGAAACTTTAGGAATTATTCAATGGGACACAGAGAATGGTGGATTCATATTTATCTCAGCATCCTCTAAAAACGGATATGACAGAAACGGTGGTAACTTTTTATCTGATGCTTTAGGCTTCTTAAATGCGGCCACAGCCTTTGCTGGAAGCCTATATCAAAATTACCAAACTACAGTAAACCAAATAAATGGCATTAGAGATTGCTTTAGGACTTACACTGATTACTTAAAGTATAAAAACGGAAACTCAGGTAACGCTCTCGCAGGGCTTACAGACGAAGAATACAATACTTACATTAATGATTTGTATGCCGTAGAAATTTCTCAAATGCAGCAGGCTAGAGATTTTATTGTTTCAGCCGATGCGCAACTTGAAATTATAAATGACATACTAGCTGCGAGAGCACAAAATCCAGAACTGGAGCCAGTGTTCAACTGTGAAGCTATCCAGTATCTGTCGGGAACTAGATTTGAGGCACAATGTTTACCTTCAACAACTGATCCCAAAGAAATATTCAGACTAATCTATGAACCGCCAAAATCAATATTTGGTCAATTCATATTATCTAATGATGGAATATATTTTGATTCACAATCTAGCGGAATATCCCCGGCATTAAATTACGTAGAATTAAAGAAATTAAATATTCAATTAGAAAATAAATGGAAGATGGACCAGGACCCAAATCTTGGGGGGAGGGGCAAGGGTATAACGAGTGAAAATTTAAAACTCTACGTTAATACTATACTAGATCCTGATATAATCGACGATACTGAGTTATTGCAAACTTATTATAATAAAGACGGATTCTTACAAGAGTTAGTAAATAATAAAAATAAAAGATTGTATGACTTATCTGCTCAGATATCTGAATTAGAATCTGCATCGGCACCAAATTCCGTAATATTTAATTACAAACAATCTTTGATTGCAGAAAATACAAATCATATAAAAGTAATTAACAAAAGAAAAAAGCAAATAGAGTTAGCAATAAAATTACCTCAAAGATTTTCAAATGCTAGTTCAACAATATTCCTGCCGGGAGAAATACCAGTTAATGATTTCTCGTATTTGGCAGGTATGAACATAGGACTTGATATACAAAAGCAAAAATCTTTAATGTTCTCTCAAGTGGATATTGATGGTGTAGTTGCCCCTATACAACTACCATCTCAGACACTATCCAAGGTAAATTCTAAAAACTCGTCAACGGAGCATTTATTGATAACAGATCAGGGGGATGCTGCAATTATATATGATGGAAGTTCAGTATCTTCCATAGAGGCTGCCGCTATTTTGCCAGCAGAGCATTTCATAGCTACAAACAGATGTATAGCCATATATAACTTCTTAGATGCTAATGTTGAAGTTCCATCCTCAACATCATTTACATGCAGAAATAATTTATCAAAAACTGATGAACACTATGCTCAATTAGTTGCCGAAAATACAGATGAGATTTTTAGATCTGGAATTGGAATTCCTTATTTAGAAGGAATAACTAAACATTCGTCTACATCTCCAAGTTCTGTCAGTGGTATAGGAAGCTTCGTCAGGTTGCCAAATATAAAACAATTTAATGATTTATTATACAATCCAGATGGGGCAACAATTGATTTCTGGGTTCACACTCCTAGCATCTCTTCCATAGCTGGATATGATAAAGACAATGTATCAAGTATGTTTAGACTAGTGTTAGCTAACGAGAATACAGGGGGAGAGGCAACTGCAACAATAAATTCAACTGGTAATAATTTGGGAACTCAATCTGTCAGAGGATTTGTAATGGGGTTCTCAAGAGATGATAGAATAACTAAGGAAACTCAACCTAGTCTTTCCCCTACAGATAATCAGGTGTCTAACTCTGTATTCTTTATAGCACCAACGCAATCCACAAGTCTGTCATCTGTAAACTTTATAAGATCATCATTTTATGATTCAGACGATTGTTACTCTGGTTACAAGAACTTAAGTATGATTCAAAAAATTAATGACTCTCCCACAGATAAATATTTTTCATCTTGCGGAAATAAATTCTGTCATGTTGTTGTAACTTTTGATCCAAAGAAAGATGAAATAAGATTTTACTTAGACTCTACTTTAACAACGACATCCTCATTATCGGAAGTGTTTGGAATAGAAAAATACAAGATGCCAAACATCCCAACCTTTAAAAAGAATAATAGTTTTAAATACTCATCAAATAATTTGAACCCTGATGCCCCTGATGTTATCAAATCTGGTCCTGGATTAGACACCTATTTTACTCCTTGGATAGTTGGTGGAGGATATACCGATGGTATGTTTAACTATGGTAACTTTATGGGAACTCAATATGGTGGAATAAAAAGTGGATTAAATGGATATTTAGGTAGCTTAAAGTTCTATTCTAGACCTATAGATCCAAGTGAGGTAGTAGATAATTATAATGCTCACAAAGGCTTCTTTGAGAACATAGACATCACTAATTTATAAAATGGCCCTAAATCAAGAAGTAAATTTATACGGAATTAATCCAGCTAAAGATTCTAGTTTTAATACTAAGACAAAAGGGAAGTCTTTCTATGGATTTAATTATCCCATCAGTAACACTGATGGGGGAAAATTTCTTAAAAAATCTTCTGGCTTAGAATTAATAATTTCTAATTTAAATCAGCTACTGACAACGAATAGAGGCGAAAGAGTTATGTTGCCTAATTTTGGAACTAATTTAAAAAATTATCTGATGGAACCGTTAGATCAATTATTATTAAGCCAAATTAGACAAGAAATATTAGAGTCTGTTGAAGCTTATGCAACTAATGTAGAGGTTAATAAAATTCAAGTCTTCCCGTCTGATAATATTGATCTTAACGGAGGGCATGCTTTGTATATTAAACTTTTTTGTAGTATTAAAGAAAATGAAAATCTTTCTTTTGAAGTTAAAGTGAGAATATCATAATGAAATTTAAAGGCACTGTAGAATCAGATTTTTTAAAATTATTAAACATAGACGAACAAGAAAAGTCTAATTTAATAAATTATTCCGCGCAAGATTTCACAACTTTAAGAGATTCATTAATAAATTATATTAAAGCAGTTTATCCTTTAGATTATAATTATTTTTCAGAATCTGACTTCGGCATGATGTTGATTGAGTTGGTGGCATACATGGGTCACATCATGTCATATAAAGCTGATTACTTAGCTAATGAATCATTTCTTTCAACTGCAAGATCTAGAAATAGTGTTAAAAAACTTTTAGAGCTTATTGGAATAAGAATGAGAGGTCCGATAGCTGCGGCGGCCAATGCAAAAATAACTTTAAATTCCGATCCTGGTTGGGTGTCAGCATCTAGACTTAAAGTGCCTGCACAAAATAGAGTTATAACAATAACAT
>Ga0181344_1000388_pt1 | contig 17818 bp, 20 predicted proteins | sample Su13VDMLBDD_FD_130098 | JGI IMG/M metagenome (GOLD analysis project Ga0181344, IMG submission 130098) | Freshwater viral communities from Lake Michigan, USA - Su13.VD.MLB.D.D | ecosystem: Environmental > Aquatic > Freshwater > Lake | place: USA: Michigan | collected 2013-07-15
AACTCATGCACCTTCGCAAATGCGGCATCCGGCTCACCCTTGATAAAGCTGTTGCCAAAACCCGCAACCCTGTCGCCGTTGGTTCTTTCGCCCGTCAGAACCTTGCAAGCCTCAACAATCGGCCCGTGAACCTCGCCAAGCGTTGCGAGTGCAGCGATGTAGCCATTGACCACATTGCGACTGCCGAATGCAGCCTGTTGAAGTGCCATCGTGGAGCAGTTCTCGCGGAACACGCATTGCGCGTGAGCATGGTAAAGCGCACCGAGCAGGCGCATTTCGGGTTCAGTGAGTGATTCGTTATTTTCCCAATACTTGTGCATGAATTATTTCCCTTCTCTGTTCGATGTGCAGCGAGTGCATCTTGACCAAATGTTGATCCGGTAAATGTTCTTCGGGGCAAACCCAATTCCACAACTTCCGCATCCCCTTCATTGTAGCAAGCTCTGCAAAGTCTATCACCTTCGGCTCCACGAATTGCATGAACTCCCGCGCCTTCTGATTGAGTTGTTCATACCCTTCCTCCATCATATCCTCTGTCACTTGCGCAACCTTCGCCAATGACTTCAACGACTGTGCCGGAGAACGGCGAATGTAGATGTAGTTGGCATCAGGCATTCGATGAACCAACTCCTGCCACACCATCAGCGACCCTGGACACGCCGCCCCGCTATACTTGTAAGGCTGGCCGAGGATGGATTGAACCACAACATCCGTGCGCCTGTCTTTGCGAAGAATCTCATGCTGACAAAACACGTTGCCGATTGTCAGGAAACAGGAAGTCCACGCTGTCATCGAGCGAGGCATGGCGAGAATGATAAAGGGCTTCTTCATGACCAGCGTTTGTAGTTTCCGGCGAGTGACGGGTTGTTGAAGTTGCTGCGAATCTTTACCTGCTTCTCGTTGCTCGCGCTGTCGGCATCGCGCATCTGCGACTTCAACGATTCCAGCGCAAGGTTCATATGCTTCACGTTCGTCTCGTCATCCCGCCTTCGCCATGCCGCAATCGCTGAACACGCCCACCCGATTGCCACTGGATGATTGAACGGAAGAATCTGATCCACGGAATCAATCTTCACGAATCTCGTTTTACCGAGGATGCGAACAAGGTTGCAGCCCCACCACATTTGCGGAAGCTGCTTTCTGCGGAACAACCCTTCCTCTGTGTCCGGTAGATACGAACAGAAGTTGAACCGTTGCCCGTTGTCGTAGTGCAGTTGAAGCAAGACAGGCCCAGTTGTCTTAGGCTTCTTAAAAAAGGTTACGTCGAATGCTACGGAATCCATCACCACGGGAAGCGCATCGCGCAACAGCGTCAACGTCTGACGCACAGGAACCCCGTGTTCGTTCGTGATTTCGATTATAACCTCTTTCCCTGCATCGGCATCTTCCGTCGCCACCAGCGCAATCCTGATGCCCTGTGTCTTGGGTAGATATTTCGGGATATAGAAGTCACCGAGATCGCGGCACTCGTATGGGGCGCACCCGCCGTAGCTGCCGCCTGTCGCAACCTTGCCGATGAAGAACTCGCTGCGCTGTCGCAATGGCAAGCCGTTGATGCCGATTTGACGGGCTTCACGGCAATCCTGCGGCAGCGCAAAGCAACCGCTCTCCACTGGAACATACCACTCGAAAAGTGTTCCCTCTGAATCAATGCGCGTATGCAGTTCAAAGCAGGCTTTGTTCAGAAACGATAGAACGATTTCAATCCCTTCCGGTGTCGTCGGGCATACGCCGCTATCAAGCACCATTGGCGCGATGTCCTCTATAATGTCCTTAACTATGGTGCGTTGAGTTTTCACTGCGTCAGAGATTGGATCAAGAATGCGAAGGCGAAGTTTTTACCTGTTGGAATATCCTCTATTCCGAGCCTGCAAGATGTCGTAGTTCTCGTTCCAGTAATGACACGGAATGTTGGCTTGGAAGCTCCAAGATTTCCCGTGTCTCCGTAGAATGTTCCGATCACCATGTAGTTCGTGTCGGGCATTGGTGTTGTCCATGAGATTAAAAGCTCATTGAATGTTCCCGTAGCCAACGGAATAGGTTCACCGCTGCTGCGAAGCGACGGCTGCGCTGCCAACGCCTGCTGTGCGGTATCGAGGGCAATCTCGGATTGTTCAAGTGCCTGTTGCGCAATGGAGTTTTGTGAACCCGTGTCAATTTCGCTGGTAGTAGAATTGACGTTAAAGAACTGCGACATCACCCTGCCGAGTTCATTCAGATCGCCGGGAATACAAGAGAGATCAGGTGGCGCATCCGTCCATCCAAGAGTCGCTACAATCTGTGTGTTGGTGGGCATATATTCTTTATACGTTGATTTTTAATGAATGTCTAGCTTCCGTAATAAGGTTCTACTTCCGGCCACGTAGGATTTCCGAAAAAGCTGCACCCGATTTGTAGTTGAATCCTCGCGCTGCCTGCTCCCGCATCCGTGTAAATGTTGGTTGCGGTGTCGTAGGTTCCATCGGGATAATCGTATGGCTGGTTGATCACTAAAGTTCCGGTTTCGTCCACCATCCCGCCGACTATCAGCGCATCAGTGAGCACGTTGATGAGGCGGATGGGTTGCCCGACAAATGCGAGATACGCACCCGCCACGAAGAACCCGCTGTAATCCACGATGTCACCCGCAACAACGTAGGTGTCAGATAGTATTTCAGTGTTGCACAAAGGACATTGCAGCGCGGCGTTCGCGTTTTGCTGCGCTGCCGCCTGCGCTTTTGTGTCGGCGTCCGCTTGGCTGATAGCTGATGTTGCCGTTCCTTGTGCCGTGGAGCAAATGGACTGGAAATCTTTGCAGCACACACGCGCAACGCGAGTGGCGATCCAGCCGTAAATCGGGTTGCCGTTTGCATCAGTTCCGATCCGAACTTTTCCGGCTGGTGCTTCTTCTGGCGGATATGGAATCTCATTGTTCTCGCCAACAGGAGCAATCGAGTAGGCGTAGTCACCCTCATTCGGGCAGCAGTCAATCGGGGCGCAGTTGTTGCCCATGCACTCCGAAATCTGCCCATCAGGGCGAACCTCGAAACGGATGTTCATGCGATCCACCGTGAAGCTGCCAATAGCGTTCACGCGCACCTGACAATGATGAAAGTTATTCGCAGGCTGGATTGATCCCGGAACACATTTGTTAGAAGGAACCTGTTGCAGATACTTCCGCGCCCATTGCGGTGCAGCCGTCATTGGACGCTCTGGATTTTCCTCGCAGGTTTCTCTTGTCGGGCAATCGCATCCCGGACTTCCCTGATCCACAAATACCCAGCACGGTGAACCATCGGGCCGATACTCTACGGTGAAGCTGGATGCACCGCGAATAGTGGACATCTCAATCACGCCGCCGTTGATAATCTTTGGCGCAAATGCGTTAGTGATTGCCTCCACATTTCCATACATCGAAGTCGTGTAGCTGCTCTCGATCTTCTTTCGTTGCCCTTCAAATAAATCGTCGCCATCCGAAAGCGTGAACTCGTAGAGCCGATTCTTTCCGTCACGATCATACGAAAACGCAAAGCAACGGTTGGCGTTGCCGATGTATCCCTGCGCAAATGCCCAGGGTCTTACGCCGCTCCACATCCCGTGCCATGCCGGAGTGCCGTTTCTGCCAGCGGTGCTCATTGCTTCCGCATCGAACACTACCATGCCGCGACAATATCGGTGCTTCCCAAATGCTGCGTTGTTCGGTGAAGCAATCAGCGGCGACGTTCCGCACAGCACCATGTTCTGCCAACTCACCATCGGCACGAACTCAAGGTAATCCTTTCTGTCGGGTTCCAGCCAGTAATTGACCTCGTTGGATACTGGCGTTTGATTCCATCGCTGCGAATACTCAATGCGCGAGTTACGGTAGCTCGCAATCCCCGCCTGAGAGCGATAGAACATATCGCCGTTCAGCCCTGCAAATCCGTGAGACGACGAAAGCCCCGTGCCGATAAGCGCAACCCGCTGCACCGATGTATCGATCCACTGATCCCGTGGTTTGGATAAATCGAGTGACGTAAATCCGTTGGTGCAGCCAATGACTAATTCGTTCTGCCCTGTGCCCGTATCGAGAAACGGCATTGCATACATCCCCATGATGTTACCTACAAATACAGGAGTGCCGAAGCTGCCGCCTTCCGCCCAATACGTTTGCTCGGTGAAGCTGAGAATGTCGTCGGGTCGGGTAAGAGTTGCGCCGTATGCGATGTCGCCAACGTAGATGCTGTTCTTGCCGTCTGAACTGGCAACCACGAACCTGCCGTGGATGAATGACATGACGCTGCCAATCGGCATCTCGTTCTTAGCGAGATCAGATCGCCTTGGTGTATTTGTCCCGTCCCAAAACAGCGGAGGATGGATGCCGTCTTGAATGACAAGCCATTGAAATCCCTGCGCAAACCATGTGTGCATGAACTGACGCGAGTTGCCGTCATACAGCTTGGTTACGATACCCCTTCTTCCATTCACTTCAATCGTGTAAATCCTGCCGCCGACACTCGCGATCAGCTTGCTTGTCAGGTATGACGGATAGCCGTTGTAGAATGTTGCGCCCTGCCCGTTCGCGCCTTGAAACCATACCCGTTCATCATCGTTTTCAAACTCTAGCTCGATGTTTTGAATGGATGGACGAGCGCGGTTGTAGTCCTCGCGGAAGAAGCGATTGATAGCTTGATGCGCAAAGTTGGCAGGAACCGAGTCGGGCGATCCGCCGAATACTCCCTTTAGCTGCTGATGCCCGTCATAATGGTATGTCGCGGGCATCGGTTCACGCTCTTAGACGAGTGAAATTGCAGCGAACGGAATAAGTCTGGACGTTAGCTCCGCTGCCCGATCCGAGAATCAACTGAACCGTGTCGCCAACATTGTATCGCCTCATGTCCTGTCCCCATAGAGTAGGATTGTATATGCTTCCCGATGTGTTTGCCGTGGAGTTTCCAGAGTTCACGATAATCCCATTCACCGATAAGTTGATAGTTGGCCTGTGATTTCCCGCGCCAGAAGGGACATAAACGAGTCCGCCGAAATCAACCACGTAAGCCCCTGCTGTGATGCAGCGAAGCGTTGTGGCGTTATCAATGGCAAACAGCCCTGCCGTAGTGCCGCCCGTTGTCGTGCTGTCGAACATCAGATTTCCAATCGTCAGCGCGGAACCGGATGTAACCGTCTTGTTCGGCCCTGCTCCCGCAGGAAGCGGTGATTGCGGAAACTCAAAGAATCCGGCGCATTGCGACCCCGTGTCGGCGGGAGTTCCTTTGATGATCTCGTTAGCGGCATTAAGGCCAAGTGTGCTTGTTAGTGTTCCAGTAGCCAGCCCTGTTGCCGTGATTGTCCCAGAAACCTGTAAATCCGCAATCGCCGCATTCGTGACAACCGTAAGGTCATTCACCACCAGCGGATCGGGAACCGTGGCGTTCGGCAGCACTTCAAACGTGATCTGCCCTGCTGCATTGGTGCGCGGATATAGGTTAGCAATCGCTGGCCCCGTCAACGTCCGCATGATGTTGTCGCTGCCCTGCACAATGAACTGCCCGAAAGTCTGACTCTGGACAGCGGTAACATTGGAAAGCGGAACCACTGGCTCCGTGGTGAAGCTAATCAGCCAGCCGCCGCTGCCTGTTTCGCGGGCGACGAGATAGCCGCCGTCGCCGGGAAGCAAGCGACGTTCGCAGAACTGGCTATCGAGTCCTAGAACGTGTCGCAGGGATGTGGCGGAACCGGGATCGGTGCAAGTGCCCTGATATACCGTGTTGGCCGGAGAACAGGGAGAGCAGGAGCAGGGATTAGAAGTGCAGGAGCAGGACATAGGTTACGTGGCTGGTAGTTTAACCGCTTTCAAATCTTCAATGAGTGTGCCGACAATCTGCGCAAGCTCTTGGAGATTGACGGTTGCCGTGTCGCAGGTTCGCAGGGTTGCAGGAGTTCCAAATGTCGTGTAGCCCGTTTGCGTGTTGCTGGTGCTGATGAAAGTGTTGATGAGCTTGCTGCTTGGATTTCCGGCCACACCGCCCGTTATGATAACGCTTGCCGCAGGGATGGATACTGCGCCGATTTTTACAAGCGAAGTGGCTCCGAAATCAATGAATGCGGTGTTCTCAAATGTTAGTGAAGATGTGGCTTTCACCAATCCGGCTGTGGCATTCACCCCATCTCCGAGCTTGAAGCTGCCGACTGCTCCATTGACCCATAGCTCAGAATCCACCATATTGATTCCGCCCACCCCCGCTGAATACAGGTTGAATTGACCCGTGTTTTGCCCGTATCCGCACATTACCTGTTGCCATTCTCCGGCGAGCGTTCCATAGGCGACTATCGTTTGAGCAATGTCTATCTGATACCCGTATTGCCCCTCAAAGTCTGGAACAGCCGCCGCGACTGCTACTGCATCAGCGAATGTCCGTGTGGACTGTTGAGCGGCCAGCACGTAGGTGAGATTTGCGGGAGTAATCGCAAGGCTGGTTGATGCCCCCGCTAACGCCTCTGCGTCTGTGGCAATCTCTATCAGTCCAGAGAAGGTAGTTGTCGCACCGATTGCGGCAAGATTACTTGGCGTGAGAATCTTGTTGTTGAGAGCTTTGCCGATCGCCTCTGCATCCGTTGCTGTTTCAAGCACCCCGCGCTGTGTTGTCGTGGCATCGGGTAGATCGTCAATAATCTGCTGGATGTTGAACGTGAGCAGGATTGTGTTGTTGCCCGCATCGAGCGTGACGAGAAGGGAGTTGTTGCCGCTGGTGATTCCGCGAAAGTCAAACTCGTTGCCGTTCTGCGAATCATAAACGCCGATCCCGGTGAGGTTGATATTGGCGCAGGTGTATGCTTCAACGGGGTTGTCGGGCAATACGACTGTGTATTGGCAGTTGCAGCCTTGTGTTGATCCGCAGGTGTTACAGCATGACATGAGCGTGTTTTAGTTGGTTTTTAGAATAAAGCAATCACGGAATATCAATGGACATAAGATTCATACTAGACGGATAAAAGCCTTGGCATCAGATCGCGGGCGATACTTTCTCCAAACTCCATCTCCAATCTCTGAATCGCGCTCTCCCTTTCCGTTCGTGTTTCCGTCCACGCTTTCAATTTCTCCGCGCTCGCTATCAGCCGTCACAAGTCCAATATGTGAGAAGTCAAAAACCACAATGTCTCCACGGCGGCACGGCTCATTTTCACCGAGCACTTTCAATCCCTCGTCTTTTGCCCATCGAATAAAGTCGAACGCGCCAGTTGTTTGGGGTCGGTGAAACTTTACGATCTGTTGAACGCTTGGCGATTTTAGCCATTCGCGGATTATCCAACAGACGAAGGCAGCGCACCAAGGCCAACCTCCCGGCTCTGTCCAAGTCGCGGCCTGATATTCTTTGACCCTTGGCCCGCGATTGTTTCCGCCTATCTCGCGCACGCCTATTTCCTTTTCGGCTATCCTAGCCAGAGCATCCCGTGCTTGTTCTGGCGTAAGAATCGCCAAACGTATTTCATCACTTGGCATATCCTTTTAATGATTTCCCAATTTCATCGCCATTTACGTCAAGAAGAACGCGCTTACCGTCATACGACGCACTAGCACCGCCGTAGTGGAGCGATACGCGATACGGAATAGCGGAACAGCTTGTGAGGTAAATAGACGCAAGGACGGCGAAAAGCGCAAGCAGGATAAAGGAAACAGAATACTTTGGCCTCATGGCTTTGGTTTCTCTTGTATTGTTGATGCCCACTTATGAATGGCGGAAGCAACTGCAATGATTAGCGGCCAATACATAGACACGGACGCAGGAATGATTGGAAGTTTGATAATTGTAGCATCCACGGAAAGCGGGATTGCGGCAAACGCAAGGACGAGTGAAATAAGCTTTGTTTTGTTCATGGATTTATGGATTCCTTAAAAGGGCAGGGCTTGCCGGGACACATTCTGTAAGCCATTAGCATACCGTGGTTCTCGCCTGCTTGAGTTTTCACTGACTCGATTGCGCTTCGCAGCTCCTTACGGTCTGACTCGCATTGCTCGCTGCGATGCCAAAGAATCCTTGCAAGAAAACATAACGCGCCAGTCACGGAACTTACGGCTATGAGCAAAGCGTTTTCGAGTGTCATGAAAACAGCGCGAGGATTTCCGCTTTCTTAGCCGTCCACGTTGCCAAGGCATCGGGTGAAGTTCCCGGCACCTCGGCGGGAATTTGAATCATTTGAACGGTCAGCCTGGCAGCGGCGATGTCGCCACGGCGAATGTGATTGACTACGGTATCGTAGGCCGAGCCGAAAGCCCACTTGCCGCCGTCAGAAAAGTTGGCGTATGCTGCTTTGAGCGACACCAGCAAGTCGGCGGCAACTCGCTTCGCTTCCTGCTTCGACAAGACTTCCGGCCACGCTGCGAGCAAGGTTTCGTTGCTTGGTTGTGCGCCGAGTGTGGCGACATTCCAATAGGTAACTTGCTGCGCACCACTAACCAAAGAAACCCGATAGTCATTGCGACTGGCGTTAGGAAAAAGAAACTGGATGCAAGATGCTAAGTTCATGGTGCTATATGTATTTGAGCGTCCAGCTTGTAGCTGCCGTCGCTTGAAGCGCCCCGCCACCTGCGTTGTCTTCTAAATGGGCGACGATTTCAACGGTGTCGCCTGCTGCCACGGTCAATGGTTTAAGAAAGGCCAAGCCAGCTGCCCCGCCGTTAGAGCTGGCTGTAAACATTGCTACGCCAAGTTCTTGTGTGGATCCGGCATTTTTACTGTAAGCTACGGAAGCATAAATGTCATATTCACTAGAGCTAACTACTGAATAATACACAACTCCGCTCAATACGACCGTCCCTGCCTTGGGTGCGGTAAATACGCCAGTGGTTCCGTTCAACGCGCTCGCCAGCGAACCAACTGCGCCTTGGAACTTCAATGTTTCATCCACGTTAAAAACGAGAGTTTCAGCGGCGGCAAGAGTAGCGGTGAACTCCAAGACGGGTGAAAGTCCCACCACATCCCATGCTGCTGCCGTGGTGTCTGCGGAAATGCTTCGGCAAATCAGCGTCACCGACTGTCCGCCAGCCAGAACGACGATAGCGTTGCTGCCGCTGCTGTTCAGCGTGATGTTGCCAGTGGATTTGTTGATGAAAGTCGTCGCCCATCCAGCAACCAGCGTGGTGACGACGGGCAGCGTGTAGGTCTGCGTCGTGACTCCCGTAGCTTCCTGAGTGCTCGCGCTTGTGACGGTGAGCGTGGTCGTGCCCGCTGCTGTCGCGGTCGTGGCGAAGATGGGGCGGGCAAGGATGCCTGTCTCTACTCCTGTCCCTAACGTGAGTATCTGGCTGTATTCGGTTTCGGCGGGCATTAGCTTGGTGTGTCATAGCTCACCATCGCGCTACCTGCCGCAATAGTGTAAGCGATTGCTGTTTTAAGTGTGCGTCCACCGTAACCGCCGCCGCGCACCGTGTTGCCATTAGCAAGCGATGTGCCGTTGACGGTGACTGTGCCAGATACGGCGGTAATGCTCCATCCGAGAACCCCGGCTGGAATTGATCCGCTGGCTACTACAAGAGCAGGAGCAGAAGTGTATTCGTCAGAACCGACATCCCCGCCAGAGGCGGCAATGAGAGAAAGCAGCGCACAATAGATGCTCTGCTGAACTTCATTCGGTGTCTGTGTCTTGACGCAATCGCAAGTAGGAAGTGCCATGTTATGCTCCAAGCGAGCACATCGGATTGGCAAGCTGCCAGAGAATCATCTGTTTCAATTCTGCGGAGTTCGCCTGTATCGGTGGGCTTAGTTCGTTGAGTTGAACGTATGCGTTGTGGGCGTTAGCCTCGCCGTCGCATTGGTTGTATCCCGATAGATTCTGGAACCCGGTTGCGCCCTTGACTGCAAGGCGTTGAAGGGAATCAAGAACCACAAGCAGGAACGTGACATCTTGAAGTTCCTGTCCGCCAGCGCGTGCGCTCTTTTCTTTGCAGGCGGCGACTTGCTGGCTGTCGCGCACCGTATTGCTTGTCCAAGGATTGCAGGTTGGTAGTGCCATATAGTTTTAGAGTTGACCCATTCCCCGCTGCCGCTATGGACGGCAGCGGGGTTTGGATAATAAGGACTAGGCCGATGCGCAGGTTCCACCGCCGTTCCAGCCGCCGCACGTATAACGCTCGACAAGGGCTGGTGGGTAGAAGTCCTGTGCAGGACAGTTGTTCGTGCAATCCACCGAACCCGTGGTGCTGACTTGCAGCGTTGCGCAGGAGCGGGTGATACCACGAAGCGGGAAGCGGCGTGAGAGAACCACATGACCACGCTGACCGAACATCAGGGGTTTCGCGGCTTTCTTGAGCACCATGCGCCAGTAACCTTTGTTGCGGTCTTGGTTGCATGGGGTGACTTCGTTCACTTCGTTGATCCAACGCCATGTGCCATCCCAAGGAGAGGCAGCAGCGGCGAAGTTCACACCGGAACCAGCGGAGAGCGGCTGTTCGCCGTTCTGCATCTCAAAGACTGACTCCATATCCGACCAAGGAATGTGCAGGCTGAAATCAGCATCCACGTATTCCTGATTGGTTTGCGAGAAGCAGCCTTCGCTGATTGCGCGGTTGCTCCACTGATAGACGCGCTTGAGCACGCCAGCAGGATAAGCTGGATCAGTGAGTGTCCAGTTGTAGCGCAGAGCGAAGTAATCGTTCTTGAGCTTGTATCCGGCGTATGAAGTGGTTGCAACGTAGTCCGGGTTCAGCGTGACTGGTGCGCGGTAGCGGTTGTCCTCGCGGCGATTGGTGTCATACAGCGGCAATGCGCTGAATGTTTCGTAATCGGTAAGGACCTTGATTTCGCCTTCTGGATTGAAGGTTCCCATCGGGATGCCGTAGTTACGGACGCGATTGAGAATATCAGTCGAGAGCAGCGAGATGCTGTTCGGGTTGACCGTGGAATCGAGGATGATGTAGGTCGTGTCCACGTTGCCGTTGGCATCCGTAGCGAAACGCCATTGATCGTTCAGCAGGGCAGGAGAACCAGCCTGATTGCTGGCAGGGTCGTAGCCCATCCAACGGAAGGCGGAAAGGCCAACCTGATTGTTGCGGTAGAACTCGTCCATGACATCCGAGCGGATATACATGAGGTCTTTGTAGATTTGCTCAATCTGCTGATCGAGCGAAAGGGATGCCGCGAACATGGATTCCAAACAATACGGTTGCGTATTGTAGGAGATGTTCATCAGGCGATACCATTGATGATTCGCGTTGCCGGGATTCACCACCTTGTTAGGCGGGTCGCAGGTAACGGCGCAATCGGATTGCAAGCCCACCATGTCTTGCCAGAGGTTCAAGTCCTCATAGCCGAGACGCTGTTGAGCGAGTGTGGTGACACGGGACGAGAAGCCCGATCCAACGGGAAAACGCCCGCCGTTAGGAATCATCCCTTCCCAAACTCCCTGACGCCCGTTGAGACGCTTGAAGATAGGATCGAGATAATGTTGCGCGAGCGAGAAGTGATTACTGATGTCGGCTGAACAGCCGATGGAGCCAATGACGGATTCTGACATATAAATGAGTTGGTTAAGTGAGTTGAGTTTTTCACCTGTGACGGTTGCGGGCCGTCCCTTCCAATCTCATTTCCGAGGTAGTTGCCGGACTACCCTGATGTTCATAACGGCTGAATCAGAAACTCAATTAGCTCGCCCTTCGGTGTGAAGAAAGGGCTACGCTGGTTTCTGTAAAAGCAGAATATCAGCAGACCGTCAATGTTTATTTTCGCTGATTATTTCTACACCCTAACAGAAGGGCGCAGAAGTTTTCCAACAATCGAATCAACATCAGCCGCACTCTGCGAAGGCGCAGAACCGCTTGGCACAGGAATAGAGCCATTGACGCCCTTGATGAATGTATCCCGTTCTTCCAGCTTCGCCTTCAGCGCGGCATTTTCCTCTACGAGTTTTGCGCGTTCGCCGTCCACGCGCTTAAAGTGATGGGCTAAAGTATGCGTATGCGCGAGGCTGGTGAGCATATCGCGGGTTGATAATCCCTTGCCGTCTGCGCCGATTGCGCGATCTAGTATTTCCTCCGTTTGCCTGCGAATATCGGGATCGGCCAAGAGTTCTTTGTGCGATGCCTCAATCTCCGCAAACACGGAATTGCGTTCAGACTTGAGCGATGAGAGATATTGCTTCTGATTATTCTCTGCCTCCGTCTGCCGCTGCTTCTGGATATTCGTCCATGTAGTTTCGGAATCCGCCAACTCCTGATTCCGCTGCATATCGAGTTCGATTGCCTTTTGATAGGCGGCATTGAAGCGCAGACGCTTCGCCGCTGGAAGCATATCAGCCCAATCCGAAAACTGTTCCTCGTTCCATGTAGCGATTGCGGTTTTAATCTCTGCGGCATCAGCTCCGACTTCTACAAAAAGATTACTCATCACGCGCACGGATGCCTCGATAGGCTTGTTGTATTTGCCTTGGAACTCTGGATCACGGGCAAGGTCTGCGATGCGAAGATTCGCCTGCAACTCCTGCGCCCGCTTTTCTGCTGCTGTCAGCTTTTCCTCGTATTCCTTCGGAACAGGGTTCTTTTTGAACGTGTCGTATTCCTCGCGCACCTTCGTCAATTCAGCTTCGCGTTCAGATGCGCGTTTTTCCGCTTCCTCTGCTTTCTTGCGGAGCGCGGCAAAGTTCTTGTCGGCATCACTCTCAGCCTTGGCTTCCGGCTCCTTCGGCTTGTCCTGCTTCGCGGCTGGCTTCTGCTTCTGGATTTCCGGCAGATTCGATACCTTCGGCTTGAGAAGATTGCCGACTACGGCATCCACCTGTTCGGGTGTGAGTGGGCCTTTGTTTTCCTCCGCTGGCGGCGCGGCAGGGATTACGGGTGCGGTTTCTGTTGCTGGTGTTTTGGTTGTAGTTTCCATAGATTATAGTTTTGGGCGGTTTTCTGAAATTGGATCGGCGTAAAGCTGTGTCTGTTGTTTTGGGGCTTCCTCCGCTTTGAGCTTCCCGATGTTCTTGAGGAAGGCGATACAGCCGCGCCACCCCTGCATATACCCCTCGTTTCGGATGATGCTGGTTGGATCGGTGATTGCGCCTACGTTCGTCATTTCTTCACGGGCGCATTCAAGTATGTGCGCGAACGTGGTGTCCGAGATCATTTCAACGACCTTGGGGCCGATGTGCGAATGGAGTTCTTTCTTTGTCATTTGGTTTTAGGTTTTGCTGCTGCTTCCTTCTTCTTGGTTTTGATTGTAGCATTTGCTTCCTCCTGCCGGATCGCCATGTCCTGCTGCGCCCGCGCCACTCCGAAAGTCAGGTCTTGCGCACCCTGCGCCTGTTCGTGAAACAAGTCCTGTCGCTTCTGCTCATCCTTTTGCGCCTGTGTAAGCTGATGATCCGCCAGCTTCATTTGCGTCCGCGCCTGTGTCGTCACCGCAAGATTGCCGAGCTTGGCTTTATGCGCCTGATCCTTCAACGCCATATCCTGTTGCGCCTGCGCCTGCTTGATCTGCATCTCCTGTTGCGCCTTCATCATCTCCGGCGATGCCTGCGGCTGCTGTTGAACGTCTGCTTTCTGAATATCTTCCGCCAGCGATGTGCTCAACTGTTGCAGGTTGTGCAACTGCTTGGTGATTGCGGCAACCATCTGTTCGTAGAGCGCGGGTTGATTCCCTGCGCGTGGAATCGAAGCCATGAGTTGAACGTGTTGCCCGATATGCTGCACCCCTGCATCCATGAGGTTATTCAGTTTTTTCGCGCCTTCAAGATTCTGCGGGTTGATCCCCTGCTCCATGATTTGCGGAACGACCTGTGATGCCTGCGATAGTAATTCCAGATGCTTCGATACGTGCTGCTCTTGGTCTTGGAATCCGTAGGCTATCGGAACTTGGCCGAGTTGAATCAGGCTGTTCTCGTTATCAATCTGCACTTGGTTCTGTCCAGGTTGCGGTTGTTCTTCCTCCACAAATGCCGATACCATTTCCACTCCCTTGAGTGCCGCAACAATCTCTTTCCTCGCGTTCAGTTGCCCTCTGCCGGGAGTTGCTACACCCATGAGTTCCTTGCCTTTCATCAGGTCGAGCGACAAGTCGCCGCTGCCGATGTTGCGGTTGGCGCGAATACACTTCACATCCATCAATTCGCCCTCTGGAATCCCGCGCTTGGCGCACCGTTCACGGAATCTCTTGGCGACTTCACCGCCACCCCATGATTCGGGATACTTGCTCGCTGGTTGCGCCAACCTGCGATACATCTCGCTGAAAAGCACATCGAGTCCGACTGAGCGATACACCATAATCTGCAACGTGGAGAACTGCGCCCTATCTGCCCTATCCGCTGTTACCTGTGTTGCTGTTGGCTGCTCCCCTGTTGTCGTCTTGTCGTTCTGCGGGCTGATGCGCGTGTTCTCTGCAATCAACTGACTGCCCATGCCGACAATAGACAGCGCACCTTCGATGTCCGCTTGAAACCGTTGCTGCTCCATCTCTAGCCCTGGAGCCATGATGCCGAGATTCGATAGGGTGATCTGATCCAGCTTTTGCGTATCCGACTCTGACATTCCCTTGAACATCAGCATATTCGTCAGCACGGCTCCCGTAGCACCACGATTGAACATCAGGTTGTTCAAGTGGCATCCGTCAAAGATGAGATCGCCAAAGCCTTTGACCCCGTGCCAATCGTTCTCCGGCCCTGCATTGTCAGCAAACGGGACAATTACCTGCTGCCAGCGTTTCGCTATTCTGACTCTCTCGTAGATGAATGAACTTGCGTCCTCGTCTTTTGCTGTTTCATCGGCGCGACCTTCTCCAAACAAATCCGTGAACGTGCATTGCGTAATCGTGCCGTCGAACTCCTTCACGAACATATGAATCAATCGAATCGGAAGGAACTCGCTCAAAAGCCATGTGTCGTTGTTGCGAATCTGATTGACCCATTCGCTATATGTGAACCTGCGCTGGCTTGTCTGCGAAGTCAGTTCTACGTGTTCATACAGGTTGCGCAGAATCGCTTTCTCGTTCCATCCAGCCATCCCACATCTCCCGTAAAGGTCTGTCACGGAAATCTGATCCTCGATCCACATTGCCGAACAGTTGTCCATCGAGAGGCGCGTGCCCTCTGGCAACAGCACCCGGCGCGTCGGTATTACCTTGAACCGAAAATCCACTGAATCAGGAAAGAACGCGATGCCGATACCGAATAGCCCCATCTGTGTATCCCGCGCTGCCGATTCTAGGATATACTGATTCCCCTGCTCGAAATCAGAGTTGTCCCAGCGGCGGATTGCCGAGTTCATTTCTTCCGTGATGATTTTTCCGCGACGTTCAGCCTCCATCGAGTCGTCGTGTTCAGCTATGACTTCGGCATAGCCGTCTCCCTGTGCCGCCATAGCCATCCACGTTGAGCGGTAGGTGTCCACCTTGGCTTGAAACTGCTTGGTGTTGATGTTGGGCATATCCGCCTGCCCGTTTGCCTCCTGTGTCGCTGGCGGCGTAGGAGGAAACCCTGCATAGATACCCGCGATGTCCGCGAACCGCTGATCCCGCTTCATGTTGGCGTTACGCGCCTTCACGTATGCCGACCATGCAGCGGTAGTAGTGGCTACCCTGCGCTTGGGTGCTTTGCCTTTTGAATCAACGGTTTGAACGCTGAGTGGCGTTGTGTCAGCGGGTGAATTATTGTCAGTCATTGGAGAGCAGGCGGATTGAGATCAGGTGCATTGCGCCACAAAGCGCGAAAAGGTAGAGAGGGTAATGATAACCATTTCCTCCCGTGTAAAAATAGACAGTCGTGCCCCACACGCTCGACATACAAGCAGGACAAAGGAATAGGGGCTTGCAGAACCACTTCGGCAGAATCACTTCCAGCGCATCGGCAATCGGCTCAAGGATCATGCCCTTCCCGCACGCCGCCCATGCACCCGTGATAACGAGACAGCCTATGACGATCTGGAATAGAAAGGCGAGCAGGTTCATTGAGCGTATTCGGGTTCTTCGGGTGATTTATAAGGAACCGCGAACCGACCCATCCATTCTTGATCGGTAAGAAACGGGATTTTTCCTTGGAACAAATGAGCTGCTTCTCTCGTTTTGAAAACTGGACTTACCTGCTCCCCGTCTGAACGAATCCAACACCACACCCGATTACCCTGATCGTCCTGCCTATGTTTCAGCGTAATTTCGTGGTGAGTGAAGTTTGTTGTGTCGGGCTGCGTGGTTGTAGTGCTCATGTTGGTTGTGTGGACTATCTGTTTCCTCCACAAGTCTTTGTAGGACATCCACCGCCGCTCCGGTGCATTACTGGCGCATGGTAGTTCCTGTTTCCCGTGCATACGTGATGCGGAAATTGGGTGCAGGCGAGTTCGTCTAGCTCGTCCTCTGTCGGTGCGGTGATGCCGTTTGCCGTGCAGTAGGTATTCACCTTGCCGACCCACTGATTGAACGTCTCATGCACGGTGCGCCATTCGACAACGTGTTTCCCGTTCCTCCAAATTATCGGGATTGACGGAACCATTGATTTGTTTTTGATGCGTGGCATATCAGTTTTTAGTCCAAGAGCCTAAGTTATGAGTGTCGTGTAATATCAGTGTTTCGGGATATTTCTGCTCACAATATATGTAACGATGGTTAAGCAAACAAGTCGTGTAATCGCAGTTCTCGATAATTGCAAGCCCTGTCCTATGACCGTTAATCGCGTGGTTGGCAGAAGTAATCTGCGCGGGTGTCCAAAGCGCGGCGATAATTCCGATCATCCTGCCGTTCGGAACAGATGCCATAAACGTGTTGTCCACAATAGGGACGGCGCGATGAAGGGCTACATCCTTACGGAATGGCGAGCGCAACCCGGCTACGAAGTCATACCGATTCCAAACGTCAATCGAGTCAAAGGGGCGTATCGGCTGGCTGTCAACGTCCACGTAGATGCCGCCTTCCTCTTGCAACAGCAGCACGCGCAGGCGATCCGTGATGAAGGCGATGCGCTCTTTCTTGGCGACCATGTATTTCAAAAATGGGTCTTGCCCGTAGCGTTCCAGTAGTTCGTTGCCGTGTATCTTGTGCGACCAATCTGCATTCAACGCTTTCATATCCCAGCACCAAGCGGATTCCCTCTCTGGAATCACCTTATCCCCGATCCAAATCTGATGGATGATTTTCGGAATCATAGCGTTGACCAATACCGGATAATCGCCTGCTCCTGCTCCCGCGACGCGATTTTCATGTCGGGCTGCAAGAATACGTATGGATTCAATATGTATCCCCTTCCGTCGAATGGCTGTGAATAGCTTTCGCCGCCAACCGCCCCGCCCCATTTGTGGATGTAGTGGCTTAGGTTGCGCTCGAAAAACTTGGAGTGCTGCCGATTCTCGCCCTGGTGTATGGTGCGACTCCAAAAGTGGAAGTATGCTGCTTCGCTGAGTCCGCACGCCTTCACCCCGCATAGGTTTGCCCGTCTCGCGGCATCGTTATCCTCAAAATATGCGTTCGGCCAGAAGTTCACATCGGCGTATCCCGTCTTGTCGAATACGCTGCGCTTGAACAGCGCGAGATTACGAACGTCTTTCAGCGCATCCGGCTCAATGTTCGGTGCATGGATTTCCTTGTGCATCTCCCACGGTCTTGCGTCGAAGTTGGTGAACTCTAGCGTATCTCCCTTGAAGTATTGCGCGGCTTCGGGGTAACGGGCTACAAGGGATTTCGAGTCAAACTGTGAAGCGCATATCCATTCCCAATCTGTTGTTTCCGCGCAGTTGATCATGGCATCGAGTGCGCCGGGATACGGGATAACGTCATTTCCCATGATGATCACGTTGTCGTAATCGCCCTTCACCCACGCATACTCAAAGATGTCGTTGATGCTTCCGGCAAACCCGATGTTCTCGGTGTTTCGGATGTAGTTGATCATGCCAGCCGACAACCAA
>Ga0181344_1000389_pt1 | contig 17792 bp, 24 predicted proteins | sample Su13VDMLBDD_FD_130098 | JGI IMG/M metagenome (GOLD analysis project Ga0181344, IMG submission 130098) | Freshwater viral communities from Lake Michigan, USA - Su13.VD.MLB.D.D | ecosystem: Environmental > Aquatic > Freshwater > Lake | place: USA: Michigan | collected 2013-07-15
CTGATAGCGACACTGAGCGAAAAGCGCGTTACGTCTACGCGGGCGATGACGCTTGTCTCTGTGCGCTGCTCGCGGTGCAAAAAGACGCACACAATGTTGGAACAGAACTGGCAAAGGCATATCCGCAACGAGATAGCCGCCTGCAAGGCTTGCCGCGCCCGCCCGACACGCGCTTATCTGCGGAAAGTGTGGGCGGCTATGATACGCCGTTGCCACAACCCCAACGCCAAGGGGTACGCGAGCTACGGCGGGCGGGGTATAGAGGTGTGCCCGCCATGGCGCACGCGCTTCGACGTTTTCTATTCCGACATGTCGCCCACCTATTCGGCGGGCATGACCTTAGAGCGGCGCGACGTGAACGGAGGGTACGAGCCGAGCAACTGCCAATGGGTATCGAAACTGGAGCAACAGGCCAACAAGCGCACGACGCGGCGGCTGGTTTACAAAAACCGGGAAATCCATCTGGCGGAACTGTGCAGGGTTACGGGCTTGAGCCGGTGCATCCTATCGACGCGGCTCAACGAGGGTTTGTCGGCGGACGAGGCGGTAGCGGCAGCGCAAGCGTCAACATACAAGAAAAACCGCAAACCTCGGACGTATACGACCTTGTAGACTGCGGGCCTCGCAATCGGTTTGTTATACGCAACGCTAACGGCGAAGTGTTTGTTTCGCATAATTCTGCGGGACACGGCCTCAATCTGCAACACGGCGGCAACAAGATCGTGTTCGTGTCGCTGCCGTGGTCGCTGGAGCTGTTCGAGCAGACGGTCGGGCGGCTGCACCGCAGCGGGCAGAAGCACCCGGTCTATTGCTACGTCATGATGACCGAGAAGACGATCGACGAGAGGATCTGGCAGTCGCTGCACGACAAGCGGTCGCTGTCTCAACTGGCCGCAGAGGAGTTGGCCACATGACGACGATGTTGGATAAGGCTGCGCGCGCGCTCAAGCTCGAACTATACGAGCAAGAAGACAAGGCCCGCCGCGCCCGCAAGCGCGCGAGCATCGACACCCATGCACTCGTCCGCGCCGTGCTTGAGGCGATCCGGGAGCCCGGCGAGTGCGTTTTGCAAAACTTCCGTCACGATCCCGCTTGGTCGCCTTCGATGTGGCCCGAGGGCATTGACGCCATCCTGAACGAGAAGACGCCATGACCCACCGGAACTACCACGCGAAGTTTGACAAGAAACTCGGCCTCATCCGCGTCGTCAGCTACGGCGGCGGGGAGCCGCGGACGGCGACCATCGAGTACGATAGTCAAGAGAACCGCACGCTCTACGGCCTGAGCATGGAGGAAGTGCGCGACCTTCACTACGCCCTTGGGCGGCTGCTGGACTTTACGTCATGAACTGGACCGAGCTCATCGCCAAGCTCCCGCACATGACCGAGCGGGAGCTGAAGGACGCCATCGCCGCGGAGGCGGCGGGCGAGGCGCGCGCGTCGCACCTGGCCCGCATGCACACCCGCTACGGCAAGCTGCGCAACGCGCGCGAACGCAAGGCGCTACTGCGCGGGGTCTGACATGGCGTTGGTGGCCGCACCGGCCAGGTGCGACCAGAACGCCGGGTTCATCATGTTGCGCCGCATCTGCTCCCGCGTCGCCAGCGGGAGCCGCTGGAGCAGTTGCTCCATGTTCTCGCCCGACTGATACGCCTGCGCCAGTTCGCGGCGGATCTGCGGCGACACTTTGGCGTCGACCAGCATGGAGCCGAACTCCATCGCCGCCGCCGTGACCGGATGACCCATGGTCATGACGTTGCGGGTGCGGCGGAACGGCGACCGCCCGGGCTGGAGCAGCTCGCGGGCACGCCCCGCCCCTTCGGACGCCAGCACGCCGACGCGCTCGTCGCGGCGCACCTGGCGCGCGGCGCTCTCCAGGGCGTCCATGCCTGACGGCCCGACGCCCGTCGGGTTCATCAGGTTGCGCAGGTCGATGCGGTTGCCGCCGAAGACGCCCGAGACGACGTCAGGCGCGTCGCCCTCGACTGTGTTGACGAAGGCGTTGGGGCTGTTGCGCAGTTGACGCCCGGCCACGCCCATCATGTTCTGGCGCTCCACGCCGCGCATGCCGCTGGCGTAGGTCTCCAGATACTGACGCCAGCCCGTGCCGCCGGCCGCCTCGATGGCGTCGTCCAGCATCTGCTGCGTCTCACGCACCAGTTGGCTGCGGCGCGCGGCCTGCCCGGAGATGTCGCCGCCTCGCTGGCCGCTCAGGGCCCGCGAGATGATGTCGTCCAGGTCGTTCATGCGCAGGGCGTAGATGTCCTCCGCCGACGCTACGCCGCCCCGGCGGGCGGCGAGCACGTCCAGCGCCGACGCGATCTCGGCCAGAACCCGGCTGTTGGTCGTGCCGACGCCCGGCGCGTCCGCCTGCGCCATGAGCGCCGCCGACACCGGGGCCACGTCCAGCGCGCCGGAGGCGTCGGCAGCAGCCAGTTCCGCCTGCTGCATCGGGACGGTGGCGTCGCGCAAGGCGGCCTTCTCCGCCCGCTGCGCCAGTTGCGCGTCGGTCAGGTTCGCTCCGCCGGCCAGCCGGTCGATCGGCGCTTGCCGCGCGGCGCGCTGCGCACCCTCGATGGCGAGGAAGGCGTCAGGCTCCACGGCGCGCACGCCCGCGCCGATACCCATGAAGGCGGCGGGCTCGACACCGGCCTCTACCAGCGCCTGCTGCGCGGTGACGTCGGGCCCTGCGTTGCGCAGCGCGGCGACCGCCGCGTCGTAATCGACGCCGAGTGAGTTGCGCACGACCTCAGACGCGCGGGAACGCCCGAGCGTGCCCGTCAGCGCCTCGAACCCGGTCAGAAGGCGGTTCAGAGCCCATTTGGCAGGGCGGGCGGCGATCGTCGGTAGCAGCGCGCCGATGGTGGCCCCGGCTGCCGCGTCTTCCTCGTTGATGAGCGCGGCCTGCGTCCCGCCGGAGATCGCACCGCCCGCAGCGCGGACGCCGAGGTTGGCCAGCCGCTCGCCGACAGCCGGCGCGGCACCCGCGGCAGGCGAGCGCACGGCGGACGGCAGGAAGCCGCCTGCGGCGGTCGACTGGCCGATGCGCTCAAGGATCTGCCCGGCGCGGGGGGCGACCCGGGCCAGCCATTGCCCGCCAGCGGCGATGCCCCGGCCGACCGCGCCAGCTACCGGGGCGGTCGCCGCGACCTCCGCGGCGAACTGGCCCGTCTGGTTCAGGAGCAGGTTGTCAGCGCGCTGCGGGGCGTTCATCTCGTTGGCGCGCGCCTGATAGGCGTCCGCCTGGTCGATCATGGCGTTGCCGATGCCGTCCAGCCCGAGCCGGTCGGCGGCTTGACCGAGCAGGCCGTAGGCTCCGCCCGCGACACGCTGGATGCCCCGCGCGCCGCCGGAGGCGAAGTTGAGGAACTGGCGCGTGACCGGGTTCGAACGGTAGGCGTCGAGAACCGCCGAGCCCGCCTGCTCCAGCGCCCCGCCGGCGGCGGGGCGCGCAGCGGGCGCATCGCCCGGGCGCACCATCGGCAGCATCTCGGGCCGCGAGCCGCGCACCTCGACGTCCTCCATGCCGCGCGGGAACTCCCACGTGTTCGTGGTCGGGTTGAAGTAGCGCCCCTCGGCCGTCAGGCTCTCGGGCGTATCTTCCGGGGCCAGCGGACGGACGGTGTAGGTCGTGCCCTGCGGCGTCGTCTGCGCGTCGCGGATCAGCGCCGGGCCGTCGTACTCGTCTACCGCCGGCGCGGCAGGCGCGGCTCGCGGACGGGCAGGCGCAGGCTGACGGCCGCTGCTGCGCGGGGCGGCGGGGCCCGGGCGGCCAAGCGCGCGGAGCAGTTCGGCGTCGGACATCGACGCGGCGGCGGCGGGCTGACGCGGCGCAGCGGGCGGAGCACCGCCGAGGGCGGCCAGCAGCGCCTCGTCGGACATGGACGCAGGATCTTGCCTCACTGGATCAGCCCCCGGCGGCGGGCCTCGGCCTCCAGTGCCGCGCGGTTGTCGCCGCCTCCACCGCCTCCACCGCCACCGGTGCTCTCGCCAGCCACCCGGTCGACGTACCGCTCGAACCGCGCCAAGGCTTCGGTGACCGTCTCGATCGACTGGTCGGGCGCGCTGACGGTGTTGAGGAACAGTTGCAGTTCGACGTTGGAGTTCATCTGCTGCGCGCTCATCCCGGTCAGGTCTTTGAGCGAGGCGACGATCATCGGGATCGCCGTCTGGATGTTGTCGCGCTGCGTCTGGTCCCGGCTGCCGAACGTGCGGCCGAGGACGCGACCAGGCAGCGACGCACCGGCGCTGGCGATCAGGTTCTCGCCGCCGCCGCGCTCGGTGGAGACGATGCCGCCGCTCTCGTTCAGGGCGGAATAGTAGCCGCGCAGGCTCTCCAGCGTGGACCGCAGCCCCTCGGCGGCTTGGGTCTTCGCCCCGGCGGCGGGCGCCGGCGAACTGTCGTAGGGTTGAAGGACCTGACCGTCGGGGCCGAGAAGCGGCGCGGCAGGACCGCCGCCGGGGGTGGCGGAATATATGCCGTCCGCCGTCTGGAGGATCTGCGGCGCGCGGGGGTCTGCGGTGTTGCGCAGTGCACCGGTAACGGGGACCGGAGCGCCCGTCGCCCGGTCGCGCGCCAACGGCGAGAGGTTGACCGGCACCTGCGTACCGCCGGTGTTGACCAGTTCGCGGTCGGGGAAGAACGTTTGGAGAGCCTTTTGGCCGTCGCTCATCGACGCAAGGAACGACTGGATTGCCTGCTGCTGTTCAGCGGGGGGCAGGTCGACCAACGACGTGGCCAGCGCGTCATAGATCTCCACCGGGAACCCGCTCGCATCGGCCATACCGCGCACACGCGCGAGGTTGGCGGGGGATGCGTCGCCGAGCAGTTGGGTGGCGAAGGGCACCAGTTGGCCCATGTTCACGCCGCGCAGATCAGCCGCGGATTTGTCTTCGGCGCGGCGGTCCGTGTTGCGCGCGGTGAACATGTTGTCGACACCCGACAGGCCCTCAAGGATCGGGGCGGCGGCGGGGCCGTAGCGCATGGCGTACGCCCGCATCGACGCCTGGTCGGTCGGGTCGAGCGTCTGCGCCGCCAGCATGGCGTTACGGTTGAGATCCGCCGTTGCCTGCGCGGCCTGCTGCACCATCTGGTTCTGGCGGAACGTCTGCTCTGCCGCGCGCGAGGTATTGTACGCGCCGAAGGCGTTGTAATCCTGGGGAATGCCCGCAAGGGCAATGCGTGCGTCGACCGGCATCAGCCACCTACTTTCGGGGTCAGCCCCGGCGCGCGCTGGCCCATGTAACTGCCGAAGGCGTTGGCAACGCCGTTGATCGCGTTGGTGTAGGCGTTGGCTTGACCGACATACCCTGAGGCGCGCGCATTGCCCGCGCCGATCGCGTTCTCGCCGAGCTGCCCGCCGAGTTGCCCCGCCGCGTTGGACAGGGTGTTGGTAGCCGTCTGCCCGGCGCCCATCAGGCTCTGGAGCGGGTTGAGCTGGTTCGAGCGGTTGGTCTGGTAGCGGTTGAAGGCGTTCTGGTACTCCTGCGAGCCCATCTCCTGCCCGTAGCGTTGCAGGCCCTTGAACATGGACCCGGACAGCAGCATCCCGCGCGAAGCGGCCGATCGCTCCAGCGCCTTGTTGCCCTCGGCCAGCCGGAAGGCGTAGCCGGGGTCGGCCTCAAAGTCGTTCATCGAGAAGTCGCGACCGTAGCGGCCGTAATCGCCCGCTGCGGCGTTTCCGCCGATGCCGAGCAGCTCCATAATCCGGTTCTGGCCTGTGAGCCCGCCCTGCCGGAACGGCTCTTGTAGGCGGACCTGCTCGTCGAACATCTCGCGCTGGAGGCGTGACGCCTCTGCGGCGGATGCGACCTGCGCGTTGGCCGCGCTCTTGGCGGCCTTGCCTTGCATAGCGCCGCCGATGATGGAGCTACCGGCACTAGCACCCGCCACGGCGATGAGGGGATTAGGCATGGGGAAACTCCTCTCGGTAGTCCGCGAACGGCTCACCGTACATCATCATCACGACCGGGGCCATATCCAGCGCAACGGCTCGGCCATGGCACAGCAGGACGACCAGCAGCACCACGTCGTAGTAGGCCGCGCGCCACATGTACGACCGCTCGTCAGCCTGCCCTTGCTCCTCCGCGACGTTGGCGGCGTGCCATTTCAGAATGGCGGTCGCCATGGCGGATTGCAGCGCGGCGGCGTTCGACAGGTAGAAGGGGTTGCCCGGCATCGTCACCAGCGCGGCCCACAGGGCGGGCATCTCGTCGCCGACCGCGTGGCCGTCGTGCACGTCGTCGAACACCTGGATGACTTGCCACAGGTCGATCAGCCAGTCGGCGGCGGGCTGCGGAAGGTTCAGTCGCTCGCTGAAGTGAACGCGCAGGGCGTCGATCACGAGATCGTCCTCCCGCTGGAGCGGATGTTGATGGCGCTGCCGGCGCTGGCGAGGGTCGAGATCGTACCGCTTGCGACCAACACCTGCCCGACGACCTCGGGAAACAGGTAGGTCTGCCCCGGTTGGAGCGTGACCGCCTTGGCGACGAGGTTCTGGTTGCCGGGGTTGTCCAGCGCCGTCACGAGGTTGACCGACAGCGTGGCCGCCGACGAGCTGTAGTTCGTGGCCGTGAACTTGTCGATGATCGTGGTCACAGCGGTCGAGGTGTACTGCGTCGTCTGTGTGTTCTCCGCCGTCTTGGCGGGGATCAGGACGCGAACATAAACGGCCATCCGGCCCTCCTATATGGTGAAGACGAAGCGAACGCGGCCGGGCGCTCCGCTATCGCCAGGATCCCCCGCGATCGTAGGGATACCGCCAAAACCGCCTGCTCCCGCAGTCAGCCCGCCATCACCGGCCGTCGCGTCCGCGCCGGAGATCGTGGCGATAGCGGAGCCCGCGCGGGTGGTGTTGGTGTCGCCGCCGGTGGCCGCGCCGCCGGCCCCTTGGTTGCCGGAGCCGTCGGACAGGCCGCCCTGCCCGCCCGCCGCTTGAAGCGCCGTCAAGAGGTACGTGCCGCTGCTGGCCACGGATGTCCCGCCGGTGTTACCCGGGTCGGCGGTGCCGGACCCGCTGCCGGGGAGCCCTGACGTGTAGAGGATGGTCTTGCCGTCGTCTCCCGACAGGACCAACGTCTTTTTGCTGTAGCCTTCCGCGCCACCACCACCACCGTCGCCGATCGACTCTCGGCCACGGCCTCCGCCCCCGCCTCCGCCCCACGCCTCGATCACCAAACCGGTGGCGCCCACCGGGACGGTGACCGCGCCGCTCGTCGGGGTCGAGAAGTCGAAGATGACTGTGTTGGGTGACGACAAGGCGCTAAGGCCGGCGGTCACCGCCATGACGCCGCTCATCAGGTCACCCCGAGCCCGGCGATCAGCCACGAGGTCGCGCCGACCTTGACCAGTGTAGCCATGGCGTTCCGGGCCAGTGTGCGGGTGCCTGTGGTCGTCGAGTTGACCAGCGTCAGCGTGTCGGTGGTGATCGCGACAGACAGCGACGTGGCGTTGAGGTTGACGACGACGATAGCGGTGCCGACCGGGAAGGCCACGGAGGCGTTGGCGGGGATGGTGAGCGTCAGGCTGCTGCCGTTCATCACGACCGACTTGCCGCGGTCGACGAGAAGCAGGCCGTAGTTGGCCGTCTTGGCGTTCTGCGGCACGTCGAGATAGCCCGCCGTGTGCGACGCCGCTGCGGCATCCTGGATGGTCGTCGTCCCGGTCAGCCCGGCGTTGTTGATCGGCGCGTAGGTCGAGGCGGCGGCGGCGGCGGTGATGCTGTCCGTGATGCCGTACCCGGCCAGCGTCGTCGGGGTGCCCGTGACGTCCGCCCACGGGACGCCCGTGGCGCTGACGTCGTTGATCCCATAGATGTCGTCGTAAGTGCCGAGCAGCGCCCCGGTGCTGTCGCGCAGCACGACCTTGTAGGCGACGCCGCCGGTCAGCCACACCTCGCTCTCAAGCCGGCCGGCGGCGTCCATAGTGATGGGGTTGGCGTTCGGCGTCGTCCCGTTGATGGTCGTGTACGTCGTCTCCGGCGTCGTCGTGCCAGCCGCGAAGGTGTAGAGCAGGCCACCGGTCAACGGGTCGCCCGAGTTGTCCAGAAACTGCTGACCCGCGCCGGCGAGGGGTGAGAGGAAAACGGTCATTGGTCAACCTGCGTGATGGTCAGGATCGCCGAAGGGCCGGCGGGAGAGAAGCCTGTGGCTGCGGTGGCGCTCAGGATAACATCTGTGCTGTCGGAAGCCCACATGGCCTCGACATAGTCCTCCGCGCCCAAGGCGAAGATCTGGCTCGTCCCTAGCGTAAGCTCTGCGGCCGCGCCACGGACGCGTGTCGTCACCAGGGTGTTGGCGACGTCCGTGCCGTTCTTGCGCAGCCACAGGTACAGTATGCCGTCGCCGCTGGACGTCTTGTCCGCCTGCACCTCGATCGACACGAGGTACGCACCCGCGACACCGGGTAGCGCGCGCGAGGCGCTGGTCAGGCCGACGCCCGCCCGCGCCGAGATGGCGTTGTACGTCACCGCCGTGGCTGTGCTGCCGCTGCCGAGGGTCTGCGTAGCCGTGGCCGCGAACGACCCGTACCGGGGCTGCACGACCTCGACAGGAGGTGGCGCGGACAGCAGCCCCTGCACCTCGTCGACCAGCCCTGTCGCGTTGGCCTCGCCGAGCGGCGCAAGCTCCAGGTCGCTGAGGGTCAGCGCCGTAGTGCCGCCGCCGGTCTGCCCGAACTGATTGAACAGGAAGCGATACCACTCCCTCGACATGAACGAAGTGCCCGGCTCCAGCAGCGGGACGCGCGAGGCGGGGATGGAAGTGACGTCAGCCATCGGTGCCGCTCAGGAGCAGTTCGGCACCCATGATCGCCACCTTGACCGGTGCGGTGCCGGAGATCTCATAGACCCGGTCGCGCAGCTTGTTGGTCATGCCGAGCCTGCGCCAGATGACGCGCGTCTGCGTCTGCCCGAGCATGCCCATCGAGCGCCAGTGTTCGTTCGACCATGTGTGGCCGCCATCGTCGGACCAGCGCAGCATGACCTGCGGGTCCGCGCCTTCGAGCACCGGCTGGCCTAGCAGCAGGTCGACACCGACCTCGACAAGCATCTCCACGCCATCTTCGACCAGCAGCACGTCGTCGGCGGCATAGCCGGCCGTACCGACGCCGGTTTCGCAGACCAGTTGCAGCCCGTGCTGCGCCGTGCGCTTGAAGTCGTTTTGACCCGTCGGCAGCGCACGCCACCGGCGCAGCCATTTCTGCGTCTCGCCGTTGTCGGCGTAGACGTCCAGGTCGAAGGCGTACAGGTTGCCGTTCTCGAAGTCGCCGACGACCAGCGCGCCGCCGAAGTTGACGAAGGCGTTGCCGCGGTGGCGCGTGAACTGACCGTTGAGGATGCCCCGGCGCTCATGCCACGCGCCTGTCGCGGCGTCGAAGCACCACGTCGTGTCGGCCAGCGGGAAGTTCAGGACATAGAACTCGTGCCCGTCCTGCTGGTAGGAGTAGGCCACTGCGTCCGTCATGTCGGAGTAGCCCTGAATGGCGAACTCGACGGCGTGGGTGGAGATGCGCTGCGCCTGGTAGCCGTTGGCGCGGTAGACGATGCCCTGCCCCCGGCTGTCCTGCCCGAGCCACACGATGCTGTTGTCCAGCTTGGCGATCGAGTTGGGCGCGACGCAGCCGACCTCGTTGTAAGCCCCTTGGATGCGGGCTAGCGGGAAGTCGGCGTCGCCGGCGTTGTACCAGACCTCGGTGGAGTTGGTGCCGAAGACCCACACCTCGCGGTGGTTGACCACCAGCCCGACTACGCCGTCGGGGGCACCCTCGGCGCTGGCGAAATCGAGCGGATCCACACTCGTGCCGTCCAGCAGGGCAGTGACCCAAAACCGCTGCGAGTTGGGTTCGCTGAAGACGAAATAGCCGTCCAGATAGCCGACAGTGCTCGCCCCGGGGAAGTCCTCGTCCGTGATCTCGGCAAGGACGCCGGTGTCGTAGTTGTAGATGTAGCCTGCCGGGTCCGCTGCGATGAACAACTGCGTGCCGTTGTCGGCCATGGAGACGGGGCCGCTGTTCGTGACCGTGCCGATCAACGTCGGCACGCCGGTGGACGTGATCGAGTAGAACGACTGCCCCGACACGACGTAGCCGACACCGTTGTGCGACCACTCGCCTTGGATGGGGCCCGTGCCGACCGTTGAGATAAATCGCAGCCCCGGCGCGCGCTGGAGGTAGGCCGCCTCTAGCCCACCCTCGGCGATCACCTCGGGGTAGAGATTGACCATGCGGCTGTCCGCCGCGTTCGGGCTGCGGATGACATAGCTGGATCCTAGGATCGGACTTTTCACGTCAGCTCGGCTGGTTGGTGTAGATGTTGTACCGCGACGACGTCCGTTGCAGCGCCGACGGCATCACCATCAGGTCGTTCGGGTTATTGATCCGCTTCAGGTCGCGCTTGGCGACCATGGCGATGCGCTTGACCTGCGCGGACGGCTCGACGCCGAACTCGGCGGCCAGTTCACAGGCCAGGTTGTAGCGGAACGCGCGCAGGTACCCGGGCGGGAACGACAGGGTCGTACCGAGCGACGCCGGCTGCGCCAGCACCTGTACCGAGATGAAGTGCCACACCAGCGCCTGCGTCGGCACCGGGTAGATCTTGTACGTCGCGTCGGGGAAGGTCGCGTTCGCGAACAAGACCTGAGGGTAGGTGGTCGTCACCGTCTTCAGGACGATGGCGTTGTACGCATCCTCGTTGATGAGCATGGGCGTGAACGACAGGCCGTTCGGGGCGATGTAGTAGGTGCTGTCGTCGAGCAGCACGGGTCGCAGGCCGACGAAGTCGCCCGACGGGCCGATCGTTTGCGTCGCCTGGTTGGCTGGCCACGTGAAGGTCTGATCTTGAGTGGAATAGACAGCGAGCCGTTCAGTGCTCCAACTGTCGATCATCTGGTTCATGGCGGCGAGGGCGTCTTGCGCCGTGTCCGCCGAGGGGCGTTCGCCCTCCGCCAACTGTCCGATCAGACGAAGCGCGCCGTAGATGATGTCTCCTGCGGTCGTCATGCTCTCGTCCCGTAGTTGGCAAGGGTAGAGCCGCCCCGCCGGTTAAGGCGGGGCGGAGTAGGCGTCAGGCGATGCGATACAGGGACCAGGCCGCGTCGCCCGTCTTGCGGGCGCGGAAGGCTTGGGCGGTGCCGGCGGTGGCCACGATGGTCATCAGGCCGACGAGGGTCCAGCCGGTGTTGGTCGTCACGGTGATGACGCCCGAGCCGGAGCCATCAACGTTGATGACCGCGAAGTCGAAGGCCGAGCCGACCTTGGCGTTGCCGAGGGCGGCGTCGAGCACGGCGGCGGTCGGCAGGGTGTAGGCCGCGGCCGAGGAGCCGGGGCTGCCCAACAGGATGCCGTTGGTGATCTGCGCCGCCGACAGGGTGGCGGTGGCGGTGGCGGTGGCGGGGACGGGGGCGGTCTGGATGACGGCTTCCGCGAGGTTGCCGTCTCCGAACTGGTAGCCGCCGCCGACTGACGAGAGAGACATGGTGGTTCTCCTTTCGAGAGGGGGTTAGCCGAGCAGGCGGGTTGCGGCGGCGGCGCGGATGGCACCGTAGCCGTAAAGGACGTCGATGCGGCAGGGCATGCGGTCGTTGTTGATGTCGTAATCACGAACGATGCGCATGGAGATGCCGTTGTGGACCTGGCGCGAGGCCATGTCGACGCCCTGCGGGAGCAGGAGGTCGGCGGTGGCGAACGCGAAGGCGTCCTTGTTGTAGATCAGGTTCTGCGGGGCCGAGGTGGAGGCGGCGCCGTCGAAGATGATGGCGGCGGTGGCGACCGGGAAGGCGTTGACCGTGGCCAGCGCGTGCGACGCCGTATAGATCGGCGGGCTGATGGCGACCGAGGTGTACGAACCGCCCGACGCCGTGTTGGCGGCGGTGCAGACGAACCGCTGGAGCTGGCCGGTGCTCTCGCGGGTCTGCGGGTTGACCGCGTAGACGTTGGCGATCGTGAAGGTGTCGCCCTTGTTGATGACCTGCGAGCCGGTGCCGGTGATCGCGATGGTCGACGCGCCTTCGGTGGCGACCGTGGTGGTCACGGTCGCGCCGGTGGCGGCGCGGGTGCCGTAGGCGTGAACCTTGATCGACTGCGACATGTTGATCTCGTCGTAGCCGAGGACGCCCTCGCCCATCATGCCGCTCTTGAACTGGCGGCTGATGGTCGGGCCGGGGTTGAACAGGCCCTTGAGCCCTTCGACCAGGCCCGCGTTGGCGGCCGGGTTCACGGTCGCATATCGGTTGTTCATCGGAACCGCGCCTTCGTTCAGGATGCGCTGGCCAGCCAGCAGCACCTCGGACGTGGCGGGGGTGACGCCGGCGGTCCCGACGGCGTTGTAGACGTCCTTGTAGACGTTGGCGACGTCGGCATCGACGCTGGCGGCGAGCTGGCTGATGCGCGGCTTGAGGACGCGGTCAGCGAAGTCGTCCAGCGACAGGGCCATCTCGGCGGTCGTGAAGTTGACGCCGATGTGCTTCTGGTTGCTGACCGACAGCGTGGTGAACTGCTCGTTGTCGTCCTGCACTTGCAGGGCGGCACCGTCGGTGACCAGCGCGCGGTCGGGCAGGCGGATGCGCAGGGTGGAGCCGATCTTGGCACCTTCCTTGGCGAAGCTGTCGTCGTACTGGCGGTTGATGTTCCGCGTCAGCACGAGGTTGTTTTCGAAGATCTCCAGGGCCTTCCTGGTGATCATGTCGATGGTGAGAAGCGAGTTGGCCACGTCGGTGGTTCCTTGCAGATGGGGTTCAGTTGGCCGCTTTTCTCATCTGCCGCTGCCGTTCCTGCGCGATCCATTCCGACGTGCTCATCGTAGCGACAGAGCGGGGGTCGGTGGTGTCGTATGCGGGAGTACCGCTGCTGGAGGGCGTGACAGGTGAGAGAGGCGGAGGCGCGGAGGTGGTGCGTTTGACCGGGGGCGACGCTGCCAGAGCAGCTTCGATCCGTCCGATCTCCTTGGCCTGCAAGAGCGGCGACAGTTTCGAGATCCGTGACGCTTCCGCCGGGTTGGACCCAAGGTGATAGAGCACATCGGGGCCTTGGTCGGAGGCGCGGATGGTTTCGGCCATCTCGGCGGTGATCGGCAGGGACGGGTTGTACGCGACCTGTTTGAAGTCGTCGTACTTGCCGAGGGCCTGCTCCTCGCGGTCGAAATAGGCTTCGACAACGGCGTCCTGCTGGCGCTGCCGCTCCCTCTGCTCGACCAAGGCAATCGCCTTTTGCTCTGCCAGCGCCTCGGCGTATGCCTCGGTGCTCTCGAACTGGTCAGCCGGCGGAAGGGTGACAGGTGGCGGCGCTTGGCGCTGTTGCTCTCGTTCCCATTTACGCTGCTCTCGTGCGAGACGTTTGCCAATGGCGGCGTCCAGGTCCTCCTGCGTGAAGGTCTTGGGCGCTTCGTCTCCCGGCGTTTGGACTTCGGTGACGGGAGGGGCCGTGGCCTCCAGTTCCGGCGCGGCTTCAACTCCCGCTGAGCTTTGTTCGTCTGACATATTGGCTCTCTGAACCCCCGGTGTTGCCCCGCCGGTAGGGTCGTGTGCTGTCAAGGTAACTGCGTCGCGGTTTTTTGGCAACTACCAGAGTTGCCACCAGCGTCGGTTCTGACTTTCTGCGATCGCGACGACGGCATCCTTGCGGACAGAGCAGACGCGGAGGTCGGCGTCGCCTTGCACAATGGCCTGGCCAAGATCGCCGACCGTTTGAGCGCCCGACACGTCCACGGTGCTCTCACAGGGTCCTCGCAAGCTGTCAGGGATTACGACGCTCGCCGGTCCCCCGGCGCACGCGCTCAAGATCGCGAGCAAACCCGTCAGGGAGGCGATCGTCAGCGCCCGGTATATTGTCGACTTCACGTTGCTTCTCCTCTTGATCCTGCCGGATGACAGGCGTCTCCGTGGCGACCGTGTCCAGCGCCTTGCCGGTGGCCTGACCGACCGTCGCCTCGCCGCGCATCTTCTTGATGCGGGCTTGGTCGGCGCACCATGACAGCAGCAGGATCGCAGTCACGACGACCGCGGCTAGGTACAGGTACGCGCGTAGGGTCAAGGTCTTCACAGCACGAGCTCAAAATGTGGGCTGTCGCTCTCGCCCTTCTCGCGCGGTAGCCCGTCGCGGTCCCAATCGGCTCCCCATCGGATCTCGACGCCGAGCGTGTCGGCCGCGGCGAACATGGCCTTGGAGACGACGTCCAGCTTCTTGTGCGACCAGTCCACCGGGAACGGCACGAGGTCGACGGCGTGGCCGTAGCCGGTGTGCGGGTTCTTGAAGTGGTTGGACTTCAACGTCCACGTCACCTTTTGGCCGGGTTTGGTGCGGCCCTGCGCGTACAGTTCGGCCTGGCGCTCGGGCGTGCGGACACCCTCAAGCACCATGAAGTCTTGCTTGGTGAGCAGGATGGCCATCTCCACCACGTTGACCAGATCGGGGTGGACGCCTTCAAGGCGCTCCTTGGACTTTGCGCCGAGTGCGTAGGTCATGAGGTTGGCTCCTTGATGCGAGCGGCTTCGTCATCCGCCGCCTGCGCGACCTGGTCGGCTGCGCGCCGTGCGTCGGGCGGCGCCGGCTGCTGTTGGGCGGCGTTCTTGGCCCCGACGCTACTGCCCCATCGGAACGCGCCGTAGGATACGGGGATGCCGAGGACGGCGGTGGCCAGCGAGGCCACGATAGGTGCGACAGCCGGGTCCAGCTTGAACACAAACATCCCGACGATAACGCCGGACACGATCATGAGCGAGCCGGTGACGGCCAGCGCGTCCAGTGTGGCGTAGTTGCGCTCGGGCAGGTTCATGTCAGCCCCAACACCGCGGAGATCTTGGGCAGCAGCAGGGTCAGGACCGACCCCGCGCCGACGAAGCCGGCCATCTGCCAACGCTGCAACGTCATCGACGCGTCGACTTTGCGCTCCAGTTCTTCAATCCGCTCTGTCAGCCTCACTACTCGGTCGGACACCACGTCGAGCGTTGGGCCGCTCATCGGTGAGCATCCGCAGCAAGAGGCAGACCCCGGCGACTAGACAGATGAGCGCGAAGCCGATCCAGACCATGACCCACCCCGACACACCCAAGGGCCAGAAGTTGCACGATGAAAAACGCATTGACTGCAACGACGTACAGGTACAGGCCATGCTGTGTCAGGGTTCCCAACTTCCACATGGATATTGATACGACGTGTAGCATAAGTTGTGCGACCAATGCACCCACCATGACGACTTTCCAGCCTTCACGGTTTGCCCGCCAGGCGCGGTAGATCATGGCCGCGAGGAACGCGTCCAGCACCGGGGCTGCAAGGATGACCTCCGGGAAGCCGTACAGCGTCACCAGCAGGTTGTTGATGGCGAAAACCATGGACAGCAGCGCGCTGACGCCCATCAGGTCTGCGTACTTCTCCGGCTTGGACCTGTAGGCCAGAAAGCAGGCGACGAAGACGGCGACGGTGGCCGTCAGGTACATCAGCATCAGGCTCACGGCTTCACCGGCTCATCGGGGTCATCGACGGGCGGCTTGTCCGTGCCGCCTGAGAACAGGACGATGTTGTCCTGCGGGTAGGCGTCCTTGAAGGCTCGTTGCGCCTTGTCCTGAAGGTGATGGACGCGGCGCGCTTGCAAGTTCGCCCGGGCGGCCAGTCGTTCGACCAGCTTGGACGCGGCTACGAGATCCTCAAGATCGGCCTCCAAACGGAGCTGCGCGCGGCCGATGGCGTCGATGTGGTCTTGAGCGGTCATGGCGGTCCCTATGCGATGGCGTCGGAGACAGAGGCTCCGTCAGCGTCCCAAACAAACTCTGCGGCCGGCTGCGCATCGCCGCAACCGACGCAATACAGCGTCGGGCGGCTTTGCGGATCTGCGGCCATTTCGGCGGCGGTATCCCGCGACATGGTGTTGGTCGTCCCACAAGCCTGGTGGGTGTAGTCCACACGCGGCGGCGTCTCGTTGCCATCAGTCATCGGTCAGGTCCCTAAACGTAGACGACGTTCTGTTGCATTTTCCAGTCGAACGAACCGCCCGTATTGCTCACGAGGACGTTCCATGTGTTCGCGCCCGTCGTACCACCGGTGCCGGCGTTGAGGCTGTAGGTGCCGTCGAACGTGCCGGACGCGCCAATGACACTCTCGACCGTGGCCGCGACCGCGGTGACCGTGGTGCCGTCATAGGTGAAAACGCGCTGGAGCATCGTCCCCTTTTGCTGCGTGTCGTCCGTCTTGTTGGATACGATCAGCGCCTCGACCACAAACGTCCCGGCTTGCAGAGGGACAGACGAGCGCAGGACCGTCGTCGACCCCGAACTGGTGGCCGAGAACGAGGCCCCGTTGTCGAAGTTGATGAGCGACGTGCCGAGGAACTGCCCGTTGGTCCCGCTGACGGTGTAGTTGGCGGGGAAGTTGATCGTCCCGACCGCGCGGACGCCGTAGTCGGTGCCGTTAGTGAGCGTCGGATAGCCGCGCACGTTGACCGTTGACCCGAGCGTGTCGGAGAACAGGCCGTAGGCTTGGGTCCCGCCGCTATCGACGCAGTACGGGTCGTGCAGGTTCACCGTGCCGCTGGCGCTGGTTACCCTCACGCCCGAGCCACCCGAGCCGGAGGCCGTGTTCGCGTTCCTGATCTGCGGCCAGATGTCGATTTCCGAGCTCGTCGCGGTCACCAGAGCGCCGGACGACGTGCAGTTCTCTGCGATCAGATAGACGTGCGTGTCCTTGATCGTGGAGCCGAGGGCATACAGGCCATTGCCGCAGCCCTTGACGTTGACCTCCGCGCGCAGGCCCGACACCTTGCCGTTGATGCTGATACCGTAGCCCACGTCCTTGCCGACGCCCGAAAGCGTCAGGCCGTTGAGCGAACCGGTGCCGACCGTGGCGATCTCAAACACCGACACCGCCACCGTGTCAGCCCGGATGCCGGTCGCCGTGAACCCGGTCAGGTCGCGGTTGGCGTCCGCCGACTGGATTTTGACGACGGACCCGCCAAGCCGCATGCCCGACACGTTCGACACGCTCAGGAAGCTGTCCTGATTGTAGATCGCGTGCTGGCCGGGGATGTCGTGGAAGTCGCAATTGGAAATCATGCGCGGGCCGGTCGGCCCGGTCACTCCGACCTGAGCTTCGAGCAGCACACCTTGGGCCGTCGCGGACACGTCGAGGCCGTCCAGCCAGATGTGGCTGGCCGTCCCGTAGGTCGCGTCGTTCGAGATGTAGACGCCCTGCTGGAAGTTCCCGCTGGCCGCGATCGTGCCGCCGTAGGCGTTCGTTCCGATCAGGGTGACCTTGTTGGTGACCGAGAGGTGCGAGCCGCCCGTGAAGTCGATCTGTGCGTTGCCGAAGTTGACGATTGAGCCAGGGCCGACCACGCCCGAATAGGTGCAGCCGATGAAGCGGATGCCGCGGTAGCCGACGTTGCCGTTGTTGGTCCAACCCGAGGAGTACCCGCCCGAGCCGTAGATGGTCCCGCCGTTGAGGTTGACGTAGACGTTCGTTTTTGACGTGGCCGTGAAGGCCGGCGTCGCCGCCGTGTACTGGCGCAGCACGACGCCCGGCGCGAGCGTGACCAGTTGGTTATCCAGCAGGGTCAGGGCGGCGGTGATCTTGTAGCCCGAGGTCGAGCGCAGGATGACGTTGCGGTTTGCCGTCAGAGCCGCTTGAATGGCCACGGTGTCGTCGGTCGAGCCGTCACCGACCGCGCCGAACTGCTCCGGGAAGACGCTGATCCGACGGATCGCCGTCTGAACCGTCTCGGACACCGCGCCGGTCCCGGACTGAATGAAGCCGATCAGCGACGCGCCGGACGACAGCGCGAGCGCAGCGGACGACACCAAGCCGGTCTGCGC
>Ga0181344_1000390_pt1 | contig 17772 bp, 18 predicted proteins | sample Su13VDMLBDD_FD_130098 | JGI IMG/M metagenome (GOLD analysis project Ga0181344, IMG submission 130098) | Freshwater viral communities from Lake Michigan, USA - Su13.VD.MLB.D.D | ecosystem: Environmental > Aquatic > Freshwater > Lake | place: USA: Michigan | collected 2013-07-15
GAAAGACAAGCTGACTCTGTGGGTCACGCTCATGGTAAGCACGACCCTGTGCATTTCGGTATTGGCCATGGTAATGAGCTTTATGCTCGGTCTGTGGGCCAAGGAAGTGGACAACGCAGAAATATTCAAGATGATTTCACCCGCGTTTTCTACTCTTATCGGCGGCATGATTGGGTTCCTGAGTGGTATCAAGTTGATGCAGAACGAAGACAAAAAACCAAGCTGTAAGGATTAAGCATGTTAGATATTTTAAGCGGCGGCCTATTAGGCTCCATTTTCGGCGGTATCTTCCGCATGGCACCCGAGGTGCTCAAGTTCTTTGACAAGAAAAACGAGCGCCAGCATGAACTTTTAATGTTCTCTCGCCAGTGCGATTTAGAGCAACTAAGAGGCGCACAGAAACTTGCAGAAATTGGCGCAGTTAGGGAGGCCGCGGTGGACGTGGGTGTCATGGACGCCTTTAACAGCGCCATTCAACAGCAAGCGGACATGGTCAAAGCCGCTGGTGGGTGGGCCGCATCTTTATCCGCATCTGTGCGTCCTGTGGTGACCTACTGGGTCCTGTTTATCTGGTCGTTTATCCACGTCTGGTTTGCGTGGAACGCGTGGCTTGCTGGCGCTCTTCCTATCGAAGTCTTTAAGACAATGATGACACCAGACTTTTCAGCCTTGTTGGCCGGAACTATTAACTTCTGGTTCCTTGACCGTACACTAGCCAAGCGTGGATTATGAACCTAGACCTTGCGGCGGCATTCTGCCGTCAGTTTGAAGGATACCGCGCTAAACCCTACCTATGCCCTGCCAACGTGGCAACCATAGGGTATGGGTCCACCTACTACTCAGACGGGCGCAAGGTGACGCTAGAGGACGCCCCCATGGACGAGCCCACAGCTAGGGCGCTTTTGATGACTGAGTTGCACCACAACTATTTACCCGGGGTGTTGCGTAACTGCCCCATATTAGCGGCAGACGAACGCAGGTGTAATGCCATCGTGGACTTCTGCTACAACCTTGGCATTGGCCGACTCCAGACCTCCACACTCAAGCGCAAGATCAACGCGCAGGACTGGGAGGGCGCTAAAGAGCAGTTAATGCTTTGGACCAAGGGCGGCGGTAAAGTATTGCCCGGGTTGCTTAAAAGACGAACGGCAGAATGCGCTTTACTTTAAGGGCAAGAATGCCCTTTTTTGTGGGTAATTATCTATAGGAGCGCAAGACTATGGCACGAGAACACGACAAACCTATTCCCCGTAAAACCACGGGAAAAGACAAGACGTATAACCCCACCGACAAGGGTGCGGGAATGACGGCTAAAGGTCGTGCCGAGTACAACGCCAAGAATAATTCAAACTTGAAACCGCCTGCGCCAAACCCTAAAACTAAGGCAGACGCAGGCCGTAAAGCAAGTTTTTGTGCAAGGATGGAGGGCGTGGTTGCAAAGTCTAAAGGACCTGCAGAACGCGCTAAAGCATCTTTGAAAAGTTGGAATTGCTAATGAAACCCGGACTATACGCAAATATTCACGCAAAACAGGAACGCATCAAAAAGCAAAAAGCCGAAGGGCGTCCTGCTGAAACGATGAGAAAACCCGGCACCAAGGGTGCACCAACAGCGCAGGCTTTCAAAGATTCTGCTAAAACAAAAAGGAAATAACATGGCTTCTAACTACAAACCCCGCATCGACCACTCTAAAAAGAACTACGAGTCCGAAGGTGCAGACATAGCGCAAGATAAAAAGGTCGTCAAAAAAGCGTTCAAGATGCACGACGAGCAAGCCCATGGTGGCGAGAAGACAGACATGTCCAAGCTCAAAAAAGGTGGCCGCGCTAAAATGTCTACTGGTTCAGTGCGCACGTACAAGTCCGGTGGTTTGATTGGTGTGAAGAGCGACGACAAACAACCCAACGCAAAAAGCCCCAAGAAGGTTGCTGAGAAGTACAACAAAGGCGGTATGTGCTAAATGCCCATCAAGTCTAAGTCACAGGAACGTTTGATGCAGGGGGTGGCTCACTCCCCTGAGTTTGCCAAAAAGGTAGGCATCAAACAGTCTGTTGGCAAAGATTTTGTAAAAGCAGGCCCTGCTCAAAAGAAACTTCCAGAGCGCGTTAAGAAAAAATAATGGCAAGTAACTACAACAACACCTCGAACACAACTGCCCAGACCATCATCACGGTCGATCAGTTGATTTCGTTTGCCTACAGCGAAGCGGGCAAGCTGGCCGAGGAGTTGACGCCAGAATATATCAACAGGGCCCGTCAGGCCCTTTGGTACATTCTAATTAACCTGTCTAACCGTGGTGTGAACCTGTGGTTGTTGGAATACCTTGTGATGGGCAGTTCTGCCCAGACGCGCCAGTACGAGATGCCGCGTGGCACCGTGGACGTGCGCGAGGCCAACTACCGACTGATGACCCGCCCCGGCACCGTGTCTGACAGCACGGGCGGCGCGTTCAGCACCAACAACATTGATCTGGAATACACGATTGCCGCGGGTGGTTCAGCAACGGCCACATACAACGCAACACGCTTTTTGAGCGCGGGTTTTTATGCCGACGTGCGCAACATCACACTGAACGTGGAATACAGCTACGACGGCATTACGTGGGTTGCGCTTACCACTGTGACAAACAGCACCGCCAACCCATGGGGCTACACGCAGATTGACGGATCCCCACAGGCTATCTTCTGGCGCTTTCGTAACCCCTCGGCGGTGTATGTTAAGGTTCGTGCATTTTCTTTGGCCTCGGTCCAACAAGACGTGCCCATGGCGCGCTTAAACCGCAACGACTACTACAGCCTGCCAAACAAAGACTTTATGAGCACACGCGCTCTTCAGTTTTGGTTTGATCGTCAGGTAACCCCAATTATCAATTTGTGGCCTGTGCCACAGAACGCGTTTCAGACGTTTCAGTTTATTATTGAAATGCAACCACAGGATGTGGGTAAGCTTACAAACGAGATTGCTATTCCTGACCGTTGGGTGCCTGCTGTTCAGGCCCAACTGTCACACCGCGTGGCTAAGATTTTGCCGGGTGTAGACCCCGCGCGAATTACCATGCTCAAACAAGACGCGGCGGAGATGACCCTGACAGCCGAGGACGAAGACCGCGATAAGTCCCCGATCTATTTCCGCCCCAACATTAGCTACTACACCCGATAAGGAACCATTTAAATGGCCCAAGCAGGTTACACACCAATACAACTGTACTACTCGACCACAGCGGCGACTGTACCTACTAACACCAACCTTGCTTCAGGCGAGTTGGCTATTAACATTGCTGACGGCAAGTTGTACTATAAGAACACGTCTAACGTTGTGACGTTGTTGGCTGATACGGCCAACTCAGGCACAATTGCAATCAGCAAGGGTGGTACAGGACAAACAACAGCCTCTGCGGCGTTCAACGCGTTGTCCCCAGTTACCACAACCGGCGACTTGATTGTTGGTAACGGAACAAACAGCGCAACACGTTTAGGCATTGGCTCAACAGGCCAAGTGCTGACTGTTTCTGGCGGCACGGCGGCGTGGGCTACGTCTTCTGGCGTGACAACAGGTAAATCCATCGCGATGGCGATGATCTTTGGCTTTTAAGGAACTGAAATGGCAAACCCAAATATCGTAGCCGTAACGACCATTTATGGCACTACGGACTATTTAACCCCCACCGGCACTTCTGCTGTGGTGTTGTTACCCAACGCCGCAGGTTCTAACAAAGTGTTTAAGATCAACCAGATCGTTGCGGCTAACGTAAGCGGCTCTGCGGCAGTCAACGCCACGGTGTCTATATACACCAACGGCGCTGTGGCTAAAGGCTCTGCCCCCTCTGGTGGTGTAGGCTACCCTGTTGCTTCTACAATCTCGGTGCCTGCTAACGCGTCGTTGATTGTTACTGACAAGTCAACCGCCATCTATTTGATGGAGGGTACATCAATTACAGTAACCTCTGGCACAGCCAGCGGTATTACATACAGCATCAGCTACGAAGACATTGCTTCTTAATAGGGTGCAATAAATGTCCAGACGCTACCAAGGCGGGTTCATTACCGCTTCCTACAACGGGCTACAAGTACCTAACGCGCCGACCATTGGTACGGCCACTGCGGGAACCTTGTCTGCGTCTGTAACATTTACAGCGCCTTCCAATGTTGGCGGTGGGGCAATTACTGGATATACGGTCATCTCTTCACCCGGTAGCATTACAGGCACAGGAACATCTTCCCCAATTACTGTTAGTGGTTTGTCTGCGGGTACTGCTTACACATTTACAGTTGTTGCAACAAATGCTTATGGTGCTGGCCCAGTTAGTGCGGCTTCTAATAGTGCAACTCCAACCGCGCCAGTGGCTCCTTCTGCTGTCGAGTATTTGGTTGTTGCTGGTGGCGGTGGAGGTGGATTTAGAATTGGTGGTGGCGGCGGTGCTGGTGGATATAGAACGGCATCAGGATTTGCCGTTTCTGCTGGAAGTAGTTACACAGTAGCTGTTGGTGCTGGTGGTAGCGGAGCCGCTACTGATGTTAGAGGATCCAACGGCTCTGATTCAATATTTAGCTCAATAACCTCTACTGGTGGTGGTGGAGGTGGAACACAAGCACCGGGTAGTCGTAATGGTGCTTCTGGAGGGTCTGGTGGTGGTTCATCAGGAGAAGGCAGTTCCAATCCCGCTGGTTCAGGAACAGGCGGTCAAGGTAATAATGGCGGTGTAGGTAAAGATAGCGGGGCAACAAACGCTGGTGGCGGCGGTGGCGGTGCTAGTGCTGTTGGGTCTGATGCCTCACTTAGCCCTTCTAATGGTGGTAATGGCGGTGCTGGTAGCGCATCGTCCATTTCAGGTTCTTCTGTGACTTATGCTGGTGGTGGCGGTGGTGCTGGTAATGGTGGTGCATCTACTGGTGGAACAGGTGGTGCTGGCGGTGGCGGTAGAGGTACTGATGATAGTCCAACTAATGGAACAGCAGGAACTGCTAATACCGGTGGTGGTGGTGGTGGCGGTGACGGAAACGATGGCGATTTTGATGTTGGTGGCTTTGCTGGCGGTTCTGGTATTGTGATTATTCGCTACGCTGATTCTTTTGCGGCGGCAGTATCCACTACAGGTTCACCAACAGTGACTGTTGCTGGTGGCTATCGCGTTTACCAATGGACTTCTTCTGGTTCAATAACATTCTAAAACCATGTCACATTTTGCAAAAGTAGAAAACGGCATCGTCACACAAGTTATTGTGGCTGAACAGGATGTCATTGACTCTGGCTTGTTTGGTACAGGATGGGTTCAGACTTCGTATAACACTTATGCTGGCGCTCACAAAAATGGTGGCACTCCACTGCGCAAGAACTACGCAGGTGTTGGTTACACATACGACTCAGGCCGTGATGCTTTTATTGCACCCAAACCATACGCATCTTGGACACTGAATGAAACAACTTGTTTATGGAATGCACCAACGCCATACCCAACTGACGACAAGCTGTACACTTGGGATGAGTCAACAACATCATGGGTTGAGGTAACAAATGCCTAATTATTCTGGAATTTGGACAGAGCAGGCAGTGATGCAGGCAGTGGGCGCAGACAACTGGCCCGGCAATCCCGGTGCGCCTACGATTGGTACAGCTACGGCTGGTGATGCTTCTGCTTCGGTCACATTCACTGCGCCTACAAATACTGGGCAGTCTGCCATTACAAGCTACACAGTCACATCCAGCCCCGGCGGTGTCACAGGCACAGGCGCGTCTTCTCCAGTTACAGTATCAGGCTTGACCAACGGAACGGCTTACACGTTCACAGTCACTGCAACCAACGCCACAGGCACAGGCCCAGCAAGCGCGGCATCGAATAGCGTGACACCGGCAGTACCAAGTTACATTGAGGATGTGTTTAGTACATACCTTTGGACAGGCAATGGCTCTACACAGACAATCACCAATAACATTGACTTGTCTACCAAAGGTGGGATGGTTTGGATTAAGTCCCGAAGCAATACATACGCACATAGGGTTTTTGACACTACCCGTGGTGCTACTAAGTATTTAGCTACAGACGCGGTTGGGGCAGAAGATACTAATGCTTCATCACTAACAGCGTTTACATCTTCTGGTTTTTCTGTTGGTGCTTCTACAGCAGTTAATGATAATGCGGCTACATACTGTGCATGGACATTCCGAGAGCAACCAAAGTTCTTTGATGTTGTGACTTATACGGGGAATGGAGCGGCAGACAGAAATATTACGCATAACCTTGGATCTGTGCCGGGAATGATTGTTATTAAAAAAACATCAGGAACAGGTAATTGGGCTACGGCGGCAAGTCTTAGTAGCACTGTTTACGCTATTGGCGGAGGTGGTTCTGGTTCTGGATATGAATTTGCGCTTAATACAACAGATACTTATTATGACAACCCCCTTAAATCAACAATAGCTACAGATACAACTGTTAATGTTCCTAGGGTCTATTATAACGATGCAACTGTGTGTAATGCTTCGGGCGCTACTTATGTAATGTATTTGTTTGCGTCTAACGCAGGTGGCTTTGGTGCTTCTGGTACAGACAATGTTATTTCGTGTGGGTCGTTTTCAACTGATGGATCAGGTGGCTATTCAGTAAATTTAGGGTATGAAGCACAATATGTTTTATTAAAAAGAACAAACGGAACAGGGGGTTGGTTTATTGTAGATATTATGCGTGGTGCGGCAGTAACAGCAAGCACAACTCGACTATTAAGCGCCCAAGTAGTAGCGGCAGAATCAACTGATGGCGTATTAATGAGTCCTAGTGCTACAGGTTTTTTTGCAAGTTCTACACTATCTAATTTAAGTTCTGGAAGCTACATCTACATAGCCATTCGTAGAGGCCCAATGAAAGTGCCTACAAGTGGGACTAGTGTGTTTAGTCCTATTACAAACAGCGCAACAACAGGCACAGTGAACACTACAGGCTTTCCCGTTGACATGGGGATTGTTCGTTGGAGAGATGGTACAGACTCAAACTTCGTGCGCTCACGCTTGCAAGGCGTTAGTAGCACAACAACAGAAAGTGGTGCTTTTCTTAAGACCAATGCTACAGATGCTGAATCAACATCTGGCGGATTGACTCGCCTTTGGGATAACACAGGCTTTCAAACCACTTCAGGCTTTAGCGGTTACAGCACAGTCTATTGGAATTTTGGACGTGCCCCTAGCTTCTTTGATGAGGTTTGCTATACAGGTGGAACTGGAACTCCAAGAGTTTTAAATCACAATCTGACTACCCCACCAGAATTAGTTATAACTAAAATAAGAAACTTTGCTGGTGAAGATTGGGTAGTTCATTACAACAATGGCTCATCAATTATTGGTGGCTATTTAAACAACACAACAGCGTTTGCAAACTCCTCAACTGCGCCATCAACTGACATAACAAGTCTAACGAGTACGACTTACACACTCAACACTAGCAATAGGCGAGTAAATGGAGCATATAACTACGTTGCCTACCTATTTGCTACTTGTGCAGGAGTTTCCAAAGTAGGCTCATACACAGGCAATGGCTCAACACAAACTATTAATTGTGGCTTCACAGGTGGGGCTAGATTCGTTCTAATCAAGCGTACAGATTCAACTGGTGATTGGTATGTTTATGACACCGCCCGTGGCATGACAGTATTGACAGACCCATATTTGTTTTTAAACAGCACAGCGGCTGAAACCGCAACACTTGGTTCTGTCACAACAGTTTCAACAGGCTTTGCTGTTAATGCTTCAATTTTGGCGGCAATCAACACAAATGCCGCAAGCTACATCTTCTTGGCAATCGCTTAAAGGTACAACATGAGTTCAAAATACCCCGGCGGTATTATCAGCAAGACCGCACCAACGCCATCAGGCCCATACAGCACTGACACTGCACCGGGTGTGTGGACGCTTGAGCAACAGGCTTACTGGCAGAAACTAGGCCAATGGCCTACAGCGGGTAACGTCAACCCTAATGCGTTTATTGAGAATTTGTTCTCTACGTATCTTTATACGGGCAACGGCACTACAAACGTAATAACCAACAACATTGACTTGTCTACTAAAAACGGAATGGTTTGGATGAAAAGCCGTAGTAATGCTTTTTATCATGGCGTTTATGACACTGTGCGAGGAACTGGAACAAGCAAATCGCTTTATACAAATACAAACGAAGCACAAGGATATAACTCTACAAACCAAAATTTAACTGCCTTTAATGCTGACGGCTTTACGCTTGGTGCAACATCATCAACTAATACAATTAACGGCAGTGGCGGGTCAATGTGTTCTTGGACATTCCGCGAGCAAGCCAATTTCTTTGACATCGTAACTTGGAGTGGTAACGATGTTTCTGGACGGGAAATTGCCCACAGTCTTGGCTCTACACCCGGAATGGTTATTATTAAAAGTCTTGTAACAGACAATTGGTGCGTATGGCATCGTGGTTTAACGGCTGGCAATTACATTGTATTGAATTCAACTGCCGCACAAACAACTGCTGGGGCAGTAAATCGTTATGGAAACGGCACAACTACGGTTGACCCAAATTCTACATATATTACTGTTGGCTCAAACGGGGAAGTTAACCAAACTGGGAACAATTACGTAGCCTACCTATTCGCCCATGACGCAGGAGGCTTTGGCTTAACTGGTACAGACAATGTGATTTCGTGTGGTTCTTATACGGGCAGTGGCGGGACAACGACACCATTACAAGTAACGCTTGGTTATGAGCCTCAATGGGTACTTGTTAAGCCATCAAGTGGCGTTGGAAATTGGGCTATTGCTGACACTATGCGTGGCATGACTCGCTCATCAAATGGTGAAAGTCTGTTTAATGAGTTGCTTGCAAATACAAGCGATGCTGAAAACGGTGGCAATTACGGGCCAGCCCCAACTGCAACAGGTTTTGCTGTATCTGGCAGTGGTTTTCCTAATGCCTCTGGAACCACCTACATCTACATAGCTATTCGTAGAGGCCCAATGGCAGTGCCAACTTTGGGTACGAGTGTGTTTAGTGGTATTTCACGCTCTGGTACGGGCGCTACAGTTTCTGTGACAGGCGCGGGATTTCCGCCAGATGCAATAATTACAAAAGTTAGAAACCTAAATGGAGCACCCGCTTTTTGGGATAAATTGCGTGGGCCAAATAGAGCCTTAACTTCAAATACAGCAGATGCTGAACAAACAACCACTACTGAAATTTCATCATTTGACCAAGATGGATTTTCTGCGGGGACAAGTTCAACTTTTTACACCAATGCTTCTGGTGGTTACACATACATTAATTGGCAACTAAAGAGAGCACCATCTTTTTTTGATGAAGTCTGTTACACAGGCACAGGAAGCGCAACAACTTTTTCTCACAACTTACAAGCAGTGCCAGAGCTAATGATTTGTAAGAGAAGAAATATTTCAGCTTCGTGGATTGTTTATTCTGCGGCAACAGGCAACTCAGCCATTCTTCAACTAGAAGATACAGGGGCTGTGCAAACAAGTGTAACTAACTGGAACAATACAACGCCCACTGCATCTGTGTTTTCTGTTGGAACACAGGGAAGTGTGAACGCTTCAGGCGGCTCGTATGTTGCTTATTTGTTTGCAACTTGTGCAGGAGTGTCTAAAGTTGGGTCTTACACCGGCACAGGGACGTTGACCACAGTCAACTGTGGGTTTACAGGGGGCGCAAGGTTTGTGCTTATTAAACGTACTGATGCCGTAGAAGCGTGGTATGTTTGGGACACAATTCGCGGAATGACCGATGGAACTGACCCATCTTTGCGGTTTAACAACCAATCTTCCGAATCAAATGCTAACAGCGTTTACACAATTGCAACTGGATTTCAGTTGCTAGCCTCCCCTTCCGCCGATGTAAACACAAACGGCGGCACATACATTTTTCTCGCAATTGCTTAAAAGGAGCACATCATGCAAATTCGTGTAAGAAACACAGGCGCAGTCATGTATCAGGACGAGTTCCGCAGACTGCATGAAGGTTTGGGCTTGCCCGCCATTCTGACAGAAGCCATCATCAACGAGTGGGGTGGAGACATTGTCTTTGAAGGCCCACAAGCCTCTGGCGGCACAGTCTATCAATACTCAATGCGCGATGGCGTAAGAGAAATTGAAGGTAAGTGGTACACCAACTACATCCTCGGCCCAGTGTTCACAGACACCACAGCCACAGAATTACAGCCTGCCAAAACAGCCGCGGAGAATGAAGCTGAGTACAAGGCAATGAAGGACGCAGAACAAGCCGCAAATGTACGTGTATCACGCACCCAAATGCTGAAAGACTGCGACTGGACACAGATTGCCGACAGCACTGCTGATAAAGCGGCATGGGCTACATACCGCCAAGCCCTGCGCGACATCACTTCTGCAAGTGGATTCCCATGGACCCTTGAGTGGCCCACACAACCCGAGTAATCTAAATGTCAGCACAAACAATGACCTATGACAGCCTCGTAGAGGATGTCATACGCTATTGTGAGCGAAATGATGAGTCGTTTGTGGCGCAAATCCCAAGGCTTATTATGCTCACAGAGCAGGGTATCGCCGCGGAAATTAAAACACTCATGCAGTTAAACGTGGTTGACACCACGTTGACGGTGAACAACGCTGTGCTACAAAAACCCGCACGCTGGCGCAAAACGATCAGCATGAAGGTTAACGGCCAACCAATCTTGAACCGGTCCATGGACTACGTTACGCAGTTCCAAACCGAGTCAAGCACAGGCCAGCCTTTGTACTACGGCGACTATGATTACGACCATTGGGCCTTGGCCCCAGTACCCAACAGCGCGTATTCTGTTGAGATAATTTATTTCAGCCGCATTCAACCGCTTGATATTGAAAACCAAGAAAACCTGCTAACCAGAGAGGCCCCTCAGGCCCTTTTGTTTGGCACGCTCTTGCAGACCCAAGGCTACCTGAAGAACACGGAAAAACTAGCCGTATGGAAAGGGTACTACGACGCCGCTATTGCCGCGCTCAAGGGTGAAGACCAACGCCGTATAGTTGACCGCAACGCCACTAGACAGGAACCTTAATGCCTACATACACCTCGCCCTTTACTGGCAACGTTATACAGCCGACCGACGTCAGCTACGCCGGCGTGGCGTTGACCGGCACCCTACAACTTTACTGGCCACAGTACGTTAATGCGGACCAGCAAGTTGCCGCCCGTATCATGGACATTCAGGCCACTGCGGGGTCTATTCTTGTTCTGCCTGACGCCACGCAGGCCTCTGTGGGCCAAGACATACTGATCCGCAACACAGGCGCTAACTCGTTCACAGTACAGCGGTTTGGTGGCACGGGGTCCTTTACTGTAGCCGCTGGTGCGTCTCAATACACCTACATCACCAGCAACACCACGCAGGCGGGCGTATGGGCCGTTCTGGGCTTCGGAACAGGCACGTCTACCGCAGACGCCGCCTCGCTTGCTGGGGTCAGCACAGCGGCCCTTTTAGGCAAGCTAGAGGCCGCGTTCATCACCAACGAGTACGTGTCAGTGCCGACCATTGGCGATTCCTCGCGTGGAGAGTGTTTTGTTTGGACAGGTGGCGCCGGCACGTGGACCCTGCCCGCCGCGTCTAGTTTGTCTCAGGGTTGGTTTATTTTGGTGCGCAACAACGGCACCGGCGCGCTCACGATAGCAACAAGCGCTGTTGGCTCGACCATTGACAGCCTGTCAACAATCACCCTGCCTTTGGGAGACTCTTGCTTTATTTGCGTAAATAGAGACCCCGCCAAGCAGGACTTCTTTACTGTGGGCCGTGGACGCCCCAACAGTTTGACGTTCTCGTCGGCCACGTACGACGTGGACACGGTGGCGGGCGCAACACTAAGTTTGGTCACCAACACGCCAATTATTCAGCGCTTTACAGCACTTAGTGGCGCTCGCACAACCAGCCTCTTGGTTCAGTTGCCCGCGGTAACTCAGGTGTACTACATCCTGAACGACACCAACCAAAGCGGGTACAACATCAACCTGCAGGTTGTTGGTAGTTCGCAGGCCCCCTACAGCCTGCCCACCAACACACAGGCCATTGTTCTGAGTGATGGAACCAACCTGTACCCTCTTATTCAGGCCAACATTGGCCAGTTGATTGTGAACCGAGGAACCGCGGCGGCCCCAGCTTTCACGTTTACTTTAGACCCCGTAACCGGCATATACTCACCCAACAACTCACAACTTGGTTTCTCTGTGGCCGGTGTTAACATTGCCACCATGGACGGCACAGGAGGCGCAGGCAACTTTGTGACCCGTTTTGTTGGGCGTGTTCAAGCAGACTTGATCTCTGGGGGCTTGTTCTAATGGCGACTGAACCGTCAAAAATCTTTACCCTTTTTGTGAAGCCCGGCATCAAACGGGACGGCACAAAGTTTGAGGCTGACGAGTATAGTGACGGCAAGTGGGTTAGGTTTCAGCGTAACAGGGCAAAGAAGATTGGCGGCTACCGCCAAATGTTTGCCTCCCCCACTGGTATCCCTCGTGGGATGATCACCAACTCACTGAACGGCGTTAACTACATCTACGCGGGCAACTACAAGGGTGTTGAGGTGTTCAACACAGGCACCGACCAAGGTGTTGGTGTGGGCCCGTTCCCTGCAGAATTTAACAGCACGTTTGTTGTTACAGCGATTAACCTTGGCACAAACACCCTGACTGTGTTTGGCAACCAAGTCACAACGTTGGCCAACACCACTGTGTTTTGGGCTTACAACACCTCTGGTGTGCGCACTAACTACACTGTTAGCGCGGTTCCTACATACAACTCAGGCACCAACCGAACAACCGTTGTGGTGTCTTCGTCTACCGGATTGTCTTCAACGGCGCCGTTTGAGATTTATTTAAACGACGGGCTTGCGTCTAGCAGTCAACATTTGTGGCAGTTTGATATTGCGTACGACTCTTCTGGTGAGGGCAACTCTAAGCTGTTGGCCCACCCCGGACACAACCTAGACAACATTGACTCTGGTGTAAGCACCTCGCTTTACGCAGGAAACTTTTTGCCAGACCCAACAACAGGCAGGTACATCCTGACCGAGGTGGTTGACTCCACTGGCGCGACACCAACGTACCTGCCAATCGACGTGAGCGGCGGTGTTGTGGTGCTACACCCTTTTGTGTTTGTGTACGGCAACTACGGTCTCCTGCGCAACAACAACGTCATATTTAACTCATCCACAGCCAACGTGCAAACGTTCAGTGACTGGAACGGCACGCTTGCCAACGAGGTGAACGTGACGGCCGGCAAGATCGTGCGTGGGTATCCCATTCGTGGTGGTACCTCGTCGCCCTCTGGCCTCTTCTGGGCCACAGACTCTTTGGTGCGTGTGTCCTTTACAGGCACGGCGCCTTACTACTGGCGCTACGACACGGTGTCTAACCAGACGTCTATCATGTCGTCTAGTTCGGTGGTTGAGATGGACGGCACGTTCTTTTGGATGGGTGTTGACCGCTTCTACCTGTACAACGGCGGCGTTAAGGTTCTGCCTAACGACAAGAACGTTAACTACCTGTTTGACAACATTAACTTTGGCGCGCGTCAAAAGGTATGGGCAACCAAGGTCCCTCGCTACAACGAGATCTGGTTTTTCTACCCACGCGGCACAGCAACAGAGTGCACAGACTGCATCATCTTTAACGTCAAGGATAATGTTTGGTACGACGCTGGTGAGGCTGAAGGCGCACGCAGGTCTTGTGGCTACGTGACCGAGGTGTTCCCACGACCCATTTGGGCGGGTTGGGACTTCACTGGCCAACTGGGCCAGTCCTACACACTTACCTACGGCCCAAACAGGGGCACAGCGCCCACTACAACAGCCTATCAGGTGATTGCCCCGGGTGACCTAACAACCAACCCCGCTGGCAGTTTCATGGTGTTTAACACCCAGATTGGTGAAACGTTTGTTTCTGCCAACCAGATCACCGCGGCCGTGTTCACAAACAACACCTCTGGTGGGTACACCACACTGACCTTTGCGGACATTGTGCCTGTCTCTGTGGTTGCGGGTAGCACCATGACACAGGCCACTGGTGGCTACGTGATCTGGGAGCAAGAGTTTGGTAAGAACAAGATCACGGCCACAGAAGAGTTTGCAATTGACTCGTTTGTAGAGACCTGTGACATTAGCTGGGTGGGCGGAACGCCCGCGTCAGACGAGCCTATGGGCATCAACAGACGCATGCACTTGACCCGTATTGAGCCAGATTTTAAACAGGTCGGCGATATGGAGCTTACCATTGTCGGCAGGCCTTTTGCAAACGACGGCGTGGAGGAGAAGGGTCCTTTTGTCTACACACCCACGTCCGGCAAAGTAGACCTTCGTGCTGAGTACAGGCTCATTAGCCTGCGTTGGCGCAGTAACGTGATTGACGGAGACTACGAGGCCGGTAGAACGCTAATTACCGCCGAGTTCGGCGACGAACGGCCTTAAATGTTAATCGAATTCTTGCCCGAATATAGCACTTGGGAAGACTGGAACGGGAACCTGCTTCACTACTTTGGTGAACAGCAGTTCCCGTTTTTGCCTGAAGACCAGTGGCGTGAGGTGGCCTACGCGGTTAACTTTAACCCTGTGTTTGACAAGTACGCTATTCCCAACCCTGAGGCGTTTGAAACGTGGCAGGAATGGGCCAATTTGCTGATCACCGCAGTCAACGGTGACGGGGCATAAACACCTTAATTTATGGGTAATTCTCTATAGGAATACCCAACCAAAACACACAAATGGCCCTCCCAACCACCTCATACAGCAACGTGTTTGAAGACAACGCAAATGTCGGTGGATTGTCGTCTTTGCCAGACTACAACCAAATGGTTTTAGATGCCTACGCCAGTATTGGGCGTACAGGCGTTGGAGGCGATGCAAGTCAAGTAGATCCTGCTGGTCTTGCTGGATGGAAAGGCGCTTTAGAATCTGGACAAATCAAACCAGAAGATTGGAATGCTACATTTCAAACTGCGGTTAAAGATTACATAACCACCAACCCAGATGACAAATACAGCCAGTATGTAAATAACTACCTTGGCAATACATCTGCTAATACCGTTGCTGATACAACCGCCGCTACAACAAATGCAGGCGCGCCAGTAATAACTGCACCTCAATCATTACTTGATGTTAATACTTCTACTGCTGTAGACACACCTAACTACAGACAAATGGTAATAGATGCCTATGGCACTATCGGGCGAACCGGTGTTGGTGGTGAAGCATCCAACGTTGACCAAGCCGGTCTTGACGCATGGACCGCGGCATTGCAATCTGGACAAATTAAGCCAGAAGATTTAAGCAAGACATTTCAAACTGCTGTTAATGATTACATAGCCACCAATCCTACTGACAAGTACACCCAGTACGTTAAAAATTATTTAGGATTACCAGATAACACCACCACCACCACTACTGCCCCTGCAAATTCTACAGCTACATTGTTTGAAAATACATTTGGCAGAAAACCAACTGAAGATGAAATTAGTAGGTTTGGCGACACTATTGACGCAGGAGAACTAGACAGTTTTCTTGGCACAGCGCGAAATGAAGTTGTTAACACTGCGCCTACAACGGGTGTAGTAGGTAAGTTGGCTAACCAAATCCTTGCTCAAGGAACGACAGATAAATGGGGTGGTGAAGGTTATGGTTCCACCACAAAAAACGCCTATGACATGGCGGTGATGTTGGCTGGGCAAAACATTACCGACATCAATGATTTTGGTAAAGTTCCTGTTTTAGCGCCTGTTCAAGAAATTGGCAAGACATACAACGGACAACAAGTTATTACCACAACTGATGAAGAAGGTAAAACTGTTAGCTATATTCGCCAACCAACAGGAGAATATCAATACGATTGGGAAACTGGACAAAATTACCCCTTAACAAAGTTTGTGCCTGTTCCAACGGATGCAAAACTTGAATCTGTTTATGGTTTATATGATGGATATGAAACTGTTACCCCGGTTGATTCATCAAAAATAAAAACAGTAGATGGGAAGACTGTAGTAGACACAGGGCAAACAACATTCGGCAATACAAAAACTGGCCAAGCAATAAATTCTTATTACGACAAAGCACAGGGCAATATCTGGGGAGGAACTTTTACTGGAAAAGACTCTACTGCGTATGGTGTTCAGTTTGACGCTTCTGGTAAGCCTATTTTTTATTCTCAATATGGTGGCGATAGTTCAGATATTGGAGATCTTCAACCTTTATTAACCCTTGCTTCGTTCATTCCCGGTGTTGCGCCATTTGCGCAGTCCTTAAACGCGCTGATTGCGGCCGACCAAGGTAACTGGGCCGGCGCCGTTTTAAGTGGACTTGGCGCCGCTGGCGGTTTTGCTGGTAACACCATGTCTCAAATTGACGCGTTGGCTAACGCTGGTGATTTTGCCGGTGCTAACGCTTTGTGGGAAAGCAGTGTCCTTGCACAAAACGCAGGAAACATTGCAACAGCACGCGTTGTTGCTGGCGGCTTGAACGCGCTTGATCAAGGAAACATTTCAGGCGTTATAAACGCAGGGCTTACTTTGAGCGGGGCAAGTGTTCCTCCAGAGGTAAGAACAGCCGCAACGTTGTTTAATGCGGCCGCCGCACTTGGAAGTGGAGACACCGCAGGCATACTAGACGCCGCGTCTTCGTTGACGGGTAGCAGTGATGCTAAACTGGCCGCGTCGGCTGTAAGACTTAAAAATGCAATTGAGTCAAACGACTTTAACGCAATTGCAAACGCTACAGCAGGTTTCAAAACTGCAGTTGAATCATCAACAACAGACAACGCGGCGTTTAACAAGTTTAAAGACACACTAACAGCAGGTGGTTCTTCTGAGGAAGCGTTTGCCGCGGCAACTGAGTTGACAGGCACAGATACCTTTGAGGGAGTTAACCAACTGGCCGCGGATACTGCAGGAACTAAGTTGCCGGGAAGTGAAGACACTGCGTTGTCTGCCGACGCGTCAAGGTTGATTGCAACAATTAACGGCGAGGTTTCTGACCCAACGGCGCAAGCGCAATTGCTTGTGGCCGCGCCAGCGGCTGTTGCTTCTACTGCGGTGTTGCGTTTGGCTAATTCGCCTGTGGGCCAACAAATTGTTAAAGAAGCCGCTAACGCAAACTCGTACGCAAGCACAATTATTCGAGACTCGTTGATTGCCTCTGGTTTATTTACTGCGGCTTCTATACCCCGGTTCTTGTCCGGTCAGGGTAGTTTAGAGACATCGACAGGCACGCAAAACTCGGATTTGGTTAATCAAATTCCAACGGGGTATACACCACCAAATCAAAGAACCGGTGTTACAACAATTCCCGGTGTGACAGACGCTGGCACAGTGACTATCACTGGAGCAAGGCCCACAACTAACACACCTTACGTCGTACAACCCGGCGATTACACAGACACGGGCGAAGAAGTACAACCATGGCAGAACATTGACCCTGTTTCTGGTTTGCCTTTGGTCAAGCCGGAAGAAGAATTTCCTCCTCCAGAACAACAGCCAGAAGAGCCGTTTGTTGCGCCTACAACGCCCCCAGCAAACGACCCCTTCCAACCCCCTGTGGTAACCCCTGAAGAGCCGTTTGTGGCCCCTACAGCGCCTCCAGCCAACGAGCCGTTGGTTGAGCCTGCAACACCGGAAAGAAAGCCTGTAACGGTTCCCGGAGAACCTGCAATTTCTCCAAAGCCAGAGGTGAAGCCAGAGGTGAAGCCAGAGGTGAAGCCAGAGGTGAAGCCAGAGGTGAAGCCAGAGGTGAAGCCAGAGGTGAAGCCAGAGGTGAAGC
>Ga0181344_1000391_pt1 | contig 17705 bp, 21 predicted proteins | sample Su13VDMLBDD_FD_130098 | JGI IMG/M metagenome (GOLD analysis project Ga0181344, IMG submission 130098) | Freshwater viral communities from Lake Michigan, USA - Su13.VD.MLB.D.D | ecosystem: Environmental > Aquatic > Freshwater > Lake | place: USA: Michigan | collected 2013-07-15
TGAGACAAACACTAGATCGACGAGATGCTGCTGCGGGACGTAGAAGTCAATATGGGCCACGGGAAGTAGAATTAATGGCAAAGTTAGCAGGTAATCAAGCGCAGAGTCAGCAATCTATTTTAAATAATATGTATTCTCCACAAGCAATGGAGCTAGCTAGACGACAGGCTGCAACAAACCCCAATAATGCTTCTATGAATACCCTTGCTTATTTAAACCAAGCAAGAAATCTTGCAGGTATGTTTCAAAAGCTAAACTCAAGTTCTGCTGATAGAGCCTTTAATAAATTTAAATCAAAGATGAATAATGGTGATGTTATTGATGACACCTATGATCCAAACTTAAATTTTAGTTCTTATGATTCTTACCTTCCAGACACATCTGTAGCAGACTACTATAACGGAATTGATTATGGAAGTGGATTAGATGTTGGGGATGCATATAACTATGGAGACTATTCCTCTGCTGTAGATTTTGGCTCAGCGTACGATTGGGGCAATTCTTCCTATGATTGGGGAAGCTCAGGATATGATTGGGGAAGTTCTGCTTCCGATATAGGGTCATCTGCTTCTGATTTTAGTGATTTAGCTGATTGGTGGGGTTAATATGCCACAATATCCAGACTTACAGTTTTTAAACGACATTGCTCCGGTTTTAGCAGCCAGTCAAGCAGGTAGAATGACGTTTGATGCTAATGAAATGGCAAGACAACAAGCAGTTGAACGTGAATTAGCTAATACAAAAGCATCTCAAATAAATCCGTTACAAGTCCAACATCAGGGATTAGTAAATCAAGAAGTAGAGAGCCGATTACCTTCCACAAAAGCTAATGCAATTCTTGATACTCTTAAAGCAGAGCAGGGCGTTGCTAATCAACCAAGAGCATTGGCAGAAGCTACTTTTAATCTAAACACATTGCCTGAACAAAAGAAACAAGAGTTTTTAAAGAGACTTCCACAAACCGTTTCAGAGTTACGAATGATTCCTCCAGAAGCTCAAGGTAATTATGTGAGAGGGCAGGCAATTAAGTTTGGATTTAACCCTCAAGATTTAGATGCGTATTTAGCTAATACTAAGGATCTTCCCTCTGCTTTAGAGCAATTACATAGTCGCATGTCTCTCAACTCCCCAGAGTCAATTAGAACACGGGAAGCTAATAAAGAGAATCGTGCTGCTATGATGGAACAAGCTAAGTATGCTGCTGATGCTGGTCTATTAGGTAAACTCGCTGGCATTGAAGCTCAATATGCTAAGATGCAAAAAGACCTTGACATTTCTAAACAACGAAATGAATTAAAAGATCGTTGGGGATTCTTGAATCAAACACCTCCAGAACAACGCACTCCTGAACATCAACGAGAGATGGATGATTTACTTAGACGTGATTTGGCATTGAAGCAAGCAGCGATGAACACCACTGGTCAAGAGGTTATTGGCACACAGTCTCCAGTAGAGAAAACAGACACCACAATTAGCTCTTTTAATAGACGTTCTCCTCAAGAAGAAGATACAACCATTAAAAAGATTTTAGGTTCTAAGTACAATCCTAACTTAGAGTACAGAATTGATCCTACTACTGGTAAAATTCAGAGTAGAGAAAAGGGAAAATAATAATGGCAAATAACTGGCAAGATGTTCCTGTAGAGAACACTAACTTAGATGACTTGTATTTAATGCAAGATGCTAGGTTAAGTTTAGCTCCGGGCACAACTAAATCACAAATTAGTGTAGAATCTCAGCATAATTCCTATGCTGTTTCTCATAGAGGTGCTAGAGGACTTGCCCAAATTATGCCAGAAACACAGGCTAAACTAGAAAAAAGATTGGGTAAGAAGTTTGATCCTTTTGATCCACAAGATAGTTTAGAGATGCATTATCATGTAATGAAAGAGAATCTAGGGAAGTTTAAAGATCCTGTAGATGCTTTACGTGCGTATAATGCTGGCTGGAATCCTTCTAAATGGAATAACAAAGAAACAAATTCTTATGTAGAAAAGATTTCTAAAGCTTATGATGGGAATGTTCCAGTTATGAAAGGGGGTTGGCAGGACACTGGTAGTTCTGTCGATTCTTTTCGCCCTGATTCTAGTGGGTGGGCTGATGTTCCTTTGGATAAAACTTCTGAAGAGAAAATTCAAGAGTACACTAAACAATATAAAGAAAAGGGATTTGGTGTAAGTAAAGATTTCCATCTCCCTTCTTTAAGGGAAGTTGGTAGTGCTCTTGGTGGAGCTGCTGAGTTTTTAACTAAAGGGGCTGTACAAGGTTTAGGTAGTGTCACTGCTGGAGCCACTGGAGCTATTATTGGTGCTCTTGATCCTAATGCCACTGCTAAAGAGGGATGGGATGCTTTAACTCAATCCTTTAATGATAAGACAGGTAAATATTTAAATCCAGTCACTGAAGGTGGTCAACGATTGATGGGGGCTATGGGTGCTGGAATTGAGAACTGGAAAGAAGGCGCTAATAATCCAGAGGTCATTAAAGGAGCAATTCAACGTACTTTAAATCCCCTTGGAGCTATTGGGGTTAAAAGTAATATTGCTGATATTGCTTCTAACAGTCCAGAAATTCAGGCAGGTATTTCAGGTGTTGCTACGGCTGCTCCAGAATTACTAATGGCTGCTGGTGCTAAAGGGCCACTACAAGCTGCTAGAGATCTTCCAGCTAACCTACGTAAAGCTGCTTTAGAAAGAGAGCAATCCCTTCAAAAGATCTCTCCAGAACAACCACCAGAATTAAAAGGTCAAGCTGAGTTATTCCCAGAGACCTTACAAGATACCACTGGATATGCATCTAAGATCAATCGTACTTTAGATGATACTCCTTTAACAGAGAATCCTGCATTAGCTCGTAGGCAAATGGAACTTCAATTAGAAGAAACTCCAACAGTTTATGTAGATTCATTAGGAAGACCTGTTCATGAAAGTGTTGTTGATCCTACCTTTAGAGAATTTGAAACTCGATTAAAAGAAGCAGAAAGAGAACAACCAATAAAAGAACAACTCTCTTTATTTGAAGAACAGAAGCAACCTAAAGAAGTATCTCTATTCTCTGATAAAGACACTGCTCTAACTAAAAAACAGTTTGTTGAAACACTACAAGATATTGCTAATGAACCAACAACTAGATTTAAACTTCCAGAGAACCTTGATGAAGCTTACTCTAAGTATGTAGATCAAGTTAAAGGGAAGCAGTTAGATCTATTTGAAGCTAAGACAGAAGTAGCTAAACAAATCATTACTGAAAAAGCTATTGAACAACATCCCCAAGTTAAACGTGCTCAAACAGAACTAGGAGAGGCACAAGCTAAACTAAATGTTGCTACTGAACCATTTGAAAGATTACAAGCTGAACGTAATGTGGAGAAAGCAGAGAAAACCTTAGCTACTGCTCAGAAAAATGTTCGCCGTTATGTAGCATCTAGTGGCCCTATTGGTAAACAAGCTGGCTTCTCCAACTTTGGTATTAGTAATATGATTGCTAATGCTGTTGACAAAGTTGTTCAAAATTGGAAAGATTTACGCACTCCAATTGAAACCACTGCAACAAAACCATTAGAAAAACTTCCGGGAGTTTCTAAAGGCTTAAAGGATTTTGAAGCAGAACGGAGACCAGTTGCTGACATTAAAACAGAAGCAATGCGTTATGAAGACATTAAAGATTCTGTATATAACAAGTTTACTAGACAATTACAAACTGGTTTTTTGTATCAATCACTTAAATTTGTAGATCCTGTTTTCCGTAAAGTGGAAACAGCAATCCGTGATGCAGAGAATGCAACTAACTTTACTATTAGAGAGTTAATTCAAAAAGATAGAGTTGGGTACGCTTCATTGTTAAGAGAGCTATCTCGTAAAGAGAAGGGGGAATTACACTCCTTTATGCTACTTAATGAAGGTAAAACAACTATTACTCCTGAGTTATTAGCCTCTCGTGGTTTTAATGAAAAGCAGATTGCTACATGGCAAGCTCACAATAAAGTCATGGAAACTGCTTTATCAGCAATTAACTCTGCTAGAGATGCTGCTGGTAAACCACCCATTAGTCCAAGAATTTCCTACATGGCTGGTGTATTCTCTGGAGACTTTAAACGAGTATTTGTAAATGCTAAAAAAGAAGTTGTTGGTGTTATTGGAGCAAATAATAAGTGGGAGATGAAGATCCTAACCAATAGGATTAAACGTCTTCACCCTGAGTGGGAAGCTGGAGAAGTTCGGTACACTGCTAAAGGAAAAGAAAAAGGAAATGCCCACACTCAGTTTGAAAATACAATTGAGTTCTTAGCAGAGAATGATCCTAACATTAAAGAGTTTACTAAAACACTAGATCATCTGTTAGTGGAAGATGCTTACAATATGCTTAACTTAAAGAAGCACACTAAGCAAAAGAAAGGTATTCTTGGTAGTGAGGGTTCTAAAGAATGGGCCTCAATGGAGAAGAATGCCGAGCAAGGATTTAAAGCTCAAGTTCGATATGCTGAACAAGCAATTAAGTGGGGAGAGTTGTCTAAAGCAGTACAAGAGATTAAACCACTATTAACTGATGCTGAGTTAATTCAACAACGTCCAAAGACAGTTAAGATTGCTAGTGATTATGTTGACCGAGTGCTTGGCTATAACCCATCTGAAATTGGTCGCAGTGTAGAGAATGTATTTAAGTCTATTGGAGAGAAAGGAATTGGCTATTCCAATATCAATAGTTTAGTGGGTGGTGTAAAGAAAGTAACTGTTCAAAAGCTACTTGGATTTGCTAACATCCCATTCCTAACAGCCAATGCTTTACAAAGCCATAGAGTTTCTACAGTAATTGGTTCATTGTTATCTGGTCGTGGTTTAGATAATGTCTCTGCTACAAATGCATTGATTACCTATTCAACTAAAGGATCAATGACTACCTTGAAAGAACTTCAATTCCCAGAACGATTGACAGGGTTTGAAAAAGAAATTGTAAAAGAAGGTAAAAAACGTGGGATCTTTGAGTCTGAGATTTTTGACCATTCTACACAAATTCATAAGGGATTTGCTTACAGATGGGATCAGGTGGCAGAAGTTGGCATTAAGCCAATTGAAGCAACAACTCGTGGAACTACCTTTGCTGCTGTGTGTCATATGCTTGAAGAGTCTGGGTACAAACCTTCCAGTGGAACATTGTTTGATATTGCTGAACGTATTACCGATATGACTATGGTGGACTACTCTGCTAAGAGTAACCTCCGGGCATTCCAAGTTCTTGGGCCTATTGGTAGTGCTTTAGGAACATTAAGTCGATACAAGTTTAACCAACTCAGTATGTATGAAGTGTTGGGCAGAGAGTTAGCTAGAAACAAAGAAGCTCGTCCTTTAGCAACCGCTTTAGCTACAGATATTGCTTTTGCTGGTATCTTAGGTACAATTGCTTTTCAAGAAGCTGATGCAGTGTATCAAGCCATTACAAAAGCTATGAAAAGTCCAGACACATTGACTAAGTTAGTTTTACGTAATACTCCAGATCTACTCTCACATGGCGGATTCTCATTGTTTGGATTAGATATGTCTGGTAGATTGGGTAGTTCTAACATTGTTCCAGATACATTTGGAGAAATTGTACCGGGGTCTAATGCCTTAGTTGACATGGTTGCTGAACCTGCTAAACTTATCTCTAACCCAACAAAAGAACAAGCAGCCAGAGCAGTTAGAGCTGTTGCTCCATCTAGTGCCACGGGGTTAATTGATTCTCTATTATTTTCTGAAAAGGGGGCACCTAATACAGTTAATGAAGGAAAGACATTAACAATTAGTCCTAAAACAGGGAAAGCCACTTCAACAAGGAATGAGACAGATGCTTCTGCAAGACCACTAGGTTTTATGGGACTTAATGAATCAAAGCAGAAAGCTAATTATTTCCATAGTGAAACAATTAAAAAAGCTTTTGATGATATTAGAGAGTCCAGTTTAAAACCTAAGATTAGAGATGCTATTAATTCTTCCACGGATTCTCCTGCTACGATTGTTGCTAAGTTTAAGGATAAGTGGTTACAAGCTAATGGAGATGTGAAGGATCTTGAGAAGTTTGTTCTATCTGTAAAAGAAACTAGAGTATTAACACAAGAACAGTATAGAAGATACAAAGAAGCAGAATCAAATAACATGAGTAAGTTACTTGACTTACAAAGGAGATCACAATGAAATTAGAAGTAAAGAGGAAGATTTTTACAGATAAGAGTACCATTGGTGAACTCTACATTGATGGTGTATTTGAGTGTTACACATTAGAGGATGTAGTGAGGAGGGGGCCAAAAGTTCATTCTGCAACTGCCATACCCACAGGGACATACAAAGTCATTGTGAATATGTCAAATAGATTTAAACGTCTGTTACCTCTCTTGTTGAATGTTCCAGAGTTTGAAGGGGTTAGAATTCATTCTGGAAACACAGATGCTGATACTGAGGGATGTATTTTATTAGGCCAAACAAAAGGAGTGAATATTATTACAAATAGTAGAGTTGCTTTTGATAAGTTTTTTAATAAAATTAAAGACCAAAAAGATCTTCAAATAACTGTAGGATAACAAAAAGGGGCTAAATGCCCCTTTATTTTTATACGTACTTTTCAAAAATAATTCTTAGTATAACTAAGTCAACAACTACCGCAAAAGCCACCTCATCATCTCCTAGTTGCTCTCCATCTACAATCTCAAATCCTAATGATACTCCAGTAATGAAATGAAGTATTACTGACATGCTACACACTCATCTTTACTTGCTTGAACACCACTTTTACTATAGACATAGTATAGTGCTAAGATATTAGGATCTAAGAAAGCTTGTTTGTGTATCCGTGAGACATACTCCTCATTCTCATCAGAACTAAAGAAGACATTTAGTGACTGCCATTGGTCAATAAAATCCCCTCTAACGGAAGCCATCCGTAAGACTGCTGATTGGTCAATTTCAAATGCTGTTTTGAATACAGCTTTTTGTTCATCTGTTAGCCAAGAGACGTGCTGTACAGAACCACCGTGGTCAATAATGTCATTAAGAACTTTAGTAGTGTATTTACCCAAAGACTTCATCACTTCCAAGAGCACTGGATTTACTCTAGTGACTTCCCCACCAGCCATCTTTTGTTGATAGACCATAGCTGGATCTGGATTAATTCCCTCACTAATACCACCCATCAACAAGCTAGTTGACTTTGTTGGAGCAATAGCAATTAGATGAGTGTTACGAACACCATTCGTCTGTTCTAATACATCTGCTGCACGATTGGCCTCTGCTTGAATATGTTTAGCAATTTGTGTACTTAACATATGAGCTTGTAGTGACTCAAACGGCAAGGAGTGCTTTTGGAATAAAGTATGTAATCCACATTGACCCAACCCCAATGCCCGGTCTCTAATAGTAAATGCCCGTGCTTTCTCTAATCCGGAAATACTCGCAGACTTATCAATGAACTCTTGAGCAACACAGTCAAGGAAAATAGTAGCCCAATACACTGCCTCTGTATCCTTCCATTCATCCCATTTAGAGACATTCATAGATGAAAGGACACAAGTAAAGGTATGTTCTGTATCTGCTGCTAACATAATTTCTGAACACAAGTTACTTGCATAAACAGTGTTATTACGTTCTTTATAAATGTCAGGGCGTTTCGCTTGAACTTTATCATGGAAAAAGAAATAACCTTTACCAGTTACCATTTTAGTTTTTAGAGCTTTCTGGTAACGACGAATAGCTTCAGGAGATCCTTTTTCTAAATCCTCAATAAAACTATTGTAGATAATCCACCCAATGTTTGCACCATCTGGTTTATTTTGTAGGTGGTCACAACACTCATCAAAGTCAGTGTGGTCAATTGGAATGTACCCTGCCCATGCTCCACGACGAGTGTTCCCTTGTGAAACATCTTCCATATCTTGCACAAAGCCCTTTAGAACAGGAAGAACACCACTAGCCTGCCCACCATTAGAGATAGGCGTACCTCTGCCTCTAATAGCCCCTAAATAACTAGAAGTGCCAAATCCATGTTTAGTAAGGAGAGCATTCTCTTTCCTTGCTGAGTAAAATCCATTGATTGAATCTTCTACATAATTACCCGCACAAGATACAGGTAGCCCCCGGTTTGTTCCCATATTAGCTAGCACTGGTGTACTTGGAGATAACCACCCTCTCCATAACAATGCAAAGAACCAAGTGTACCCTAAATTATTTAAATCATTTGGTAGATGTGAAGCAGCAGTAGAAGCAATACGTCCTATTTGCTCTCTATAGGTACTTGCTCCATACAAATACTTATCTTTAAATAACTGCCATCCTGCGGTAGTAAACCACTCTGGTAAATTACCAGCTTCTTGTAATGCTTTTCGTTCTTCTGAAAGTTTATTGTATAAATTATCTGTCATTATTCTTTATAGGTTAAGAAGGAAAGAAGCCAAAAGTTTAATAGTAAAAGATAGGTTTCGTTTGGCTTATTGACGTAACAAGAAAGTAGCAGAGCAAAACACCACAATGCTGTACCAATCCCTAAAATAATACGGTTTACCATACAAACTCACTTTCTGCCCAATTACGTTGATACTCATTACCTACCCCAGAGAAGAAGTCGTTATACTTATAACTATTAATGCTAGTGTAAAACCAATCAGCAATGGGATTATACTTAACTTCAAATAGTTTTGACATACCTAAATGACTTAGACACAAGTTAATTCTACTCTCTACAAAATGTTTCAATTGGATAGGGGTAATTCCCTCAATTGAGCCATTAGCAAACATTAGGTCAATGATTCCACACTCATGTTCATAAATAATGTTGGCATACTCTTTAACTTCACGTTCAAAGTGACCCTTAAGTTCATCTGAAAAATGACTTGTTTCTAAGTTATACAACCAAGCACCACCTAGACAATGTAAATTCTCATCTCGTACAGAGAAGTCAATTCCTCGAACAACAGTGTTAATTAGATTCTTACCATTGTTTTGAAAGTGCTTTAAGAAAGCAAAACTAGAGTAGAGAACACATCCCTCAATTAAAGAGAACACTGCTAGTTGAACAGGAGATACATCTTCTTCCAATAAATTGTCAATGAAAGACATTCTATTTTTCAAGACTTCTATTTCTTTATATGAAGAATAGAACTCCTCAGTGTGTAAACCAACCACTTCATTTAGTTTTGTATAGAAGGGTTGATGGACAGCTAATTCAAACATCCCAAAGGTAGAGGCCATCCTGCAAATCTCTGGAATATTCTTATAATGTGGAAGAACTTTTCCTAACCAATAATCAATACCAGCATAGACTTCGTAAGCTGAGAATAACTTTAATGTTGTACTAACTGCATGTTGTTCAGCAGTAGTCATCTTTGTTTTAAAGTCTGGTAGATCTTTCTCAACTTTCAATTCATCCGGTAACCAAAAAACTTTAAGTTGTTCCTCAGTAAATTTGATTGGCTCTTGATACCTTACTATGAAACTTCGTTCCATTCGACTCTTTCTTATACTCAATTATTTCGTGGTTAGCTTCTTTAACATTTTGTTCATTCCGAATCAGTTTCTTTGGTTTCAAATTCTTCTGTGAAGTCATCATACTTTTCTTCAATGTAGTCACTAAGGCACTCTACTAAATTTTCCATTGAGATCCCCAATATCTCTATTAGGGACACCTCATCATATGTTTGTACAATCTTTTCTTTTATTTCTTCTAATGTCATAAAATGATTGGGGATTTTGTTAATTCATTAAAAAACCACAAGAACTTATCATAGGCAAAGTTAGGTGCTAACCCCTCTGGCATTAAACCATCATAAGGATCAAACCCTTCAATACACTTCCATGTCTTCCCTCTACTAGGAATTAAGTAATAGGCTTCTGTACACAGTTGTTGTAAATCAGCTTGTTTAACTCTTTCGTCAGAGATTAGTTTATACTTGGTTTGAATTACTTTATCAATACCTTCTTCTAATCTCTTGTACTCTGGGAACATCTGCTTAATTGGCGAAGCTAGGTCAGATAGATATGCTTCTGAGGCATCATGCATAAGACCAGCTAGGGCAAGGTCTTTATTCTTTGTTTTAAGGTAGAGAAGTTCTGCCACTAACACAGAATGCTCTGCAACAGAATAAAAGACTGTGTGCCCGGTATAACGAGATTGATTGGACAAACTGAAAGCAATGTCATCAATGTCCACATCCTCTTCTTTAGGATTTAGGAAGTGAAATTGCTTTCCAGAGTGTGTTTCAATCCAAGGCTCTATTTCATAAGTCATAGTTGTCTCAGTTGCTCATCCCATAAGGGTGTAAACATGTCTCTTGCATCTTCATAACCATTCCATTCATCTACTCCAATAGTTAGTAGGCAGTCTAGGAATAGGTCTGATTGTAACAATCTCTCAAAATCTTCTCTTGAGATAGTGACAGTAGTATCAATCATTGACCATACCCATTACGAGAATTTTGACAATCTTCTTTCCATTTTTGGATAATAGCTTGTCTAGTTTCCTCTGGCACTTTATCTTGTTTTGGATCGTAAGTGTCCCAAAGAGGTTTACTAGGATCTTCTTCCCAATTATTTACAAAACGATCATCTAATCCAGTTTGGTCAATTGTTTTCATGAAGTAGGATAAGAACATCCAACAACACCCTAAGTGGTCAATGTGTGGCAAACCACTTTCCTCATCAATGTCAATACCTTTCTTAACTGCAATTAAGTGTCTCTCCAATGCAGACAGGAGTCTTGAGAAGGTAATCCCTTTACGCCAATTGTGAGCATCATATTTCTTAGCTCCAAAGGTTAAGACTTTAGCCAACCCTTCAATTGCCCAAGGATCTACTAAGTCTAGCCGTGGTTTTTCACTATCGTATTTTAAACCTGACATTATAATTTACCTTCCAAAGAAGTTTCTAAAAGAGAAATTAAGGTTGGATCTTTATATGGAAATTGGTCTGGAATATCTAACACCACTGCATCTAGTAGTTTTTGTTTTGCCCATGAGTCATCAAAGGTTTGTAAAGCTTCATTGTAGTTCTCAGCATTTACAAAAACAATTTTCTGTGCCCATGCAATTAAGTTTACAGTTAAGGGGACAAGGGCAAGCGGGCTACTCCCTGCTGATCTAGTGTTAAACCCCTTATTCCCATAGATGTTAGCTGCTGTGGCACTTCTAAGAATCCCTGCTGAACAAATGAAGAGGACTCGTTTATCTTTTCCTTGATATGGATTATCATACGGAGCAGACAATTGAAAGATCTGATTAGTTAATGTTGTCATATTTTTTCTTTAAGTAGTCTAAACTAATTGGCATTTCATCAAACGAACCTTCATTTACTTCATGGAGCATCCAAACACCTCTCCAATGTCTATTACCTTGTGGGCCTAGGTAATCTTCATCATGTTCATAACAGCAACCACAAAATAACCCTGTAAGTTGTCTGCCATCAGCTCGTTGAGCATATGCTATTTGTCTCCCTTGAACATGCCCCATAACCGCTGACATATGTTTCTTAGAAAGAAGAGCATTTGCAGAACTAACTGGCCTCCCCATAACACCGGAAGCAAAATAATGACTATAGGCAACACCATCAACCACGATAGTATCACGATAATCGACAACTTCCCAACCAAATTGTCGATATTTGAGGTCTTCAAGAGATAATACCCCGTCTAACTTTGGATCATTTTCAATAGCACGAGTTATCCTATCCTCATGATTACCCAAAGTCAAAATCATCCGTGGTGAGTATTGTTTATGTTTATTTTCTTTTTGTTTTTTATTATACTCATGGATGGGGGATAAAAGTGCGCTCATTGCTGTATGCACAGCTTCAATGTCTTTTTTATACCTTCGTCCCTCAAAAGATTTTTTACCTACATCATAAGATGATAAGGAGGGCATGTCAGCAAAGTCACCAATTTGAATAATTACATCTGGTCTCTTTTCTACAATATAGTGCCCAATTCTTTCTAAGAAAGTAAAATCTAAGTCAGGTTTTACCTGAACATCAGGAATTACTAGGTGTTTGGTCATTGTAGGGTGTCAGTTCCTAAGTCAAGTTCTAACTGTTTATCATCTTTAACAAAAGGAAGTGCTCCAATTGCTAGTAGATTATTGATAGCGAACTCCAGAAGGAAAGCTGTCTCTTTAGGAGAGAGATTCCCTTTGAACTCCACAGCACCATCAGGAAGTTCTACTACGTGATTTACGTTCATTTTTACTCTTTTCTTTATGACATTTTTTACAGATTGTTTGTAAGTTATCACTGTTACAAAACAACCTATCTATGAATAGATCCCAAGAAACAAATCCATCTTCGGGATCAACTACTGGAGAGATATGGTCAACTTCAACATCAGCTTTTACAAATTCATTTTTACAAATATTACATTGATAAAACTGAGCGAGTCTCCCTGATTTAGGATTAATCTTTTTTTCTGTCTTTGCTTTTTCTAAGCATTGGTATTTGGGAGGCCATCGTCTTGCTCCTGCCCGTAATACTCCTGTGATAAACCCATTAAATCTTCCTTCTGTCCACGCTCCATTGTTTCTTGTGCTATTTTTATCCAATCTTCATCCAAACTTCTAAGAATATATAACAACTTACCGTTTATAAAAAAGCGTTCTTTGTCATCATACAATTCATACACATATTTAAGGAATGCCCAATCATTAAAATCATGTTCTGCATAGAACATTAATGTCTCAATCATTGGTTGCAGGAACTTAGGAACTTCTGTTCTAGCTTTTCCATCATACCCCGGAACATTATCACTCTTATCACCCATAATTAACTGAGTGTAGAAATTGTAACGTCCCATTGACTCTGTGATGTCAGTGAAAACACTTGTAACAAAGTTATAATGTTTACCGGGAATTTGCAGAAGATCTTTGTCAATAGAACAGATAATTGTACTGTCTGTTTGGTCAATACCTAACATATCATCTGTCTCTACTTCTGAGGTTACTTCTGCTTTCCATTCGCTAATTAAAAAGTCTCTTACATCTTTTAAATGGGTTGGTGGTGGTTTTGTTCTATTAGCTTTATAGAGAGGATCTACCTGTTTCCTAAAGTTTGTTTTACCACCAATGTAAAGTTTATATTGTTCTGTACCAGTTTCGTACAGAATCTTCTTCATCAACTCATTGGTTCTGTAAATAGCTACATCTAATGGTTCTTCTTCTAACTTAGTTTTGGTTGGGGAACAACTTGATGCACAGCGATATGCAACAATGTCCCCATCAATTAATGCAATCGACATTTACTCTGGAATGTCATCTGGTAGGTCTTGAATACGTGTACCAAATACATAATCTTCTAGGCGATGCGCCACGTTCAGAACCTCTTCTAGTGCTGGAGGTGTTTTAGCACCCACAGAAAGCAACTCGATAGCATTACTAATACTAGACTGACGGACAATATAAATCTGCTTCTTTGCACGTTCCTCGGCTGTCTCATAACTACTCTTCACTGTTTGTGTTGCCTGTGCTGCTGCTTTACTTGCACCACGAGCAGCGGTTTTCCATTGCCAGTAGGCACCCTCTTTAACTAAAGTAATAGCAAACTGTTCACCTGCTGAGGCATTAGAAAGAGTTACAAATGTATCTTTCTCTGTACCAAAGGACATAACATTCTTAGTTTTATCAGCACCACCTTTATCTACATCCTTATAGACTAACTCTAGGGATTGGTAGCTACCACGGGCTGTTGGATTTGTTTTAGCTTTTACACTTACGATTTCAATTAACATCGGTTCTTTTTACCTTTTCATTATCTTTAAAATTAATACCTACTTTACATTCACAATCTAATGGTACATTCCAGTCATACTCAAATAAATTCTGTATATTTCTTGGTAAATCATCAAACACTTGATGGAATAAATTTACAGTTTCTTGAATATACTTCTCTTCTATATCTACCACAATGCTGTCATGAATTGTGGAGATTGGGATTAAGGGAATCCCTAACTTTTTAACTCTATTAAAGAAAGAAATCCTTGCAATCATCATAACATCTGCACCAGTTCCTTGTACTGGGTAGTTTGTTAAAGTTGTCCAAGGGATTTTTAACTCACCTCTATCATTGTGCTTTAGTGGAATATGAAAACTACGTCCAAGTGGTGTAACTAATTCCCCTGTCTTTAGCACTAAATCTTTCCACTCATTATGACAATTGTTAATTCCATAATATTTAGAGAAGAATTTTACGTTAATCTTATCCCAAAACGCTGGATCTGAGCTAACATGCATAAAGTTAGGATCATTGGCAAACGACCAACCAGACCCCCTAAAAATAGTTCTAAACAAGTAAATTTTAGCAATTAACCTACTTGGTAAATTAAATTCTGCTTGGTTAAGAGAATGTGTATCTTGCTTATCAACAATCTCAGATATACCTACTTTATCTTGAGATAATTGAACAATAGTTCTCCACTCAAGCTGTGAAGCATCACAAGATAAAATCATTGACAGAGAATTGGAACACTTGTACGAATCTCCACTTCCGTTTCTAGTTTTTTATAAATATCTGGGTAGTACTTACGTAAATCCTTTAGTACCTCTTTGGAGGTAAAAGAATCCAAAAACATTGCCATTGCATGTAAATCAGATAGATAAAGTTCTTGTTCTTCAACAGTCATTTAAGATATCTTTCTTTGTAGTTAGTAACTTACTCAAGGGGAACTTCCTTTAAGAAAAACCATTTCCACTCTATATTTTGTCTTCCCCCTCCATTTAAGACATGTTGAATATCTTTAGAAGGAACGTCATAAGAAAGTAGTTGTTCTTCTGTAGGTTTATTTGAAAAAACAGCTAGAAAATATTCTCCATACTGGTCGTATTCATTATACTCAGTTGTAAGGACAAATGCTGTTTGTTTCATATTAAACCATCCATTCTTTTATACAAAACACTATTCCGGAAATAAATAACCCAACTGCAGTCATTATAGTTATTCCAATCATAGGGAAAAAGATAAACCCAAAGAATCTGTCAAGAAGAGTGACTTCCTTCCAAGGGGTAGGAGGAAAGATAGCACCATAAACTGCAAATAAAAGTAAACCTAATACAATAAAAGCTATCATTCTTTAATCCTCGTAATAAAAATATCTTGTAGGTCAGATGCAAAATTCTGTAAGTTTGGATTACTACTTGCCAATCTTCCAGTTGCAGCTACACACTGATTAAACTGACCATGTAGATAGTTATCTTCCCAATACATCTCTTCTATCTTACTTGGCAGCCCTTTGTAATAAGTGCCATTTAGTTTTTCTAGTTTAGAAAGTTCTAACAACCATTCCACATATTTTTTATTACCTTTAAGTTTTTTAAGAGTGTCCTCATTTGTTGCAAAGAACCCTTCTTTCTTTAACTCACTTCCTTTTAATGGAATACAAAGTCTAGGTAAGGTGTGTTCTACTTCTTGGTTTCTATATTTTGGTTGTCCTGCTTTTTGTCCTGTTTTGTAAAACCCATCCAAAACTTTTTTTGTTTCTTTAACAACTCCACCATATAAAAAGGCAGACACATGATCCCCACTGTTCCAATTAATAGGAATGCTTGGATAGATTTGTTGTAATTTTTCTGTGATCTCTGATATTTTGTCATTTAGTTTCGATGATGCTTGTTTACATTTCTCCACATCTAAGAGAATACCATTTCTCTCCATCTCTGCTAAGATTGGTAGGTCTTGACAACCCAATGAAATTAGTTTCTTTTGTTTAGGAGATACAACCTTTTGTTGACAATTGTAAACTTCTAATGTAAGTTCAGCATCATTAACAGCATATGGATACAGAACCTCTCTTGGAATGTCAGCAGTGTCAATACCTTTATCCCAATATTCTAACTTAATTACATCTAATTTACTACCTAAACCATACTTAGCGCAGGCATCATTTAACGAGGGATATTTCTGTGTCTGTGACGAGAGGATAAACTCTGCCAACTGACAATCCCATATACGTTTTCCATCTAAGTTAAATCCCTGCTTAACCAACCAATGCAAATCAAACTTAAAGTTAAACCCAACAATGATGGTTGCCTTGTCAATAAGAGATTGGATTGTTTGGTTAAAATCCACATCATCAAAGAATAGACAGCCTTTTTGCTCATCGTAACAATAAGAAACACAAACTAAGTAATTTCTTTTGTCAAATGGATTTCCTTTATTATTGGTAGTTACCTCAGTGTCAAGAGATAAAATCATTACGTTTCTAGTTCATTAAAAAGAAGGAGTTTTTCTTATAGGGCAGAAAATCAAATATAACTCATCCTTCTCTTGAAAGGAGAACATTTGGTTGTTTTGAATAATCTCATACTCTTCCTCTGTCTCAGGTATAAATTTTAATGCACTCCCTTCATCGAATAAAGAGTCTTCATCCTCATTAAAAACTAGATACAAATCCCATTTGTCAGTTCCAGCAGGGCTAGAGGCCATTTTATGATAAGTTGTCCATTTGGTTTTGGTTCTAATTGAAACATATAGAAGATCCCCTTCAACTTTACAAGAGGCTTGCTCTACTAATGGCCCTTTAATTTTAAGTTTCATATCAAGTCCGTATATCTAGCTACATCAGGTTCAATTAACACTTCTTTTCTCCCATGTCGTGCTTCTGGATCAGAATCTTGATCGCCAATTAACTTATTTTTAGAGAGATGGAAATATCTAATGTTGTCATAACCGGGATCATTGACTTTACCAATACCTAAAATCCAATCTGCCTCTGCCTGTTTAGCAGTTTTAGCATTAGATACGTGAGCCATTGTCAACCATTTCTGTCCCTCTCCAGTTCCATCTGCTTGACAGACACCAATTACAGGGCAGTAGGTCTTTGCTAATTCCCTTGCCCACTGGTAGATAGCTCCAAGGACTAAATCATCCCTATCAGCGGCAAAACCAGTAATTTTATCAATTTGGTCAATAACAATTAATGATGGTTTAAGTTGCTTGCAGAGATTTTCAACCACCCTACGATTAATCATACTTTCATCAAAGAGTTTGATTTTACATTTAGTGATTTGATTAAACTGCTGCTGTGCTCCTTTTAGGTCACGGAGTAAATCTACAGTTGTACATCCTAATGCTGCTTGGTACATCCGCATCTTTACTTTTTTACCCTGTTCCTCATTATTTAGCCAGAGGATTGGGCCATCTTCTTCGGAGAGTTGACTAGCCATGTAAGTAATCTCAGAGGCAAGGAATGTTGTTTTACCTGTTTCTGGACGAGCAAACAAGAAACCAAAATCACCCTTACGAAGAGAACCCATCATTACATTTAGAGTTTTTAATCTCCAACGTAACCCGGATTTAATCATGGTGTCATTCATTAAGACTTCTAGGTCATCGGTGACGAATTCAAACTGCTCTTTTAAATCTTCTTGTTTGTCATCGGACAACTGCTCAATTAAATTGAACACCTCTTGAATATCTTCTCGACCCTCATAGACAGTGTAAGCAGTCATTGCTAATTGCTTTAATACACGACTACGACGTAGAGATGAAATAAGCTCCAATGTGGAGCTTTCAGAAGAGGAATTTTGTTTTAATTGTTCAAAAACACCAAGGTAAAATTCTTTATCCTTGATGTTACCGTGTGATGCAAAGAAGATATTTGCTAAAGAATCTATAGACAGCGATTCGTTGGATGAATTGTGGAACTGGTCAATGACATTTATAATTGGTCTGAGTTTGTCTGGAAAATCCTCAGGGGATAGACACCCTCTTACTACA
>Ga0181344_1000393_pt1 | contig 17680 bp, 20 predicted proteins | sample Su13VDMLBDD_FD_130098 | JGI IMG/M metagenome (GOLD analysis project Ga0181344, IMG submission 130098) | Freshwater viral communities from Lake Michigan, USA - Su13.VD.MLB.D.D | ecosystem: Environmental > Aquatic > Freshwater > Lake | place: USA: Michigan | collected 2013-07-15
AATCTTCTAAGAGCCTTTTCTTTAATTTGACGGACTCTTTCTTTAGTTAATCCAAAGTCTGTTCCAATATCCTCTAATGTTCTTGGTGTCCCCGTAAGTCCAAAATAATCTCCAATAATTATTTTTTCACGTTCATCTAAAACATTTAAAAGTGACATTAATTTATCCTTAAGTATGTCTTTTGTGTTAAAAACTGAATCAGGTAAGTCAGCGTCAGGATTTGATATCATATCAATTAAAGTGTCTCCATCTTCATTGATTGTCATGTCTAAATCTATAATTGATGGTAGTGTTGAGAATTTATCGTCGAGTTTTTTACCATTTTGCTCTACTTCTTTTTTTGCTCTATGTAGGTCCTGAACCACATTAACAGGAAGTCTAATGGTTCTTGCGTTATCATTTAGTGATTGGATTATTGATTGTTTTACCCACCAAACCGCGTAAGAAATAAACCTTAAGTCTTTATTCCAATCAAAATTTTTAATTGCCTTCATTAAACCAAAGTTACCTTCGGCAATAAGATCTGAAAGATCCATTCCTTGGTTTTGATATTGTTTAGCAACTGTAATTACAAATCTAAGATTTCCCTTAAGTAATTCTTCTTCAATTGCCTGTCTTTGTCTTGTTGACACACTGTCTGATTTCATCAGTTTGGCCAGTTCTTTTTCCCTATCTGGGGTCATAACTTTTATCTTTCTTATGTCTTTAAGATAGTGGTGAATTTCTTCTTGATTTATTGGTGCCCCAACATTTTTGTCTTTCATATTATACGTTTTTAGAGTGTTCGTCAAGTTTATTTTTTTCAGCAATTGTAAGTGAGTCAATACCTTTATCTAAAATCTTATCCAAAATTTCATCCACAGTAAGTTCACAAATATCGTCATTTATTTCTTTAATATCAATAGATGATAGATAATTTTTAATAAATTCTTCCTCATTGAAGTCTACTTTTGGTAACTCAAAAAAGGTTTTTTTGGTTTTTCTTTTTTTCTTGTTTGGGTATAGATCCATGAGATGATTTAAGTTTGTTTCATCCATGTTGCTTGCAAAGTTCTTACCTTTTGGTGTTAAAAAGTAAGTAAAATTTTCAAAATCTTTACTAACTAAGTCTATATAAATATTAAGTTCGGGAAAACACATTTCAGTTTCAAAATGAAAAACCGCATTAGTCTCCCCGAAAATAAATTTTATTTCATCAGATTTAACAATAGGACTTATTTCGTGTGCAATTCCATTTACAAACTCTGTTCCATTTTTCTTATCGTCACAACGATATATAAATAAGATATATTTCATTTACTTTATTTTATAAAACAAAGATAACTGTTTTTTTCAAATAAAAGTAATTTAATTTAATATTTTTGATACGTTATTATCTTTTGATATTTTTACGGTTGAGTCTGACCATTGGTTTACCAAAGGGTTATGCGATATTAAAAATATCTTGTCAAAGTATGTTTTAATCTTTATAAAGAACTCAGATACCATTTCTAAATTATCGTTAGATATTTTACCAAACACCTCATCAAAAACAACAATGTTAGGTTTAGGTAAAGAACAAATCTTACTTAATACCGATCTTAAGGCCAAAGATGCAATTGTTTTTTCATAACCAGAACCTGATACCATCAACTTTTCAACCCCTGTTCCATTATCAACCATTATAAACTCAACCTCGCTTTTATCGTTTATCCTAACCTCTAATTTAAAATAAGAACTGTCTTCCATTAATCTTTGTAGTTCAGAATTGATAAGTGGCATCATAGTTTTCATTATTGACTTCGATACTCCATTTTTACCGTAAGCTTCAAGATATATCTTATAAATTTTTTCTTTTTCGTCTTCTTCTTTAATTTTAATTATTAAAGATTTATTATGTTCTATTTTTTCTTCATTTGTTTTAATGTTGTATTCGCAATTTGATATCTCAGAATTTTTATTTTTTTTCAACCTATCTAATTCATCTAAACGAAGATCCGCTTTAATTAATTGACCATCGATTTGGGTATTTATTTTAATCTTATCTTGAACCTCTGACCATCTTTTTAATTTATCATTGAGGTTATCAATCTTAAGATCGCAACTTTCAATACTCAAATCATATTTTTCTTTAATTAGTTTGTTCTTTTCATATTCATCAAACTGTCTTTTTGACTCAACAAAAGTTTTTTCTTTGCCTGATAAAACCGTCATTAACCCTTCTTTTTCCTCTTTTTGCCTGTTAAAACCATCAAGTTCGGCTATTTTTGAATTGGTTATTGCCGCATTCATTAACTCAATACCGCAGTGTTCGCATTTAATCCCACCCTCAACCGAACTTTTTAACTTTTTTATTTCAGTTATTTTTGTGTCGAGTTCAATTTTTTCCGTATAAACTTTTTTATATTCCTCTTTTACTTTATCATGATCATCCTCATGGTAGTAGTTTTCAGGTTCAACAACGTTAAGTTCTGCTAATTTTACAATAAATTCTTCTTTTTCTTTATTTAACTTAACAACCTCATCTTGAGTTTTAATAGGGTTCATCAGAGCAATTTCTTTATCAATATCGTTATGTTTTTTCTTTAACATATCATCACGATATTCTTTTCCTTTGGATATTTTTTCTTCAACATCCTCAAGTTCTTTTTTGTTATTTTTTATCTGATCTTTGTATTCAACGATTTTAGTCTCATAATTCTCTATGTCTCCTTTTAGTTGTTCAGAACTATACAAATTTGATAGTTTTGATTTACTAAAAATACTATATATTTCCTTTGCGACCTCCTCTTTCCTTTTTAAAAACTCAAGACCCATAAATCTTGACAGAACTTGTCCTCTCGCAGTTGGTTTTGATTCCAACAATTCTTCAAGATTTGTAGCGGTTGTAAGTATTGTCATTAAGAAGTCTTCTTTAGTACCGATTGAATTTTTAATAAATGCTTCGGTTTCTCTTCTTTGTTCTCCGGTGAAGTTTTGTAAACTACCGTCGTGTAGTTTTTTGAAGAAATCTAATTCTGTTTTAACATTCCATTCTCCTTTTTTAGATAACTTTCTTTCTATTTTTCTTAGAATGATATAGTCTTCCCCATCTATTGTGATTTCCCCTTTAACAACTACCGAGTTTTTATCGGTAAATCGATTAAATATTTCTTCAGCCTTAGTTGTTTTTGTTGTTTCATTAAAAAATAAAAACATTAAGAGATCTACAGATAAAACTGTTTTACCCCCAAAATTTGGTGGATCTGATTCTACAACAATTAACCCGTTTAATTCATCAAAATTTAATTTCTGATTTTCGCCGTATGATAGAAAATTAGAAAACTCAATGTTACGTATATACCATTTTTTAAATTGTGTTATATCAACATCACTTTCTTCCATTTTATGTTCTACAACTTTATTTAATTCTAATATTTTTTCTACACTTTTATCATAACCTTTAGATTCTAAAAATTTTTTTAACAAGTCAACTTGATAATTAACATCAGTAATATTAACAGACACGTCTACTGTTTGTTGAGTGTCTTGATCAACATTTTTTGATTTTGTTAAGACATTTACATTTGTTGTATTGTATTTTTTTTGGAAATAATGTTTTACACTTTTTATTTTATCTTGAGTAAAATTTTCTTGTAAATCTTCCCACACAACCTGAATAGTTGGGTTTTCAAATTTAGAAAAGTCTAAATCTTTTATCATAATATTGTAATTAAATATTTTTGGTGGATTAAACAGATCCATTTATGTTATTATTCTTCTTCTTCTTTTTCGTCATCCTCTACTTTTACCTCAACAAAGTCACCTCCCATATCGATGTCAATATCAATTTCCCTAACCTCATCTTCCTCATTTGTCGTATTATCTTGATCAACAACACTAAAAGATAGTGGTTGTCCAGATAAAGTAACATCAACCCCTTGGTTCTCTTTAAATCTTTCAATTTGTTGGTTCATTAACATATCAAAAGCCTTTTGCATTGCCGATTTTTTTTGTGAAATAACTTTATTTCTTTTTTCAACTTTTTTTCTGTGTTCTTTTGCTTTTTTTCCCATTTTTATTTATATTAATCGTTTAAAATTTGTTCTTCTTCTTCAGGTATAATGTATGTTATCTCTTGTTTTTGATTTGACATTCTATTTTCTTCAAACCATTCAATGATTGAATTTATTGCCCATACAAATCCAGCAGATAACATACCATCAAAGAATACGGATAAAATTTTATTTGTTCCAATAATGTCATAACTTGGTGAAAAATATACTAATGAAAGGAAAAACCCAACCCACGTTGATGTACATAACACACAAGATATTAGTCCTGATAAGAATTTACCTAAAAAATCAAAAGGTAAAAGTTCGTTATTTCCCCAATTATGTATTTTATCTCTTAATCCATTAAAAATTGATCCGTAAACTAAAATGTTTGTCATTCCGTAGGCAACTACCGCCCAAATTATTAATTGTGTCATAATATATCTTTTAAATTTGATCCATTCATGAATATCGCATTTATTCTATCATTACCGGATCTTTGGTTTATTTTTTCTAAATCTTCTATTTTTTTATTTTTTTCTGTTAGTTCTTTACGAAGTTTTTGTAATGTTTCTTGTAACATTTTTTCATTAGTATTGTCTAACTTTATGTCTAAACTTTGTCTAAGTTCATTTAACTCTTTATCTTTTTTAGACATTTCTTTTTGGAAAATATTTTCCATTTCTTCAGTTTTAATGGAAAAGTTTTTCCTTTCTAACTCAAAATTTTCATTTAAGTGTAAAATATTTTCTTCCAACTCGGCGATTTTTCCGCCAAGTTCATTTTCATTAGTTTTGTCACTAATATATTCTATTTTTGTGACAACTTTTTCAATTTCTTTAATAATCTCAATAGGTACTTCTTTAATAACTTCTTTTTCAACTATAACCTCTTTAATTACTTCAACAGGTATTTCTACCCGTTTTTCAACAATAACTTCTTTTATTACCTGTTTTTCGCCAACAATACCCGTTTTTAAGTCTTTTTCACCTTCATTAAGTGTTTTTTCCAATAAACCATAAACTTCAAAATCAAAACCTTTTTTAAGTGTTTTAACAATAAATCCATTTAGATCTGTTATATCATTTAATCTACAGTAATCCCATATTTTATCTTTTAGATCTTTAGGTAAATCCATATTAAAAGTTTTGTAATTTTTCAGATCCTTTTTCAATGTCTTCAAAAGATTTAATTGAGAACTTTAAAAAAGGTCTTGGGTTGTTAAGATCGGCATATGTGTATTCTTTAGTTCCGAAATCATAAGTTCCAAAACCGTGGTTTCTGATACTTTCACCAATGTTCTGTTGAATTGGCGATCCAATCATATACCCTTTACCGGTTTTAAACTTAAATTCTTGTCTTTTGTGAATATCACCACATAATACAATATCAAGTCCGTTGAATTTCTCCACATCATACGCTTCTTCACCAAAGTCAAACCCAAGATCTGTTTTCATTCCTTGGACTGGTCCGTGAAATAAACCAACTTTAATCCCTGTTGCAACATTTAAATCAGGTGGTATGTTTCCTTGGTATTGTGAATAAACACACCAACTAACATTATCATCCTCATAAACACCTCTGTCTTTATAATAAACAATGTTTTTGTTATTTAATGAATCAATAATCGGAGATAAAGCATCTAACCTATCTGTATTATTCACAAGAAAGTCGTGGTTGCCAGGAATAATTATTGTCTTTGCAATATAGGAACATTCTTTTAAAATCCAACTTACCATTTCAATAAGCTCTGGTGTCATTTGATTTTTTGAGTGAACCAAATCTCCAGTAAATACAATTCTATCAGGTTCAATCTCTTTCCATTGGTTGATGGCATCTTCCATAATTGACCTATATAGGTCGTGGTCTTTAAATAAACGAATATGTAAATCAGAGAAATGTACAAGTTTTTTAATCATAGACTAAGTATAGTCAAATTTAATTAAAATGTCAATTAACAAAAAACCCACCTTTTTGGGGTGGGTTACTTATTTATTTTTTAATTTTAAAATCCTTCATAAAGTCTTAAAACTTTTTGTCCGTCATATTCTTCAATATAAACTTTACTATCAGTATCTTCTACTCCAACACATCCTTGGATGTCGTATTGTGGGTTTTTTGCCTTATCTTCAGGTAAAACTTTAAAAGAGAATAATTCTTTCCCGTTTTCAGTTCCCGATGGGACCATATTAGATTTTGCAGAATCAGATAATAAATTCATTTCTCCATCACAAGATTGCCAATAAATTTCACCATCTAAATTTGATTCTAACAAATAAAATCTTGATGTTGCTTTTCTATGCATTTCAAGAATCCTATTTTTTTCAGATGTATTAAGACTTGATAATATATTTTTCATAATTTTTTTTATTAATAAATATATCTTTAATTAAAAAAATTACATTACAATTTTTGGTGGTGATCCTAAATCATCATACCCATCTTCTTTAAATGGGTTATGTGGTGTTGGTATATTGATTGGGTCTACAATTATCCTTGGGCGTGGAAAAAATGGATCAACGTCTTTTACCTTCAACATTTTATCTACGATTGGATTAATGTCTACATTTTCATCATTGAATTTACCGTGTAAATACCCCTCCAGCCAAATATAAAATTCTTTATGTGTCATAGTTAATCCTCCTCAATACTAAAATCATATTCATCCTCGTCTTGGATTTTGTCCCACTCCAATTCTTGATCACCTCTAAAATCAACTTCTTCATAAAACTTCTCTTCATCTTCTTCAAAAAGTTTTGCTTCTTCGTCTGTTAACTCGGTAGAATACTTACAAATTGTTTTGTAAGATTCAAACCATACTAATTTTTTTCCCATTTTATTATATTAATTCACGATTATAAAGATTTACTAAAATAATTCTTGCGAATCTAAAATCTTTTGCTTTATTTAAGTTTAACCCATAAGCAAGAGCAACACTTTTAAGGTGTGGATACGCTTCACTTATAGTCATTTTTCCTATTTCCATTTTAATCAATAAAAAGTTCAAAATCTTTATTTACGTGTCCACAATCATTACACATATAAGTTGGGAATGGTACAATTGTGTCTTCAGAACTACCAGTTAAAAGTTTAGGTACTTTTTTAATCATCGTAACTTCTTTAAAGAACTTAGATTCACACTTTTCGCATTTAACAGTTTCCTGTTGTTTTAAATCAATTCTTGGTTTAATAATATCTTCCATTTTATATTAATTTTTAAGTTTATTCAACATTGGTTTTATGTCCATATCAAGTATAGTATTAATTGTTAATTTATCAACTCTGTATTCTACATATTCACGGTTATCTGTTAACCTTACAATAATACAACCTAATAATTTTATGTTTTCATATTTTGATCCTTCAAGCATTTTAAGTAGTAACTTACCATACAATGGAAGTTGTGTTTTATAGTGACCTAAAGCATTATTTGGTAGGTACTCAAATGGTGGTCTCATTGGTTTAATATATTTTTGTACTATAAAGTTTTTCTCTTGATTAGTTTTCCAATCTGTTATTAAAAATCCAACTTCACCACTTGTGCCAATAACTAACCACACTTTGTCGGGTTGTCCTGTGTAACCAAGTTCCGGATGTCCCAAAACAATTTCAGTGTCGACTAAAACACAACCTCTCCGTTTCAATAAATCAATGTAATTCTTACCACCAACAACCATTGAGTCGCTAACAACAATTTGTTCCGCGTCACATTCAAATATAGGTTGTCTTACTTGTTTATTTACTTTAAATTCTTTTAATGTGTGGTCCTCCAAAAAGTAGTGAACTCTAGATCCCATATTTGTTGATCTTGTTCCTTTTTCCGCCCATTCGGCTAATAATCTTTCTGTTTCATCAGGATTCCCACCTGACATTTCAAATGCTTTTTTCTCTGTTGGAAATTCGTCATAAAAAAGTTTCATTACCTTTGATACGGAAGGAAACTTTGAATGTATGTTACCATCTAAATCAATCATTGTATATTTGTGGGAGTCTTCCTCAAAAGACAACTGAAAGTCTTTTTGTCTTTTAGATAAGATATCTCTTATTTCTTCTGCTATTTTATATAAATCCATTAATCTTTTATTTCATAATAATATTCGTTTATTTGCCCTTTTAAATCACACACGTCTCTGTCTTTTGGTAATTTAACTATTTTAATTTTACCCCATAACTCACCACCGTTAAGTTCATGGTATAATTTAACCGCATTATTCCATGCGTCGCCATCTAAACAAATTATAACATTACCTTTAGCATTATTGTAGATTGTTTCAAAAAGAAGTTCTGACATATGTTTACCAAGCATCACAACAGGATTATCCAAAAACATCCCATCAAATGCTCCTTCCACAAGATATATGTCTTTATTCCAATCAATTAAATTTTCCCAAAATATTATTTGGTCTTTTTCCGCCTCAGGGTTTCTATATTTTGCTCTACTGTTTGGATCCCAACTCCTACCCACATAATAATTAAGATCTCCTTTTTTATTGTATGATGGTATTATAATTCTTCCCATATGGGTTCCTTTATCACAGAACCCAATACCAAATCTTTCAATTATTTCATCAGTTATACCTCGACTTTTAAGATAATTAAACGCCTGTTTTCTTACCGGATATATGGGGTGTGAATCTTTAAATAAAGTAAAACTTTCCGGTAAAACTACTTTTGGTTTTTTCTTTTTTACTACCTTTTCATTTTCATCAGGTCTTAATATATTATATAATTTTTTTTGTTTTCTTGTACCAAATTTATCAAATAATTTTCCTAAAGACCCGTGAGTGTTCTCACTGTCACCACAAGACCAACATTTATAAACATTGTTAAAATAATTTATTTCTAAATTATGTTTGTTTCTTCCTTCATCACACACAGGGCAATTAAAAGATATTTGACCTCTGTTTGAATAATGAAGCCCATGATCCCCTAAAACTTCTTCCAATAATTCGACTAACGCTTCTTGCTCTTCCATCCATTATAATATAGTTTAAATAAATAACTTTATCAACTTCACAAGTTTTTTTGATTTTCTATATTTATTATAGATAATAATTTTATGCCTACAACAGTTACAATAACAAATTTGACGGGATCTTCACCTTATGATGTGTGGGTTTGTGATACAACACTTACAACTTGTGTATATGTTAGTACTTTTACTTCAATACCTTACACTTTTGATGTCCCTTACATTTATTCTTCTTTAACGGAGTTTGTTGTGAAAATTGTAGATAATAATGATTGTATAAAAACTAATACCATTACCGTATAATATGGCTTGTGTTTTACTTGGAACGTTTTCCTACTCATCAACTAGTCCTGAATTACTTTGTGACGAAATTAAAACTATATCAATTTATGGTGATGATTTAAACTTGGGATCCTTAATCTATTCAGATTCCTTATGTACAGTGTTGGTAAATAATGGATTTTATTCTGACGGGATTAATACATATACAGTTGGTGAAACAAGTGACAGGGGAACCATAGAAACCATAGAACCTTGTGCCGAATGTAATACAGAATACTGTATCTCAGGTACAGACACGTATGACGATAACTATACGTTTAATGGATCTTATAACGGTTTCCCATATTATACAGGACAAAGTGGGAGTTATTTGATTTACTATTCGACAGGCGAGACTTGTTGGTGCGTTTCTTCCGTATTAGATGGCCCTTGTGAACTATTTGGGAAAACCCCTTGTGTTAGTGATTGCCCCGATCTTTGTGATTCATTTTTTTCTGAAGGTTATTGTTATATATCAACAACTACAACTTACCCAAGTTGTGAATTGATTGACTTTGAGGCGTATTTTAATTGTGATATTCCTTCAACTCAAACCCCAACTCCAACGCCAACACCAACTCAAACCCCAACTCCAACGCCAACACCATCAAACGTTTGTAATAGTCTTAATTTTGTTGCCACAGGAATTACATATACACCAACTCCAACTCCAACACCAAGCGATACTCCTAAACCAACACCAACACCAACAAATGACTGTTTGGTATCAGGTTTAGTAACTTTTAATGTTATTGATAACTACATTAGATGTTCTAATAGTAAAAGATTTAGAGACTGTTTTACGGGTATTGAGTATTTCAGTACTGAAGTATTATTAATAAACGGTGAAATACCAATTGAGGGTTATGTTTATAAAACAATAATAAATAATGAATCTATTTGTGCCACTTTCTTGGGTCTTGTTGATAACATTAGTGGTGTGGATCAAATAGAACTTATAACAGAACTTGGACCTGAAAATGAAGGTAAGTGTTTAGATTGTATTCCAAGTCCTTCTAACACCCCTACCCCAACACCTACAGCAACTCCAACACCAACACCAACGGCACAAGCGGGTTGTGTTGATTGTTCAATTGTTACTAATTTACCTCAAGTAGGTAATTCAATCACAATAAATGGAATTACAATAACATCGAATGGTACAGGAGCAATAGAAGAAGGGGTATTTGGCGGATTTTTAGGTTGGTGTATAGATGGCCCATTAATTCAGGACGGATTTTTATATTTAGGTAATGGTATTTTACCTGTGGATTATCCATTCTCATATACTTTAACATTTAGTCAACCCGTAAATAATATAAGTTTAAGAATAAATAATTATAATTATTTAAGCCCAACAAACTATGAAACCTTTACGTTTACAACAAATTCAGGTAACCCATCTATTTCAAGTTGTAGTTATTGTTGCGCTAAAATTAATAATAATGTTATAGAAGCAATTCCTTGTCCTCAAACATCCCCTCAAGGTAATATAGGTTCAGGTATATTTACATTTACAACTTTAACACCGTATACAACTCTTACAATAACCGGCAATGGAGCCGCAAATTGTGGTGGTACTATTTTTGATATTTGTTCATCTTCGGTTATATAAAAAAAAATATCGTCTAAAAAGACGATATTCTAAATTATCGGTATTTTAAAAGATATTACTTCCAAATTTCTTTTGATCTCATATAACCTAAAACACAAGTATATGCATCTGTCTGATCAAAATTTTCTTTTTTAAGTGTGTTGTTTCTTGTATATTGCCATTTAATTTGTGGTTCTCTTTTTGCAACTTTTTCCCAAATTATCATTTTTTTATCAATGTCTTTTGGTAGACCCCCAAATAAAACATGTTTTCCTTTATCATTTTCTTTAACAAGATCAGGAAAGGCAAATTTTCTTGAGTTATATGTAGAAATAAATTCAGGTACAATATTTAAGGTTTCATAAATTTCTTTGAATAGGAAACTATTAAATCTTAAAAGTGTTTGTATCGTATAAACATTATTAGAATTTAATAAAGGTTCTTCAATAATAACGCTGACAATTCCAAGATTTTTATATTCTATTAATTTTTCTCTGAAGATTTCACATTTAAGTAATAGTTCCTTTAGTTTTTCATCTTCTTTCATTTTTGGTCTTGGTGAAATGTGAGTTAATTCTAATAATTGTTGAGTTTGAATATCGAATAAAGCCCAACCTATTGTTTTGGTTGATATATCCAATCCAAGTACTTTTGGTGAGTTTTTAATTTTTGACATAAATTTGTTTTAATATAAAATAAATTAAACTTGAAAAAATTAAAGTTTAAAAGTCTATTTTAACCACATACTGTTGTATCCCTTGTCTTAAAACGGGAGATTGTAATTTAGACATTACCAAAATATCTTTATCTTCGTCAAGTAGAGCGATCTCAGTCACATAAGATTTCGCTCCTGGTGTCCAAGTAGGGTTTGTTGTATTTTGAAACTCTGTGAAATTTAAATTAATTTTATATTTCATCTCATATATAGTTGCCATTATATCACTTTCAAAAGAACCATAAAAATAATATTCATCACCAAAATTTAAATCAGGTTTATCATTACCAAGTTTAGTTAGGTTAATGTAGTTTCCTAAATTATAGTATGAGGCCTTTTCGTATTGGTCTTTAGTGATTACAAAAGTATTGTTAGTTAATGAATCTTGGGTAACAAAATTACCTAAATCTGAGGTATAATCTATTATTTTCCATTTTGAAGGATCAGGTCTTTGTCCCGTTATAACTTTTTGACAAATGATTTGGAATGATTCCGCAAAATACCCTTTTGTAATATCACAAGTTTGTGGACATGTTGTTGTTGTGGTGATTGGTAAATATGTTGTTGTTGTAGTAAGAATATCATTACAATAATTTAAATAATTTAAATTTTCAGTTAGTATTGAGGAATTATTTTCACTTAAAATAAAACATTCATTAAACATTAATGTTGTGGTTGTTGTTGATGGGTAATAAGTTGTGGTTGTTGTTGTTGTTGATGGTGGTACAATATTATCCAAACAATTAAATTCTTTACCAAATCTTATTGCAACATTTTGTGAAACATTCGGGGTGCAGTCATTGTTATTACCGACTAATTTAACATAATAATTACAGTGTAATGAATTTGTTCCACAAGTTTTATTTGTAAATCTATAAGTAACATACATTGTTTCTCCATGTCCTGTTAAAACTCCATCCGCATTTAATGAAGATTGTCCACAAGTATTAGGTGTAATTAAAGATAGTTGAGGTGCTGGTAATGTCCAGTTTCTATTTGACTTATACGACATAGCCGCTATTATCTCTTCATCATCAATTATAATTAATTTACTATCAGGAAATACCTTACCTATTCTATTAGGTAAACCATTTTTATTTTTATTAGTATCCCAAAGATGATAATACCTAATACCAGGATTATTCATATCATCATTTTTAGTCGTTTGTACGTATCTAACTTGGAATAGGTTTTTACCTTCAAATCCAGGAGGATCAACCCAAAATGTTTGACCGAAACAACAATCAGGATTTTTATGCCACATTAACCAAGGAATGTGTACTTTGAAATTTCTTGCTTGTCCTGTTGTGTCATCAGGATTTGATGGGTCATAAGGTTCTAAAGCAAATTTCTCTCCATAGAAAAAGTCTATAGTTTGATTTGTATAGTGTATTATTGCAATAGCCTTTTGTTCTTCAGGTTTAACATTAACTATTTCCCCTAAAGAATTATAATAGAAAGTATCTGTTGTCTCAGCACTTAATGTATTATTAATAAAAAATGTTTGTCCTGAACTTGAGTTATATCCAAAATACTCTTTAGAACCAACGTAATCAATCGAACCAAAGTATTCATATCCTTCGTATTTTGTTGGTATTAGACCTGCAGGATTTTCTGTCCAAGGAATATTCATATTCCAAATTTTAACATCAAATTGATCAGTATCACAAATTGACTCAAAATCAATAACTTGTTCTCCCCAGTGTGGGTTTGGTGTTATACTATCATATATCGATGTCATATTTGGTGGATATATTAAAGTTCTGGCATAACAATGACTAATCACTGTTCCACAAAAATCAGGAGTATTTCTATCAAGTGTTATTGTGTTTTCACAAACGTCTACAATTTTGTAAGTTAAAATCTGATAACAAGAATTCATAGAAACAACACAACTTGGTGGTGGAGGTGCGGGACACAATCTACTTGGTGTTGGTGTTAAACATGGTGTTCTTGTTGGTGTAGGTGTAGGCGTTGGTGACGCACAAATATCATAATTTGGTGTAATACTTGGTGTAGGTGTAGGCGTTGGTGTTTGTGTAGGTGTTTGGCTTAATGATGGTGTTGGCACCACATCAACACAATCTCCCCAAATTAAAAAGTCACCATCTTCCGTTGTTAACAACTCATCCAATTCTGTCATAATAATACAAGTCTCAGAAATTGGTGTGGATGTTGATGATGGGGTTGGAGTAACGGTTGGTGTTACACTTGGTGTTGGTGTTGGTAAATTAACACAATTACAATCATATTCACCAAAACCGTCATAATAAATTGTGATAATATCACCAATAGAAGGTTTATTAATATTTGTATAATTACATCCTGAGTATATTAATTCAACTTTATTAGAACCAACTAATGTTGACATGTCGACAACATAATTTGAACTTACAACGTATTGATCATTTGTTAATGCGCTCCAAACTATAGTACTAGCGGTGGTATTTCCGGTAAAAAATCCTCTTAAAGGTGCCCTATTATAAACAGGTTCAACAACAGAATCCATATATGGTATACCATATGTGGATCCACTAGATCCATCTACATAATATGGGTATTTAATACTTTGTCTATTTGATTCAGGAACACCAGCGGAATTTTGAGTATTAAATGGTGGTTCTAAAACAAAAGAATTGGTATAGTTATAATTTGTTGGTAATTTATCGTATGATACTTCACTATCTCCAATTTGGAAATAGGCAATTTTAAAATTACCTTGTGATAATTTTTTTCTACCTGTATCAGTTACTCTAGTGTTAACTAATCCTGATGTATTTTTTATAATATATGCCATTTAAATAATAAATATTAAATAACTTCTTTTATTTGTTAATCACTACTTTAGTGGTATTACAACATTTACAATTTAATAATTCTAAATTTTTTAAATTTAAAGTTAAGTCTTGGTTATAACTGTAACACAAAGTTCTAATGTCAATATTAGGGGATACTTTACTATTTATAAATCCTCCAAATGTGTCATCTTTTTCAATTGTATTTGATCTCCACTCTTTAGTTTTTACTACTTTATAAGTATTACCAACACAAGGTCTTTGTAAATTTGTTAATTGTATATTTTCATTTATATTAGTATAAGTTCCAATATCTTTACCATTTAATAGTACTTGTTCATTACTTGTTTGAATAACAGAATTTTGTTGTGGTGAATACGTTAAAACATTCTGATAAACTAAGTCAAATTTTAATTTAATATTATCTGTTAGTTCAGGAAAACATTTAACACTAAATTCTCCTGTGGTTTTATTATAATTTAATGAAACAAAATATTCAGTTACTTTATTTTTTGGTATATTCACTTCTTTTATTGATGATGAATTATTTTTATCTCGTACTTCTACTATGTAATTACCATCACAAAGATTTACAAAAACATTATTATTTTGTTTTTGACCATTTAAAAAATATTCAAATGGTTTTTCTCCACTAAAAGTATCTATAATAATTTCACCGTCACAAAAACAAGAACTATTTTTTACGTTTACTTTATAATCAACAATAATATTGTTCTCACAATTTCCTGTTGTTGCTCTCATGTTTAATATTTGTTTTGGTGGTCTTGATCCTAAAATTTGCCAACCACTTAATGGTATTTCATTTGTTGTATATGTTGATATATACGTATTTGGTATACCACTTAAGACCCATTGGTTTGTATTTCCTGTATACCAAAATATTTTATACCCTTCTTTACTTGTCCAACTATATTTACCATTAATTTTTTCCGATTCATTAAATGAATATGAACTTACTTTTTTTTCTTTATTTTCAATGACTTCGGCTAAAATACAAATATTCATATTAATTAAATTATATTACAGGACAATGCCCTAAAATTGATTCATTTATTCCGTACAGAACCGATGGGTTTGTGGTCCAATTTTCGGTAATACTACTTACAGGATAGTTAGAAGTATTACTTAAATAAGAATAATAATTCCCTGAAGGACCAACAGAAGGTGTAAACATTTCCCAAAATTCCCATCTGTTATCTACATCATCCCAAAATATATACCCTAATACTGTTGATAATGATGGGTTAAGTACTCTATAGAAGAATTTATTATTATATGTACCATAGATATACGCATTATACGAATTAATACTAGGTGGAAATTTACTGTTATCTTCTACCTCAACACATATTTCCGTTGGTGGGTAGTCACACAAACCATAAGATGTTAACATATATGTTACTCTAACGTTAACCCAATCTACAGTAGTGTCTACAGGATAATAATTTGTTGACGGTAAATACGCGAATAATAAACCTCCCCCTAAAGTTTGTGTCATTTCCCATCTATTGGTTGATGAGTTCCACCAAACATATAGGTCAAAAGAGTTACCATCTATAATATAGTAAGGTTTAGTATTAAAAATACCACCTGATGGTATAACTTCATATATTTCACCCAAGCCTTCAGAATTAGTTGTAAAACAAATAACAGGTTCTGGTGTTGCTGACGGAGTTAAACTTGGTATTGGTGTTGTAGTTGGAGTTATTGTCGGTGTTGGAGTTATTGTCGGTGTTGGTGTCGGTGTTGGTGTTTGTGTCGGTGTTGGTGTCGGTAAAGCTGTTGCAATTAATACACAGGTAGTATTAACCACAAAATCACCATAAGAATCTGTTATTGTAACAGGGTATTCTCCCACACCTAAATTACTTATTGCGGGTGCCACGTTACCATTTTCCCAAGCAATAGTATATGGTGGAGTTCCTCCCGTAATACCAACAGATATTGCACCATCAAAAGTTGTTACATTTGTTGGTTCTTTAGTAAAACATTTTGCACCCATAGGGAATATTGTAATTACATCACATTCGTTTCTTGGTGCAATATTTGGTTTTGGTCTATCTGATGATCCCACTTTGTTTTTAATTATAAATACAATTATTTATTGTTTTCAATGAAAGATTTCATAACTTCAATATATTTGATTGTTGAGCTATTTTGTTCAACATAATCAAAATAGTTTGGGTTATTTTTTAATTTTTCTATCGGGTCCACGTTTATATATTCCCCTTTATAAAATTTACTACCTTTTAAATTATCTGTAACCCCTGCCATATGTAATATTGGTTTCTTAACATAAATTTGTATTGGGTCTGTTGCCCAAGAAAAATCTAATTCTTTTGTTATTTTTGTTTCATTACCATTTAACCAAAGATTCCAAAGTAATGACCACATCTCCGCAGTCCAGAATTGTATTTGACCTGGATTTATTGGGAATCTTTTTTGATAATCTAACATTTGATTATATAAAGGAGTACAATCATTATAAATTTTTTCCCATAAGATGTGATCAGTATTTTTGATGAGGTATTGTCCTCCTCCTGAATTTTCTTGATTACATTTCACACAATCAACAGTTACTCCAACAACATCAACCATTTCTTGTAGTAACTGACCTTTTTCTGAGTTTGGGTGGTTTTTTTCATATCTATTACAACAATCCATAATATAGTTGTAACCTATATAACCAATTGTATCTGAAAGATATGTTATATCATCATTTAATAATAAATCGAAATTTGGTAAATAATTAAATATAATATCTGCATCATGTAGGAAAAATAACTTACCAAATTCAGGATATTCTTCTAACCATTTAGAAATTAAGTAAGGTTTAATACTTGGTATGTATGTTTTAACATCTCTATTATCCTCATAAAAATGAACATTTATTCCGAACTCTTTTAATGTTAACGCCTCTTCTGTTGGTTTTTTAGATCCATGTACCATCGCAAAAATCACATGAATATTTTTAGGGTTGATTCCTTTATCAATAAAATTATGAACATATAATTTAACCTGCCAATGAAAATAAGGAACATCTGGTTGTGCCGTAACAAATAATATATTTTCCATAGTAAAAATATATTCTAAAATATTTTAAAGTGAATTTAATATATCTTATAAATAATATAATACTTCCGCAGCACCTAAAAATGATGCTGAGTTGGTTAGTGGTGTTATACATACCCACATTTCGTCAAGTGTTCCGTTAACATTAGATCCAACTCTAATTTGATTATCATCCAC
>Ga0181344_1000394_pt1 | contig 17606 bp, 18 predicted proteins | sample Su13VDMLBDD_FD_130098 | JGI IMG/M metagenome (GOLD analysis project Ga0181344, IMG submission 130098) | Freshwater viral communities from Lake Michigan, USA - Su13.VD.MLB.D.D | ecosystem: Environmental > Aquatic > Freshwater > Lake | place: USA: Michigan | collected 2013-07-15
AATCAGGTGGGTACATCACCTACGAGGACGGAGAGATAACGGCACACGAAATCCATATCTCGCCAAATGTGCAGTAAAAACATAGTTTTGGCAGATTATACAACATAAAATATGGCAAAGAGACTAACCAAACAAGAGAAGTGGAACAAGGCAGGTGAAGACCTCATCAACAAAATGTTTGAGATTGCTGGGCACGACGTAACCTATGACGACATAAAAGACCGAAAGGACGACTGGTACACCGACTGGACTATGACCGTTGCTCAGGCAGAGCAGTGGAAAGAGTGGGGGATGGAGTACCTACAAAAGAATATGAAGTTCACCAAGCACTACGCTGAGCTTGAGATGAGAATGTTTAATGTAATGTATGGACTTAAATACAGTGATTGGTATGGAACCGAAGAACAAACGCCTACTACTTGAGCAATACAAGAAGGCACAATACAACCGCAACGTATGCCTATACAGCCGCCGAGACACGGAGGCTAAGTATTGGGAGGGATACGTCAATGCACTCAGTCTAATCTTAGAAACACAACAATGAGCGATTCAAGTGTAGAACTAAAGCTCGTGAAGCTACTAATCATTATGCAGGTTCACCTTGAACTGCTTGATGAATTGCAGACAACACCGCTATATCGTCACAATATCAAACGAGCAGTTAATAACCTTATTAAGGACCTCGAGGCACAGCTTCACATACTATACAAGAATATGAAGACTGACAACGACATTGAGGACGCATACAATGCGGTTAAGCACGGAGTGGAAGTACTTTTGGCGGCAGATACAGATACGCTATACAACATAGGATATCGACCAACCAACAACGCAACCAAAGAATGAAACCATCAGACCACCTCGCGTACTTCGCAGAACACCCGATAATTAAAAACAAAAACAATAAAAAGAAGAAAATGGACAGCATCATTGACTTAGAGATGAATGTCGTAGAGTGGGCACACCGCCGAGACCTCGTAAAGCCTGAGAACGCCAATCGGCAAATGCTCAAGGTGATGGAGGAAGTAGGTGAGCTCGCATCTGCAATCGCAAAGAACAAAGAGGCGGAAACAATCGATGCTATCGGTGATGTGCTCGTCACTATCATCATCCTGTCGGCTCAGCTTGAACTCAGTCCGTGGGAATGCTTAGAACAAGCCTACGGAGAGATTGCCAATCGTAAAGGTCAAACCATTAACGGAGTATTCGTAAAGGAATGAAGACACCAATGCAAATGATTGAGGATAAACTCAACGAATCAGATGGACGAGAGTTCTATCGTTGGGCTGTAATCAATCTACCTATGCTCATAAAGAGAGAGAAGATGTTTATCAATGTAGAGAAGAATCGATTATCAAAGAATAACGATGAGAAAGTCGTAATCAGCGGTAATTATTCTAGAACAATTTGCATTTCTGATAAATAATTTATATTTTTGTTCAAGTAATTCAATTCAAACCTATGTCTAATTACAAATTCAAGACAACCAACATAAAGGGTAAGGACTACGTTGAGGTTAACCAACGCGTGCTTTACTTCCGTAACGAACCTAAGTTCGAAGGTTGGACAATCGAGAACGAGCTCGTCGTAATCGACAGCGACACTTGCATCGTCAAGTCAACCATCAAGGATACGGCAATGCGTGTCGTGGCAAGCGCTCACGCTCAGGAGGACCGCACATCCTCTATGATTAACAAGACATCGTATGTAGAGAACTGTGAAACGTCGGCCGTAGGTCGTGCGCTCGCAATGCTCGGCATCGGTATCGAGACCTCCATCGCATCGTCAAACGAGGTCGCTATGGCAATCGCTAAGCAGGGGGCTCCCGCATCCGAGACGCAGAAAGTTGAAATTCCTAACAACGATGTGTTTCAGTCAGCGATTGACTTTATGAAGAAGGATGGGACAGCCGCTGGCCTTGAGAAGATTATTGCCAAGTATGGCTCTAAGTTCTCTGACGGACAGAAGAACGCCCTATCTAAGTTCGTTAAGAAGTAATGGAAATCAAACTTCTTGACGGAAGTACTTGGCATCGTAGTGACTTGCTCTCTGCGATGACCGATGACGACTTCTACTATGGGTACTTGGGGAAGGCAGCTCTGTCTTCCTCGAGTCTCAAGAAGATTAACGACTCACCACGTGAGTACGCACGCTACTTGAAGTATGGAGAGGATGGCGACACGACGGCTCTTGTCGCAGGCAACCTTATACATACTCTCTTGTTAGAGCCACACCTCCAAGACAACTTCGTCCCTGTGGACTGTTCCAATAAGAACACGAACATATGGAAACAAGCAGTTGCCGATAACGAGGGTACGGGCAAGAAGTTGCTCCTTCAGAAGGACTTCGATAACTGCCATTATGTAGTCGACGCACTCAACAAGAACAAGATTGTTCAGGGTGCACTCATCGACGCTGATTACGAACTTCCTGAGATTGGTCTACTCTACGGCGTGCCGTTCCGAGCTAAGGCTGATATCAAGAAGCGGGGTCAAAAGTATATTTATGACCTTAAGACAACATCTAACATCGATGACTTCTACCATAGTGCACGAAAGTATGGTTATGCCGCACAGGCTTACATCTACTGCACTCTGTTTGATGTTCCATTCGAGAACTTTAAGTTCATCGTTGTAGATAAGAATAAGAAAGACATCGGCGTTTTTTCCGTGTCGGAGACTTTCTTTATGTTAGGCAAGCGGTTGGTAGAGCAAGGTGTATCTGATTACATCAAGTTCTTTATCGACGGTGAGGACCTAGAACAGTATGTGATTTACGGAGAACTTTAATTCAATTAGTTATGTCAGACAAGACAAAACCCAACTACTTCGGTAGCACTTGGTACAACGAGTATCAAGGAGAATTCAGAGGTTACACCCTTTACCTAACAGCAGCCGAACTTCAAGAGGCAGCTCGTTACATCAACGAGGAAACTGGAAAGGTAAAGATTGCAATCAAGCAGGGTCGTGACCCTAAGAAACCTTACAGCGTTATCGAATCTCCACAGGAGACCGCTATTCGCCGTCAGAATGCTCAGGCAGTTTCTAACTCGAAACCTACACCATCACTGAACGACTTGCCGTTCTAATGGAAAAGGCAATCGCGGCACTGCTGTGCTTCGAGTGGGGGCTCGGATTCTTAGAGTCCGGCCCCCTTTTCTTTAAGCACACAACGAGAAACGACGGCCCGACGCAGACTCAGATAATCTTCGCTAAGATTCGAGATGGAAAGTTTGAGCTCGATGTTAAGCCAGTTGAGTACGTAGCTAAGCACTCCGTGGTTGTCATCCCAGAAAAGAACGGCAACAACGTAGTTCTTGTTGATTCATCGAAACTGTATGCGGCATTGGACGGATTCTTTGTCGATGCCTCAGCTCTTGGTGAAATGATTATGTGGAAAACCGAAATGCGATTTAGTGATGCATCCGATTTATTTTCTAGAGATAGAGGTGTCCTTCAAGAAGGGGAAACTCAATCAGAGTCGTAAGGAGTGGGCAGTGTCAAAGCACGACACTCCATCAGGCATTATGATGTACGACGGAAAGACAATCGATAGCCTCCGCGAACGACTGTTCGGTAGCAACTATAAGGGTGACAAATCGTTTGTCATCACCAAAGTATTAGAAAAAAAGATAGTAGGCTATGCCGCGAATAAATAACGAAGAAGAAGCCCTAGATATCATTAGGGTTCTCACTGATGACTTTGGGGTTAGTAAGACTGCTCTTTCCAAAGGGTTACATATAAGTAGAGTGTCTCTAAATAATGTAATCAATGGAAAGACAATCGTAACCAAGAAGTTCATCATCAGACTGAACAACCACATTGACAAACTCAAAACAGCAATTAACTATGAATGAATTTATCTACTGGGACGACCCGGGCGATAGCCAAGATGTCGTTGACAATCAAAAAGAAAAGAACAATCTAGTGGCTGTGTATGGCACGCTCAAGATTGGCAGAGGTAACCACGGACTGCTTGAGAGCTCAATCTATATGGGCACAGCGAAGACGAAGGAGCCTATGCGCCTATGTGTCATATCCCTTCCATACTTAATTAAGGGGAAGGCTGAGAGTGGTAAGAATGTACTCGTAGAACTTTACTACGTGGACAATGATACACTTCAATCTCTCGACAGGCTCGAGGGACATCCTGTTCACTACAAGCGTGAGAAGATGACATTCGTACCTGAGGAATCAATCTTCTCTAACGAGGTAGAAGCTTGGGTCTATATGGTTGATGAACGATACGATAACAAAAAATACTACGATGAATTCTAGAGACAAGATTATTCAGGAGACAACAAGAGTAGAGAACCTACTGCTTCGTAAGAACGCATCATACGGTGACAGCGCACTGAAGCCTGCCAACGTATTCGCTAAAGGCTCCGCAGTGGAGAACCTGTGCTCACGTATCGATGACAAGTTGATGCGTATTAAGAACAAGGGAATCAACGTGAACACTACGGACACGATTGACGACCTTATCGGTTATCTAATCTTATTAAATATCGCACTCAAAGATGCTGAATCCACAAATTCTACAGAGGCAGGTCACGATGTTCAAGAACGTGACAACTCCGACGGAACCGTTCCTAGTAACAGTCGAGAAGGTTATTGGTCGAATCCAGTCACCGCCGTCAAGTACACTTGGCCTGATATCGAAGATTAGGGAGGGGAAGTCCAATAAACAACTAAAGCAGGAACTCCCAGTCATCTTATGGTCTGGGATTTTTTCTGCTCGGAACGACAGTTCGCTAGAGGAGCACTCTGGACTGTTCGTTATAGACATCGATGGGCTAGAGAACCCAGAGGAGCTTAAGTCTACTCTGGCTCACGATGACTATACCCTCATATGCTTCACATCGCCTAGCGGTAACGGACTCAAGATTATAGTTCAGATTAGCAACCCTGAGAGACACCGAGACCACTACAGGGCTTTTGTTAAGTATTATGATAAGCAGTACGGACTGATTGTTGACTCCACAAGCATCAACGAATCTCGTGCGTGCTATGAGTCATACGACCCAGATATAATCTATAAGCCAAGCGCTAAGGTCTTCGGAGCTATGCTCAGTGAGCAGGCCGAGAAGCAGGAGGTCAAAGTAGCCGAGGCACCCACCACTGATTATGAGCAGTTGAACATAGCCGCTCGTATGATTAGAAAGGCTGAGGACGGTGAGAAGCATCAGACGCTACTCCGTGCAGCACGCCTATGTGGAGGTTTCGTCTCTGCTGGCCGTATGGAGGAGTCTGAGGTTCGCCGTATACTGCTCAGAGAGATAGAGAAGCGAGACATCGATTCAGTTGACAACGCCAAGAAGACGATTGACGACGGAATCGAACAGGGCAAGCTTATGCCCATCAAGGAAATGATTGAGGAGAAGAACAAGGCCGAGCGTGAGATGAAAATCAACGACGGCGATATGTCCTTCATATCATCAGACGATGAAGACTTCAGGTGGATTAACGACTTCGCCGAAGGCCGCATCAAGATGGGATTAGATACTGGTGTTGACATTCTGAATGAACACTTTAGATTCAAGAAGAACTTCACAGTTATCAACGGACACTCCAACATTGGTAAGACAACATTTGCCACATACCTTCAGACTGCGTCATCTATGAGGCACGGATGGAAGTGGCTTATGTATACCAGTGAGAACAAGACAGCATCTCAGAAGATGAAGATTATGGCATTCGCTATGGGTAAGCCAGTCAATGAGATGTCTTACGCTGAGAGGGTTGAGGCATTCAATTGGGTCAATAAGCACTACACGTTCATCGACAACAAGTCTGTATACTCTTTCTCAGATATACTTCTGTTCGCTGAGAAGGTAAAGCGTAACCAAGACCTTGACGGAATCTTTATCGACCCATACAACGCACTGCGTAGGGACATTGGATTCGGTAGCAAGCTTGGAGTTCACGAGTACGACTATGAGGCGATGAGTGAGATGCTAACCTTCTCAAACGCTAACAACTTAGCAGTGTGGCTTAACGCTCACGCAGTTACAGAGGCTCAGCGTATGAAGGGTGAGGATGGACTGCCTATCGCTCCGTTCGCTGAGCAGACCGAGGGTGGCGGAAAGTTCGTTAACAGGGCGGATGACTTCCTTACGTTCCACAGGAAGATTCAGCACCCTGAGCGAGATATGCGCCGAACAGTTGAGTTACACGTTCGTAAGGTTCGTGAGACTGAGACTGGAGGCTCACCGACTCCATTGGATTCTCCGGTGTTGTTTGAAATGTCGTCCAATGGTGCTACGTTTTACCATAAGACATCTGCAAATAAGATGTTTACACCACTGTGTGAACGACAGTCTCAGACTACTATTATTCAGCCAAGTAGTGTAGACGAGGCTTTCTAACAGTACATTTGGTAATGCCACGAAAGAAAACAGGCGCCGTAAGGAGTAAGAAGAAGACCGTTGATGGGATAACTTTCGAGTCTATGCTCGAAGCTTATTGCTACGCTTCGCTTCAACTCAAGGGATTGGATTTTAAATACGAAGGCGAATCGATAACGCTTCTTCCCTCCTTTAGGTCTGTTGATACATACTATAAATCAGTGCCTAAGACGAAATCACTGGTCGCATACGGGGGTAAGACCCAGCGACCGATTACGTATAAGCCTGACTTCGTATCACACACCCATAAGTTCTATATTGAGACGAAAGGGTTTGTGCCATCACAGCACACGTTCACCGTTAGGTGGAAGCTGTTTCTTAAGTGGTTAAATGATAACGGCAAGTCAGACTATAAGATTTTCTTAGTTAAGAATCAATCTCAAGTCGATGAGGCCATAAACATTATACTAAATGGATAACGCAAAGCTATCTCAGCTGTACTTTATGTTCTGCGAACATATGCATAAGGAAACAACAATTCTATATGAAGCGTTGCACGACTATGCAGGTGATGCAGTCGAGCGGGAGGACTTGGTACGACACTTGTGTTCCAACTTCACTCTAAGGATGAGGTCGGAGCTTGACGGAATTAAGTCAGCCTGCAAGGAGTTCAACGAATGAACCATTCTGGTAAAATAGGTGAGGGCCTATGGGCTGACTATATGTCGTCCAAGGGTTACTCTATAACAACAGCTCCTAACGGTCCGTTCTATGATTGGGATATCAAAGCAATCAGAGATGACAAGGTCGTTACTTTCGAAGTTAAGTATGACGAGAAAGCTTACTGGTGGGCCAAGCGCCGCGGTAAGCCTTCAGAGCCAAACCTATACATAGAGTTCAAGAACACAAACAAGGGAGCTGATAGCGGGATACTAGCATCTAAGGCTGACTACTACATATACATTATGAAGGAGGACAACAATAGGGCTTATGTATTTAACAGAGTCTCGCTATGTGACTTGTGTATAACGTCAAACTTTAAGGTTGTCGGGAACTCCTCCACCGGAGACGATAATGCTGAGGGATGGATACCACCATTGAGCGAAATAGTGGCTAATGAAAATGTTTTCATAAAGTCTATTTTGTTAAGTGATTTTTGATTAGCGAACCATATATTCGCAATCCGATTTGGGCCGCCTTGTGTGGCCCATTTTTGTCTAACATAAAAACCAGAGGCTATGCTATTTGATGAACGCATCCCCTATAAACCATTCGAATATCCAATTTATTACACTGAGGGTTGGCTCAAACAAGCACAGGCTTTCTGGCTCCACACGGAGATTTCTATGCAGAACGACGTGAAGGACTTCAGAGAGAATCTGAGTGATAGTGAACGCAATCTCGTTGGAAATATCCTATTGGGTTTCGCTCAGACTGAGACAGCAGTTGGCGACTATTGGACTAGTATGGTCACTAAGTGGTTCCCTAAACACGAGATTAAGCAGATGGCTATGATGTTCGGCTCACAGGAGACAATCCACGCCGCAGCATACAGCTACCTGAATGAGACACTCGGTCTTGAGGACTTCGAAGCGTTCCTTCACGAGCCTTCAACTGCCGCTCGCTTTGAGAATCTGGTCAACACTAAGGCAGGATACGACCACCACATCCTTAAGATTAGCCCCAAAGCTCGTCAGGATGTAGCTCGTTCGATTGCTGTGTTCTCTGCGTTCGCTGAAGGTGTGGCCCTGTATTCTTCGTTCGCTGTATTATACTCGTTCCAGATGCGTAATCTCCTCAAGGGAATAGGTCAACAGATGAAATGGTCAGTCCGCGACGAGTCTCTGCACTCCAAGATGGGCTGTGCACTGTTTAACCACCTATGTGAGGAGCATCCAGAGATTCGCGTTGCTGTACGTAAGCAAATCGAAGATGCGGCTCGCGTGGCCGTAGATATGGAGATTAACTTCATCGATAAGATGTTCGAGATGGGGGACCTTGAGAACCTAAAAGCGGACGACCTTAAGGAGTTCATCAAGAAAAGAGGTAACGAAAAGTTGCAGGAGTTGGGATACGAAAGTATCTTTGAGTATGACAATGCTAAGGCTTCGGAGCTTGATTGGTTCTATCACCTCACAGGTGGTCACACTCATACTGACTTCTTCGCTATCCGTCCTACTGACTACTCAAAGGCCAACGAAGGCGAAGACTTTGAGGATATTTGGTAAAAATTAAATTTATGACAAACAATGAAATTGCGGCCATCGTTTTCAACGAGGTCAAGAACGAGTACGGAGTTACTGCGTTCCAACTGTATAGCAAAACAAGACTTCTGCATATCCGAGAGTCTCGTCAGGTGTTTTCACATCTTATGCGTAAACATACTGATATGACGCTACTGGAAATAGGTAAGCTCATCAATAGAGACCACTCAACGGTAATACATTCTTGCAAGGTAGTGGACTCTGACATCTCATCTAACCAGAAGTTTCGTAAGCGATACGACAGAATCAATAACAACGTAACTGATAAAATCTATGTCTAAGAATTTTGCTGAACACCTAGGTTGGGAAATCGGTGTAGACTTCCCAGAGTGGGGTAACACAGAGGAGTACGTAAAGACTATCTCTCGTGGTTACCTAATCAATAACGAGAAGCCTCGTGATGCCTACTGGCGTGTCGCTAATGCGGCGGCTAATCGCCTTAATCGCACTGATTTAGCTCCTAAGTTCTTCGAGTATATCTGGAACAACTGGCTCGGTTTGGCCACCCCTGTATTAGCTAATATGGGGACAGACCGTGGACTGCCAATCTCTTGTTTCGGTGTCGATGTGGGTGACAGCATCCACGACATCGGTATGAAGAATCTCGAGACTATGTTGCTTGCTAAGCACGGCGGAGGTGTAGGTATCGGAGTCAATATGCTACGTGCGGCAGGCTCTCCTATCTCCAATAGCAACGGCACAACTGATGGTGTAGTTCCATTCTGTAAGATTTACGATTCTACAATTCTTGCTACATCGCAAGGCAACGTGCGTCGTGGTGCGGCATCAGTTAACCTAAACATTGAGCACGGAGACTTCTGGGAATGGATTGAAATCCGCGAGCCAAAAGGTGACGTGAACCGTCAATGTCTAAACCTGCATCAGTGTGTTGTTGTGTCCGATAAGTTTATGCGTAAGCTTCAAGACGGAGACGACGAGGCACGCCGACGATGGTCTAAGGTCATCCAGAAGCGTAAGGCTACAGGTGAGCCATACATTATGTACCGTGGCAACGTAAACAAGCAGAACCCAGAGATGTACAAGCACAACGGGTTGAAGGTCTTTATGACTAACATCTGCTCTGAGATTACGTTGTACACTGACGAATCACATAGTTTCGTTTGCTGTCTATCTTCACTCAACCTCGCTAAGTACGATGAGTGGAAAGACACGGACGTAGTATACTATTCCACGTTCTTCTTGGACGGTGTGTTAGAGGAGTTCATCCAGAAAGCCAAGAATATGAAGGGCTTCGAAAATTCGGTTCGCTCCGCTGAAAAGGGACGGGCACTTGGTCTGGGCGTACTCGGATGGCACACTTACTTGCAGCAACGTGGAATCCCATTCGAAGGATTGCAGTCTCAGATTGAGACACGCAGAATCTTCTCGCACATTAAGATGGAGTCTGAGCGTGCTAGCCGTGATATGGCTAAGCTGTTCGGAGAGCCACTATGGTGTCGTGGATTCGGTATGCGTAACACGCACCTTCGCGCTATCGCCCCAACTGTTTCTAATTCTAAGCTTAGCGGTAACGTGAGCGCAGGAATCGAGCCGTGGGCAGCCAACGTGTTCACTGAGCAGTCCGCCAAGGGCACATTCATTCGTAAGAATCCAACGCTTGAGAAGGTACTTCGTCGAATTGGAATCAACAACAAGGAGACTTGGGACCAGATTCTAGCCGACGGTGGCTCTGTTCAGAATATCATCGGGCTTGATGGATGGTTCTATCAGAAGGGTAAGCTTGTGTCTAAGGAGGACCTCGACCCTATGATTGACAGCGTAACTGTTAAGGATGTGTACAAGACGTTCAAGGAAATCAATCAGTTGGACCTAGTGTATCAAGCTGGCATTCGTCAGCAGTACATCGACCAGTCTGTGTCGTTGAACTTAGCATTCCCAACAGAGGCTACACCTAAGTGGATTAACCAAGTCCATATGGAGGCGTGGAATCAAGGAATCAAGACCTTGTACTATATGCGTACAGAGTCGGTTCTACGTGGAGATATTGCAGTGCAAGCTATGAATCCTGACTGCTTAAGTTGCGATGGATAGACCTTGTAGTAATCACGCTCGTGAACTGGACTGGGCCGAAGAAGAAGAGGCGCTAAATAAGCGTATCGACATCATCGGTCAGAACGGAAACACTGGAGAACACTACCCTGAGTACGAGCAGTACGATAAATAGTGGGCTAATTGAATGTTCATATGCTTCGGATGTCTTCGAAGTAATGGGCTATCCTCCCTCGTAGGGCAACACTGTTTCAATTTAAGCCCATAAAGAGTATTTACAGTTAAGGATAGCAAAGACTGACTACTCGGAAAGACGAGTATGTCCCCATAGCTCAACTGGACAGAGCAACGCACTTCTAATGCGTAGGTTTCAGGTTCGACTCCTGATGGGGATGCTATTGCATATGTCGACTACGCCTGCTATCTTTGTAAATAACTGTAGAATAGTTGATTATGAAGAAGTGCAATAAGTGTAAACAAGACCGACGTAACGAGTTCTTCGCTTGGAAGAATAAAAGTGAAGGTATCCGTCACTCTACCTGCAAGTTTTGCTACGCTGAGTTCTCTCGAGAGTGGAGAAAGAAGCGCAAGAACGAACTTGAAGATGAGGTGAACTCACCTACCTTTTGGGAGCGAGTTGTCTCGTTCATTACAGGTTCCTGAGCAATTGTAGCGACACTCTGTAGGCTTTACAGAGCAGTACCGAATAGGCCCCTCCTGATGGGGCTCTTCGTGTTTGGGTCTAACCCTGCCCACGACTCAACTTCTTGTACAATTTAGAAGACTTGAGTTGTGAGTTTTTAGTTTTGGCGTGTACGCCGGGACGATTTCTTTTCGGCTTCGCTTGGAATACCGAAGCAGTTTGTGCTTTTAGTTTTGCCATCTATCTGGTGAATCTATATATGAACATCATCAAAGCAAGAGCTAACGAAAGGAACACAAGTAAATAATTCTTTACTTTTCCTGACATACCTCCGCTCTCCTGAATTACCTGAGGAGGGCATTCTACCTGCACCTCTCTTGGGACTTCAATTTCCTTGACTTTCGTTTTAACGATAATCTTGTCTTGGAATTTAGTAATTACGACACGAACAGTATCATTGTCTATCACAGACGAATCTCCGACTTCTGGGATGCCTACTGTATCAACCAGATATACTGGGGGAGTCACAATCGTATCCCATATCGTAACAACCGTGGGCTTCAAAATCGAAGGGTCTTTCTGGACTGCCTTCTTTAGATGCCATCCTGCTGAGCATCCACTGAGCAAAAGGACTGATAGACAAATCAAACATAACTTATTGAACATAAGCAAATTTACGAATTTTACTTCTTTCTTAATCGGTCGTACTCGTACTTGAACTTAGCTGAAAGCTTGTATCCAGATTCACTGTATATGGTCTTTCTAACTTCAAGTAGTTCCTCTTCAGTCATATCTCCGTACAGCAAGTAAACCTTCTTTGCCCTAGCCTCCTCGTCCTTTGAGTAGATAATCTCATTGATGTTTTGGTTAACCGCACGCTTCTTGGCTGAGGTCATAAATGAATCCTTGTAGTACATAGCGTCAACAGGATTCTCTTCTTTAATCTTCTCTACCTGAGCCTTAGCCTTGTCAAGAACTGATTTCTTATCAGCCTCTGTTTCAGCGTTGATGTATTCAAGACCTAGCTCTTGAGCTGAGTCTCTAAGCTTCATACGCTTACTTCCAGACTCTTGGTCAATCTTCATAAGGTCCTCCTTCTGGTTGTAAACCTTCCAATCTGGATTGCTCTCTCCCCATACAGACTTACTTACAGACATCCCGTTCTTTCCAAGGGCTGCTACAACCTTAGCGGCAGCAGACTTGCTCTCAGCGGCAGACATCTCATTGTCAAGTGGAACAACTGATGTGATAATGTCAAGCAGTCCATATGTTGCGCCCACAACTAATGATGAGCTTGGACTGGTTATAACCTTCTCAACTGATGCCTTGAGTCGAGCTGGTGACACACCACTCTTTTCTCCAGTAGTGAGCTCCTGAAGCTCTCCAGTTATCTTTCCGATTACCTTGTAGAATCTCTCCACGTTAGGGTCGTTGATACCTTCATCCATAGGGAGCACCTCATTGAAGTCCATCGTAACGGCACGGTCTCTGAATAGGTCATAGTTGGTCAGGTACGTCATAGCCATACTGATGGCAGGAACTGACGATGTAATCTCAGAAAGTGAAGCACCAGTAGGCATAGCGCTCTTGACTGAGTTAAGTGCATATCCAAGCAAATCATCAGACGGATAGTATTTCTTGCCGAGCACTGAACCCATAGCGTATCCATTCATAATGTCCATCAGTGCGAAGAACGGAACCATCTGTTGCGGCTTAGCAATCTTAATGTATGCTCTACGCTCTCTACCTTTTTCGTCGGTATACTTGGTGGGTAGCATAATAATTAAGTAGCGAAGCTTAACCTCATCTGGAATCTCATCCATATCATCACCTCCGACGAGTGCGTTCAGCATAGAGATAGCCAACATACCAGCCTGAGCTTGTAAGAACTTGGAGGCAAACTTCTTTGGATTAGCTCTGATGTAATCAGTAGACACTCTGAAACCTTGGAACGCTGAGTTGATGTACGGCTTGAATACTTCAAGACCTTTAGTTAGGTTACCACCCTGTGCGAAGTCAATGATAGAGCGAGCTTTGTTTACTGCCTTAGCCTTAATCAGTTCTAGGTCTTCACCAGTCGGCTCCTGACCGTACTTCTTCTCAAACTCAGCAGATGCGTCATCTCTGAACTTTCTGTATACAGCGACACGGAATGCAACCTCAGAAACCTCACCGATGCTTGATAGCTTGTCTACGAATTTGTCAAGCTTACCCTTGTCTGCACGGAGTGAACCCGGACGTCCATCAGTTGATAGGAAGTCCATACCGCCACCCATCTCCATATACTCTTGGAAGTACTTATCGTCTGTCTTGAATGACTTACGACCCTTAAAGAAGTCTCTCATAAGGTTGTATGAACCAAAGTAGATGTTCTGATTATCGTATATATCAGTGAAGAACAGGATGTGTCCGAAGTCACGAGGGAAGTTTCTCACAATGAACAACGGGTTGGCACGAGTAGCCAATAACTTCAATAACGCAGAACCAGTGATGTAACTGATTGCCTTAGTTGTCTTAGGCCCGAACTCTAGGAGTCTGTTGGCTCCATCCCACTCACGCTTAAGGTCAGTACGAAGCTGGAACTTAGACTGCTCACCATTCTCGTAGAAGTATACAGTCTCAAATCCAGTGGCAGCGTCACCGCTTGGGTCCTGAGGCTTCACCCACTCACTATTGGTGTTGTCGAGCGCAGCCTTAAACAACGCCTTGTTTGCGCGGTTCTTTAGGATTCTAGATGATGCTGAAGCAGCGTATGCCGCAAGCAAGAATCTAGAGTCCATAATCGTATCGTCAGCACTACCCTCTCTGATGGCCTTAACTTGGTCTCCGCTCAATCCGTAATCACGAACTGATACATCGTTGTCGCCGAAGTCAAATGCGTGGTTCAGGAACACACGGGGAGAGTAGTCAAAGTCTTTAATCTTATCGTACAACTCTTTAGTGATGAGACCATTCTTGTATACGTCGTCAAGGATGCTTCTGAACTCAGCGAAGTATGCGTCAGCACGCTTGTTAAGCTCATTGAAGTTTGCAACCTCTCTAGATAGTCTGCTAAGTTCTGCAATTGCTCCTTCTTTGTCGATGTACGAATTGTTCTTTCTATCCTGAGTGTGGCGAGGACGATTCGTTTCAGCAAGCAAGTCTTGAAGTCTCTCGAATTCAGCGGTAGCCTTTTCGAGTTCAGCCTTAAGCTTGTTCTTCTTCTCTACATTCACGTTGCTAGCAAGTGATGCTACTCTGAATGAGGCATAGTCCATATCGACTTTTGCCTGCGCTAACTGCTCGGTAATCTTAGCTCTCCTGTCGTCGAACGACTGGTCAACCTCAATTACACGACGAAGGAATACAATCTTATTGAGAGCCTTAACGGCATCCTCAGACAGTCCTCCAAAAATCTTTCTATCGGCTTTGTTTACAGAATACTTTGCACGAGCACTTGCTCCAGCCTTGTTCACAAGGAAGTCATAGGCTCCGTCAACTCTCGCGTTAAGAAGCTCACGCTTGATGTTAGACTGCCTATCAAACAGTGCATTGCGAAGCTTTCTTACGTTGAATACGCTCTTATACCACGGCTCTTCATAAACCCTGTCCTCGAACTGCTTGTAGATGTTGTCAATGTTTGCAGCAGCAACCCTCTTGGGTCCCATATTGCCGTCCAAGAAGTCATTGTACACCTCTCTAGCTGAGTAGTCAGATACTCCGAGCTGAGACATTAGGTTAACAAACTCGTCTTCAGATATGCGAGGTACGAGTCTTCCATTAGTATAATCAGATACACTCTTGAGATAATCGTACTCGTTACCTCCAGCTTGCAGGCGGCTCATACCCTTCTGCATAGCCTCTGGAGTAATCGTGAATCCGAAGTTGCGAAGAGTCTCTACTACCTTCTTGAATGTTTCTGGGCTCCAAGCATTCAGGTAGTGAATCTTGTGGACTCTATCTACCTTATATCCATCATCAGTAAACAGTTTTGCATCCTCGCTACCTTTCTTCTTGGTGTGGTCAGCGAATCGAACCTCAAAGGTTCTAGCAATCTCTTTGTCTGCGTTTCCACCTTTAAACTTAAGGTATCTACCAGAGCTTGCGTCTGAGTCGTTCTGTACTACATCAGTGTACTCAAGCAAGAAGCGCATATTTGGCTTCGGCTCATTCTGTAGTGAGTTGTATATTGCGTTAAACGCATTGAAGGAGTTCAGGTTAGACTTGTCTACAAGCTGAAACTTCTTCTTAAGCTTGGCTTTGTTGCTTATTTTTTCTTCGGCTTCTGATAGAAGTCGATGTAGGTTTTTCCAAGATTCTCCTTTGTAACGTCCAGAATCCCGTGCTTCGCCAATAATTCGTCCATAGTCAGACTCTTCGATGAATCTGATGTCTGCTTTTTGGGTTGTGAGTTTTGCATCTTTAGTTAGATTGTTTTCCTTTACGAAGTTAAAGAACTTGTTTATGTTCTGCAAGTATTCATCAAGAGATAGGCCCCAAGATTCTACTTGCTCGTTCCAAGCGAATGTGATTCTGTTTTTCCCTCCCTCAATAGTATAAGAGAATCCAGCGTTAAGCCCAAGCTCATCAATCTTCGCGAGAAGCGACTTCTGAGCTTTTGTTTCAAGACTGATTTCAGTCAACAGACCAGCACCTTTTTCGTCAACTCTTGAGATTAACGCTGAGTTCTGAATCTCTTTAGCCATTACTCCGTTTAGAGCAGCAATCAGTTCAGCATCTTCAATAGGTACGTAAGCCTCGATTCTGCTTGACGTTTCAATAGAGATACTTCCAGTATCGGTGTTGCGCCATCCACCTACATTGTCGTACTGCTTGACGGCTTCTGCTAGGTTTGGCTTGAACGCCTTTATGATTTCTGCCTGAGTCTTTTTAAGCTCTACATAAGCATCGTCACTCTTGAATGCAGCCTTAGCTTCATCTACGTTTGTAATCTTAGTCTCAACGTAAGGAGCTGCACTGATAGAAAATGCCCTAAGGCTGTTTGCAACCTTAGCTCTTCTTGAAATTTCAGCGATTGCCTGAGCTTGCTCTTTTTCAGTTCTAGTGCTTTTTTTAGACTTTGCCGAGCTAACATACATAGACCCAGCAACTGATGTAGTTACAGTCGTAGGACTTCCAGATGCAGACACAAACTGTTGAGGCTCAAAGATTTCGTCAACGTAGTACTTACCATCAAGTAAGAACGGGCTCTCTCCGTGGAACTTACTGTTGAACTGTGGGTGTTTAAACTTGCCTTCTTTACTCTTGGCTAAGTATTCTTTTGAGCCCATATATGGGTTGTTCACAAAGAACCCACTCAACGTGTATCCGCTATCGTCGTTACCCTTAAGGTTGTCTACAATGTTCTTATCTAAGTATTCACTAAAGAATGCGTCTTTGTTTACACCAGCCTTAAGTAATGCATTGCGAGCTATAGCGCCAGCGCCAGACACAGCCTGAGTTCCCGGGATGAATCCTTCAAAGAATTCTCTACGAGTCTTAAAGTCCATCTTATCGTCAGATGAAACCAACTGTTGTAGCGCATCGTGACCTTCTTTAGTTGTGAAGTCGCTACTATTTACGATATCTGATAAAGCTTTAATCTTCTTAATGGTAGACTCTCTGATTGCCTTATTCTTTTCGTAATCCTTCTGGCCTTCCTTACTTGCGATATTCTTTTCTAGCTTGGCAACTTCTTTCTGTACGTAATCATCAAATGACTTTTTAAAATCATTCTGAGAAATATCACCAGATTCAATCACTTTAGAAATGCCGTCTGCAACGAACTTAGCTCCGTATGCATTACCAAACGCAGCGCCCGGAGACTGAATCATAACAAAAACAGCTACTGGCTTGCCTGAATGCTCTGGATTAGCAGCGTCTCTTTCCTCGGCAACCCTCTTCATAAGGTCTCCTAATTCGGAAACTTTATTGTCTGTAGATGCAGCGAATCCAATCTTGTCATCAATGTTTTGCTTGATGAATGAGTAACCAAAACCTCCATATACGTCCTGACCGTCAGCGGCGTGACGAATAGCAGTTCCATCTGAGTTGATGATTACAAATGCTCCACCTGAAGATTCAAGTGCAGAATCCATACTGGTCTTATTGTCAACCTTTACAACCTCCACATTCTTAGGCATCTCATCATTGAATGAGATATCTACTTTCTCGAACGCTTGTTTCTTTTTAGTGCTACCTCCGGTGTACACACCGCGTGCTATCGCAGAACCAAGCTCCAAGTCTTCCACGTTAACTGCTACACCACCACCAAGTGAGTTAGATATTGAACGCATAGCATCAATCAGTTGGGCGCTTGTGGGTGCTACGTTGAACTTAGTACCAAGAGCCTTATTTATTACC
>Ga0181344_1000395_pt1 | contig 17590 bp, 22 predicted proteins | sample Su13VDMLBDD_FD_130098 | JGI IMG/M metagenome (GOLD analysis project Ga0181344, IMG submission 130098) | Freshwater viral communities from Lake Michigan, USA - Su13.VD.MLB.D.D | ecosystem: Environmental > Aquatic > Freshwater > Lake | place: USA: Michigan | collected 2013-07-15
AGCAACCATCTGGGTGACGAATGTTCGCGAAGTAGTTGCGCTGGGGAATGTGGCGGTTCATGCCGTACATGGGGTATCTCCAGTTAAGTTCAAATCATCAACAAGGTCATAGTGGCATTATGCCCTTAACATGTCAACAGGGGTAAAAGAAAAAAAATGGATATTTCTCTCGTCATCGCCGGAATGATCATTTTCGTCCTCCCGGCGCTCATCGTCCTGATAGCGTCTCTGTTCCCGCCCAAACTGAACACGGACACTTTCGCATCCCCGAAAGACTGGGGAAACCAAGATATAGATCAAAACCTTAACAAATAGCCCGAGAAGTGCTATATTCTTCCCATGGCAAAGAAACCCAAAGCACCTGTCGAACCAGATACCGCCAAGCCTCTCAGCGAAGTGGTAGGCGAAGTTGTGCAGGCACCCAAGCGCACATTCGGTCGGCCCTCCAAGTACGACCCCTCGATGCTTGAGGACATGAGGAAGGTTGCCATAGACGGTGCATCAAAGGCTGAAATGGCCTTAACCATTGGTATCAGTAGAGAAACCTTCAATAACTGGGAACATTCCAACCCAACCTTTCGTGACGCCGTAAAAGAATGCGAGCTTCTTTCACAAATCTGGTGGGAGAAACACGGCAGGAAGGGAATGACGGGAGAGAACCCGGACTTCAATGCCACTGCCTTCATCTTCCAAGTGAAGAACCGCTTCCGCTCCGACTACATGGACACTTCCCGCACTGAGGTCACAGGCAAAGACGGTGGCCCTGTCCAAATGGAAGCCAAGGTCGTTGACGTTGACGCCTTCGATGAGGACCAGCTTGAAATCCTCGAAGCTGCTCTCCTCGCAGCTAAGGACAAAGCAGGGTGACCATCGCGATCATCAAAGGGGAAAGGATCGACATCGACCGATCCCTGATCGCCATCTCCAATGCTAAGTGCGAGAGAAGCCTCGTTGAGTTCATTCGGCAGGCTTGGCACACCATCGAGCCCGGAGCCGACTATACCCATGGCTGGCACATCGACTTCATCGCCGAGCATCTCGAAGCCATCACAAACGGGGAAGAGCTACCGGACGGGAAGCCTTACAACCGCCTCCTGATCAACATTCCTCCGGGAACCATGAAGAGCCTGATCGTCAATGTCTTCTGGCCCGCTTGGGAATGGGGGCCAAAGAACATGGCTCACCTGCGTTACGTCTGCGCCGCTCATAAGGTCGAGAACCTCTCAGCCCGCGATAGCCGTCGCATGAGGCAGATGATCCTGTCTGACTGGTATCAGGCCCGCTGGGGCGACCGGGTTAAGATGTCGAAGGATCAGAACGAAAAGCTTAACTTCACGAACTCGGCGGGTGGTTTTAGGATCGCGACCGCCATGACCAGCCTGACGGGTATCCGTGGCGACCGAGTGCTGATCGATGACCCGCACTCTGTGGATTCGGCCATGTCCGAGACCCAGCGCGAGGCGGAGGTCCAGACGTTCCTTGAAGCCATCCCGACCCGACTTAACAACCCCAAGCACAGCGCCATCGTGGTCATCATGCAGCGCCTGCACGAATCAGACATCTCGGCGGTCATCCTCGATAAGAACCTTGGCTACGATCACATCATGCTGCCTATGCGGTACGACCCAAGCCGAGCCATGCCGACAAAGCTGGGCTACGAAGACCCGCGAGAGGAAGAGGGTGAGCTTCTGTTCCCCGAGCGGTTCCCTCTCGATGTGGTCGAGCGCGACGAGAACGTCATGGGTCCATACGCGACCGCAGGGCAGTTCCAGCAAGTTCCCGAGCCTCGGGGCGGCGGCGTCATCAAGCGCGAGTGGTGGCAGCTTTGGGAAGGCGATGCCTTCCCGCCATGCGAGTACATCATAGCCAGTCTCGATACGGCTTACACGACTAAGGCCGAGAACGACTATTCAGCCATGACGATCTGGGGCGTGTTCTCAGGCGGCGACCAGAAGGCTATCGCGACCAAGGTCATCGATAAGAGCGGCGAGGTCATAAGCGCCATCCAAAGAAAATACACCGAGGAGCACCCGAAGGTCGTCATGATGTTTGCGTGGCAGGAGAGGCTGGAGCTTCACAACCTTGTGGAGAAGGTTTCGGACACCATGCGGAAGTTCAAGGTCGATCTCCTCCTGATCGAGAACAAGGCGGCAGGCCATTCGGTGGCTCAGGAAATCCGCAGGCTGTTCGGCCATGAGGACTGGGGCGTCCGCCTCGTTGACCCGAAGGGCATCGATAAGCTTTCTCGCCTGTACGCGATCCAGCACCTCTTCGCCGAAGGGCTGATCTACGCACCCGACCGGCAGTGGGCCGATACCGTCATCGGGCAGGTGGCAAGCTTCCCCAAGGGCAAGCACGACGATCTTGTCGATACAGTCTCGATGGCCCTGTCCTATCTGCGTCAGACCGGCATCATTGTCCGTGGCCCAGAATTCACTGCTGATGTTGAAAATCAGATGCAACATCGAGGCGCAGCACCTCCTCCGCTTTACTCCGTGTAAAGTCTATGCTAAACATGACGGTGCTCTGAAGGGGTTCATCGTCATGCGAAAATTAGTCTTAGCTGGTTCTATTTTGTTGGCATCGCCCGCCTTGGCTGAGAACTGGGCGACTGGTGACTGCATCACCGGGAACGGCACTCGTATCAAGTACATGGTCAATGGCGGTCAGGGTTTCATCACCTATGACAACAATGGCCCTCATCGCATGTTCACTCAGAAGGATGGTCGGCTTGCGATCATCATTCATGTCGGCAATCGCGGCAACATGACGATGGCCGTCGATCTCGACACAGGCCGAGGCTACTTGATCACGAAGCATGACGATGGGCGTAAGGTTGAAACAAACGTCTCGTGCCAACTGTCTGGCATTACACGATAACTGGAGGTTGATATGTCTGACTTAAATCCCGCCCAGAAGGCGCAGATTGATTTGATTGAGAAGCAAATACAGTACGTTCAGCAGATGATGACCCCGAGAATGATAGTTGAGGAAAGGACGTTGCGCGACCAGTTCGCGATGGCTGCATTAACTGGTCTCCTCGCGAATCCTAAGCTTGCTCCGACAATCTTGCAGAAGGGCGCGTCTTGGTTTGACAAAAATGCATATGAATATGCCGATGCTATGATGGAGGCACGGAAATGACCGATGATGACGAAATATCAAAAGTTGCGCGTGATGCGTTCACATATGGCACGGGCTTCATGCGCGATGGCAAGCATGTGCCGATGGAAAATGTGTACATGACGGCGAAAGATGCTGCGACCAAAGACCTTGTGACGCGGCTGCGTATTGGCGCTCCGACCATAGAAAAATGCTACGAGGCCGCCGACCGAATTGAACAACTGCAAGCGGCGCTTGGTCATATCTACGCATGGTATCCAATCAGTGTGACGCATCCAAATACAACGCTAAATGACATTCGGGAGTTTGCCCGCGCCACACTAGGGGAGAAGAAAGATGTCTGACAGACTAGAGAAGCAACTTGATTATGCCTACAACCGGCTTCAAGCGGCTCATGAGCGAATAGAGAAACTGGAAGCGAACATTGCTACATTGAAGGTTGCGTTCCGCGTGAACATGCTGCGAGCCAATGCCAGCCATGAAGAGATTGATGCCGTTATCCGTGCCGCACTAGGGGAGAAGAAAGATGACTGATCTTGTGAAACGGCTGCGGTCTGCAAAAGAAGCTAGCGACCCATGGGATGCTTGGTATCTAGTTATTAAAGCAGCCGACCGAATTGAACAACTGGAAGAGGCGCTGCGGCAAATTTCAAATGATGGTAACTGGGATTCGGCTGGATGCTGGGAAGGGACCAGCTATCCCGATGAGATTGCCCGCGCCGCACTAGGGGAGAAGAAAGCTTGACGGTCCACGCTCTATTCCCAACGCTTCTGCTTGAAGAGACTGACGAGCAGCACCCGGCCCGTAAAGACCTGTTCATGCGTCAAATCATGAGGCACACAGACGCGGACGGCTATTCGGATGAAAGCACAGGCCATGTAACCTTGCACCACGATCCAATCTTTCAGCCGATATGCAGAATGGCGACAAGTATGGCGCGTTTGCATTGTGAGGTTATGCAGGTTGATCCAGCTTTGTTTGACTTTCACATAGTTAAAAGCTGGTTGAATATCGTTAAGGACAGAGCCACGCCTTATCACAGTCATGCTGACGCTCATTTGTCTTTCGTGTATTACATCAACGTGCCGACAGAGTGCGCGCAGCCTATTCAGTTCTATGCTCACCCGTATCGCTACGAGGCGTTTCCCGGATTTGTAAAATTCAACAATCCAGCAGAGTGGAATATCTTTAATTCTCTGGCGTGGCAGTTCCCTGCATCGGAGGGCAGTATGTTTCTGTGGCCGTCAGCCATGTCTCATGACACGGTTGGCGCGACACATGAACGTGATCCCGGCCTCTTAAATGAGGAAGATGCTCTCAACTATCGCGTTTCATTCGCTGGCGACATTCTGCTGACCTACAAAGAAAAGTCCGCAAAGCCTTTAGGGCTACAGCCTCGTCGTAATTGGAAAACATTTGATCCGCTTTAAGGGGAATGGTCATGATGCTTCAGCTTAATCCGCCTATTCCTGTCGAAACGCCGAAAGGAAAGGCTCTTGCTCATGTGCTGGTAGACTATGGCGCTGAATACGACCTGCTCTGGGTTTGTTTCCAAGAAGACAAAGAATGCTGGACTTGGAGAAACCAAGACATTAGAGCGGACGAGAACATTACGATGGGACGCAAAACCCGAGTGTAGCGCAGTCTGGTCAGCGTGGCTGGTTTGGAACCAGTAGGTCGGAGGTTCGAATCCTTCCACTCGGACCATTGTAGTTTTGTGGCTAAAACTTTAATCGACCCGGCGTTGATTGTAGTTAGCTTCTATCTCTGGTGCGCTTTGAAGAAACCTCGTCCGATCTCGATCACACAGGTAGTTATGCCGATGGCTGAATTTAGTCAGATGGCTAACACGATCCTGCGGGAACGCTGGACACCCGAGCGGCGGCAAAAGGTTCTCGATGAGCTTGCCAAGGGCAGGACCATCCCTCAGATCGCCGAGGAGTTGGGAGTTCCTCCGGGCCAGCTAAGGTCTTCGCTTCGGTATTACGACCAGCATCCCAAGGGTTTAAAACCCGGTAGGAAGAAATCTCAGCCAATGGTATAAGGCGATAGCTGTAGGGGTTCGGTACTTTCTACCGCTAGGCCGCTGGGGGTTCTGGACTACCTCCGGCGGCTTTTCATTTGTGCTATACTCCCCAGAAGCATAGATGGCGATGCAGCCGCCTTGTAAGCGGCAGAGCAGGGTTCAAGTCCTTGTTGGGGAACCAAAATGGCTAGAGTATTGGCGAGCGCAATAGTGGATGTGATCAGACCCTCCACTCCGCAAAGAATTGGGAACTTCAGGGTCGAAGTCTGGGGCAAGGAGCCCTACGACTACGTTCGTATCTATGAAATAATGGCAAAAAACGATACGATAGCCGCTCAGGAAGGCATTCGCCGTTTCGTCGCAGAAATGGAACAGTTGCCCGTTGAAGGGAATTAATCATGCCGTTGACGCCCGGACTTGTCCCGAATCTGCGGGAAGTTGCACCAGAGCCGACCGGGGTTTCGCCCGACTCAGACGTTGTTGTCCAAATTGATGAGGGTCAGCCCTCGTTCAATACCGATGAGAAGGGCAACATCCTCAAAATCGAGCACGAGGACGGTTCGGTTACCATTTCTCTGGATGGGCGTCCGGTTGAGGAGGTCTCCGAGGCTGAGAAAGCCAAGGAATGGTTCCGCAACTTGGTCGATGAGATCGACTCCGGCGAGCTTACCCGCATCTCCGAAACCTTGATGGACGGCATCAGAGACGATCTGGAGAGCCGCAAGGACTGGGTTGAGGACCGCGCTCAAGGGCTCAAGCTTCTCGGCCTCAAGATGGAAATTCCAAACCTTCAGGGGGCAACAGATGGCGCTCCTGTGGAGGGCATGAGCAAGGTTCGGCATCCTCTGCTGCTGGAGTCGGTTCTCCGCTTCCAAGCCAATGCTAGGTCTGAACTTTTGCCTACCGATGGTCCTGTCAAAATTCGCAATGACGCCATCGCCACGACCACGGATCAGGACTTTTTCTCGAATGCTCTGGAGAAAGACCTCAACCACTATCTGACGATTGTGGCGACCGAATACTACCCGGACACCGACCGGATGCTTCTCATGCTCGGCTTCGGTGGCACTGCGTTTAAGAAGATTTATTTCTGCCCGCTGCGGAACCGTCCGGTATCTGAAAGCGTTGATGCGGATGACTTGATCGTCAACAACGCAGCGACGGACCTCCAGAACGCCAAGCGTGTCACCCATCGCGTGATGATGCGCCCCTCGACGGTCAAGCGCCTGCAAATCCTCGGCGTCTATCGTGATTTGGAGCTGTCCACACCGCTTCAGGCCGAGACGGATGCTGTCCAGCGCGAAAAGAATGCCATCGAGGGCGTGGCGGATACGACCATGCGTCCGGATGACCGGGACCGCGAAATCTACGAATGCTATTGCGAACTCGATGTTATGGGGTTCGAGCATAAGTGGAAGGGCAAAGAGACCGGCCTCGAAATTCCGTATCGCGTAACTATCGATGTCTCGACCAAGGAAATCCTCTCTATCGTCCGCAACTATGACGAGGACACCGAGGAGCTTCCGAGCGCCCGCCAGAACTTTGTCAAATACACGTTTGTTCCGGGCCTTGGCTTCTACGACATCGGTTTGCTCCACATCCTCGGCAACACGACAAATGCGATCACAGCAGCATGGCGTGAAATGCTTGATGCGGGCATGTATTCGAACTTCCCCGGCTTCCTTTATGCCGATACTGGGGCGAGGCAGAATACCAACATCTTCCGCGTTCCTCCGGGCGGCGGCGCATTGATCCGAACCGGCGGCATGCCAATCCAGCAAGCCGTTATGCCTCTGCCATATAAAGACCCGTCTTCTGCCTTGATGACGCTGGTCGAGAACATGGCTCAGACCGGCTCGCGCGTTGGCGGTACGGCTGAAATGGCGGTCGGCGAAGGTAAGGCCGATGCTCCGGTTGGCACGACACTCGCGCTGATCGATCAGGCGACCAAGGTGCTGAATGCTGTCCATAAGCGCATGCATGCGGCGCAGGCCAACGAGTTCCAGCTTCTGGTCCGTTGCTTCCGCGAGCATCCTGAAAGCTTCTGGCAGCGCAATAAGAAGCCTGCTTACAAGTGGTCTGAGCAGACATTCCTTCAGGCTTTGAATGATTGCGATCTGGTCCCGCAGGCCGATCCGAACACAGCCAGCCACACCCAGCGTGTGGTTAAGGTTATGGCGCTGAAGCAGCTTCAGTCGCAAAATCCTGCGCTCTACGATCCTATTGCCATCGACACCGAGGCTTTGATCACGCTGGGCTGGAGCAATCCAGAGCAGTTCTTCGCGCCTCCGGAAGCCCAAGGCAAACCGTCGCCAGAGAGAGTTGAGGCCGAGGCCAAGATTCAAATCGCCAAGCAGGATGCTGACACTAAATCTATGCTGGCAGAGGCAAAAGTTGCTGAGATGGCCGCGAAAATGCGGGCGGAAGGGCAGGCTGTGCAGGCCGATCCTACGAAGGCTTTGGAAATTCAGGTCAAGCAGGACGAAATCCAGCAGCGTAACTTTGACGCCCAGCTTGATGCGATCAACCGCAAGAGAGATCGTGAGAGCCGCGAGCGCCTCGCTACGTTGAAGCTGGCTGAAGACATCGCGCAAAATCCGGGCTCGCTCGGTATCATTCGCGAGATCGTTGGCATGAACACGATCCAGAAGCTTCGCGATGTTGAGCCGCCACTTGAGCCTCAAACTCCACCGACGATGGATGAGGAGCCCGAGGTTCCGATGGCTCCTACTCCCATGATGCCTCCTGAACAGTGAGATGAGAGATGGACCGCGTAGCTATTCAGAATGCGCTCAGGCTGGCTCGTAAATACGGCTATGCCGATGGGGGCATGCCCGATGACCCTATGCCTGCGCCGATGCCAATGGTTGGCGCTCCATCTCCAGAAGAAACGGTAAATCTCGCACAGCAAACTTTGGCCGCTCCTAGGCCGAGGTTTTCTATCCGTAAGTCTGGTGCTGCTCCGGCTGCACCGACAGGCGAGCCTCCGTATGAGTTTCAGAAAATTCAGCCGGGTCGGGCGAACACAAACTCGCTCAAGGCTGCGTTTGATAAAGCTATCGAGCGCCACCTTTCTCTCCCGGAAGGCGAGCGAATTGCCAATTCTCGGGCCGCTATCAAGGCTCTTGAGCCTTATCTTGGCTCCCGCAAGGACGGCCAGCCTATCGCTTTGCTCAGTCAGAACGCCAAACTTCTGAAGGCCCAGACCGGCACGGATGAGAAGGAGCCGCTTCAGCTTGATGACGGGCGCGGCGTCGAGACCATCGGCTTGTCCCTGTATCCGGACTATCGGGAAGGCGAGATGAAGCTCTGCCCGAACAGCGCCTCATGCCGTGATCAATGCCTCGGCAAGACATCGGGACAGTATTCACAAGCCTTTACGGAGGCCACTGAGAAGGCTGATCGCGTGACGGCTCGTAAGAGAGCCATGAACCGCACAATGGCTATGATGCGCGAGCCTGAAGCCTTTGCTGTCCGTCTCTGGGACGACATCGAGAGCGCCCGTCGTGAGGCAGAGCGCAATGGTAACCACCTCGGTGTCCGCCTCAATACGCTGTCCGATCTCAACCCAGTCATCCACAAGAAGATCATCGAGAGCCAGCCGGACGTTTCGTTCTACGACTACACCAAGATGGGCTATCAGCCGGTGGCCGAGAACCATCACTATACGCATTCTTCGACCGGCCTGAGCCAAGAGGGCGTCGAAAATCCGTATACCAACTGGCGTAAAATGCGCCGGTTCTTGGACCCGAATGACAAGGGAACAGGCGGGCAGAACGTCGCCATGGTTTTCTCTGGGTCTAAAACGCTACCTAGTTTTGTCCATGATCAAGAGACTGGCAAAAAGTACCGGGTCGTGGATGGCAAGAGCCATGACTTTAGGCCGCTGGATATTCAGCCAGAGGGCGAGGACGGGGTTATCGTTGGCCTGACGAACCTCAAATCCACAGGCCAGCGCAGCAAGGCTCACTTGGATTCGGAAGGCTTCTTCGTCCACTACGATCCAAAAATCCATGGTGATACAGTTCGGATTATGCCGCAGAAGAAAAAGGGGGATTGATATGAGCGACAAATACTCGATGGGCGGTGAAGACCACCTTCAACAGTTTCACAACGCCGAAGACTACTTAAACAACGAGGGCGAGACCCGTCAGATGTGGTGGGATATGGACGAGGCTGAAGAGCCGAGGGGCTATGCCTCGGGCGGGTCTGTCATCAGCAGGCTCCGCAAGCGTCGGCAGGAGAATGACATCGAGCCGATCCACCCAGCCATGCGTATCCCCGGTGTTCACATCCGCACAGCGGAGGCGGGCGAACCGTTCTTCAGCGGGGATAAATGATGCGCCGCCTTACTTCGTTTGGCCTCTATTCTAAAGGTGCGGAGAAGGCTGCTGATCTGCCGGAGGGTTCATTCCCGGCGCAGCAACTAATCGGTCAATTCATCAACAAGGGCGGCGTCAGCAAGGACGAGCTTTTGCATTCTGGTTTGATCGATGAGGCTGGCAAAGTTCACCCTGATTGGGCAAAGCGCGGAAAAATTACTAAGAACGACTTAATTGAACACCTTCACGGGGCTCTGCCGCAGATAGAAGAAACCGCTCTTGGTGTCTTAGTTCCGGGCTCGGGGTATCCTCCTAACTTAGCTGAGATTGAACAGGCTATTGTTGATCGGCATCGTCCAAATCTTGATGCAGTTCATCGCATCGTGATCGATTCAAATCGCCCTCGCGAGGAGCGGGATCGCGCGTTTGATGAATATCAACGTCTCCAAGACCTGCGTGATCAAGAAATTGATGCCGCCATACCCAATCGTGAAGAAATTATTAGGGATACAGAAGACAAATATATTCAACCAAAGTTTTCTGGCTACACGCTCCCCGGCGGCAAAAACTATCGCGAGGTGTTGCTGAGGCTGCCGCAGAAAGATGTAACTGGAGACCAGATGGCAATGAAGCTGTTTGGCGCTCCAATGAAAGAAATAACGCAGCCGCAGCGGGCGGAAGTTATTAATGCCCTAACAACTGCCGATCCTCGCTTTAAGTCTTCACATTGGGACGACCCCAACGTCCTCGCGCACATCCGCATGCTTGACCGCATTGGCCCGAATGGCGAGAAGATTTTGCACGTTGAAGAGCTTCAATCTGACTGGGCACAGAAAGGGCGCAAGGAAGGGTTTGCCCAAGCGCCAACAAAGACGATACCCGGTCAAGTTGAGCCTGATGGTTTTGGCGGCTACAAAGTTGTTTGGGAGGACGGTTCATTCTCTGGCGGATACAGCCGAGAGGCCGCAGAAAATCGTGCCGCGCAAGGTAAAACAAATGAAAAGGTTGGCGTTCCCTCCGCCCCTTACGTCACCAACACACAAACGTGGACGGACCTCGCTCTGAAGCGCGTCCTCAAAGAGGCGGCTGAAGGTGGGTACGATCATGTTGTCTGGACGCCGGGCGTGGAGCAAGCAAAGCGTTATGATTTGAGCAAGCAGATTAGCAACTTGGAATACGTTCCAAGTGATAATCATTTGAAAGCATTTGACCACTCTGGGCGTCAAGTCGTTAATAAAATTGGTGTGCAACCTGAAAAAGTAAGCGATTATGTGGGGAAAGAAGTTGCTCAAAAACTTTTGAGCGAAGAAAACGCTACTAAATTCGATGGAAATGTTGGGTTTTATAGGCTTGGAGGACAAGACCTTTCTGTCGGCGGCGAAGGTATGAAGGGCTACTACGACAAGATCGTACCTACCCGGCTTCAAAAACTTGCACGGGAATATGACCCGCAGGCTAAGGTTGAACCGTCACAAATCATGCTGCCACCCGCGGCAGGTCGCAATGACCCTAATCAGACAATTCAACCATTGGGCCTCCAGATAACGCCGCAGATGCGTGAATCCATTCTTAATGGTCAATCAGCTTTTGCGGATGGTGGTGTTGTGGAGCCGGAAGAAGAAGGAATCACAGCCTATCACGGCTCTCCGCACGACTTTGAGCAGTTTGATACCAGCAAGATCGGCACTGGCGAAGGCGCGCAAGTTTATGGGCATGGACTGTATTTTGCTGAGAATGAAGATATTGCAAAATGGTATAGGGACTCACTTTCTGATTCGAAAACACCGTATCGCGGCGCAACGGAAAGGGTCACGCAAAAGTTAATGGATGCTGGATTATCTCCTATGGATTCGGAGATAATGTCATCTCTTGCTTGGGAAGGTGGGTTCAATCCAGAAAAAGATAATATTCATGAATTTTTCAAACCTGTAGATGAGGATGATGATGATTTTTCTCACCATTTAAAAAATCCAAAAGTGGTTGAAGCAATCAATGAATATACAAGAAAGCCTACACCTCGCGTATATGAAGTGCATATTAATGCACATCCTGATCATTTTCTTGATTGGGATAAACCAATGGCCGAGCAAAATGATTTTGTAAAAAAAGCATTTCTTAAAGCTCAGGCGAAGGGCGATCCTTTACTTGAAGAGCTTCTGGATTTTTCTTCTGAAGGATTAATGATGCAGGGCATGATGCCTGAAGCAAAAGGCGCAGCAGCTTATAAAACAATTCAAGAAGAGCTTGGGTCGGATATAGCCGCGTCTAATTTTTTAAAGGAACAGGGCATCAAGGGCATCAAATATTTAGATTCTGGCTCTCGTGGCGATAATGAAAATCTGACACGCAACTACGTCGTCTTCGACCACGACCACGTTAAGGTCCGCCGCAAGTACATGCGCGGAGGGGCTGTTTAGTCCCTTGAAACATGCTAATCTTCAGCAGGCTTGAGCCTTGGGGGACGCCCCATAACCTGATCAGGAGACAGCATGTCAGACCTTGCTAAAAAGGCCCGTGCGGCCATGAAATCCAAGGCTCAACGCCTTGGCGCTGACCGTCCAGTTGAGCGTGTCGATTCGTCGGATTTTACACCGCCGGAACTTTTGAACGCAGACATCAAGACGGGTATGCGTCCAATTAGTCGCCGAGCTTTCAAAAAGGGCGGCAAGGTTGTCGGTGCTGCGTGTGAAGCTCGCGCTGATCGCAAGCCTCGCAAATCTGGCGGCAAGGCTGAAGTTAAGGAATGGGTTGACGCCAAGATCAATCGCAATGTGAAAGAAGCCAACGAGCAACGCGAAGGCAAGAAGCACATTGGCGGGATGAAGGCTGGTGGCCGCGCGGCTAAGGCTCGTGGTGGAGCAAAAGATTCTACTTACGGTGTTGATACGCCTCTTAGGCTGAAAAAGACGTACACCGATGGCGATAAGGTTGCCAAAGTTTACAAGAATCCCGATTGGGACGAGCATGTCGTCAAGTACTACAAGGGTGGAAAATACCTTGGCGAAGACAAGGATTATTACACCTCTGATGGTAGCGATAAGGGCAAGCAGGATGCCCATGACACTGCTCAATCCGCCTTGAAAAACCTGAAAACAGGTGGCCGCGCTAAGAAGCAGGCTGGCGGTGGCAGCGATGCTATCACTGAGTTCCTTGAGAAGAACCCTGCTCCGGCTCGTGAGCCTGCCATTGAGAAGGAAACGGCGGGTCGTTCTCCGCAGCCTTCTCCTGAGAACATGCCGGTCACGCCAGCGCAGGCTCGCCAGATGCGGGCTATTTCCGAAAAGGAACGCGCTGCTAATCGCGCTCGCGAGCAGCAGATGCAAATGAAGCGCGACTTTGGGGTTACTGGCCGCAAGGCTGGTGGCCGCGCAAAGAAGAATGAGGGCGGTTCGATGGCTGGCTCGGAAGAGATGATGTCCCGCGCGAAGAAGACCGCTGGCGTTCCTTCTGACGTTATTTCGTCGGTTCCTGCGTCATCACGCTTCAGCAAAGCTTTTGGCATGAAGAAGGGCGGCAAGGCCCACACCGATGAGGCAATGGATCGGGCTCTCATCAAGAAGATGGTGAAGTCGGAAGCCCGCAAGGGTCGTGATAACGGTGGTCGCCTCTCCGAAAGCACTCGTGCGGCAAGAGCATCTCGGGATGCAGCCGATGCGTCGGATGCTTCTAGAAAGTCTGTAGATGAATTGGGCAAATACTTGGATCGTAGGGCAGCAAGCTCAAAAGATTTTGAGGGTAAACTCGCTGCGGCCCAAAGTATGGGTAGCCATTCCAAGGCCATGAGAAAACGAGCAGAAAATATTGCTGAACAAACGGGTTATAGCTCATTCTCGGGCGATACTCGTGGCCATCAAGACACTGAGCGGTTAAAAAAATCTCCGTTCATTGGAACTTATCGCTCGCACGGCTCTCAAACCCCGTCTGCGTATGAAGAAGCCCATAAACGCGGCGGCAAAGTTAAGCATTCGGACGAGGCCATGGATAAGGCGCTCATTAAGAAAATGGTGAAGCCGTCTGCTCGTAAGGGCAAAGAAGGCGGCGGCGCTATGGGCGTTATGGGCGGCCTCATTCCTATGCTTCTCAGCAAAAAGAAAGACGGTGGCCGTACTGCTCGCAAGGCCGGTGGCCGCGCCAAGGGCAAGACAAACGTCAATATCGTCATTGCGGCTGGCCGTCCTGCCGGTGGCCCTGACATGGCTCCTCCTCCGGGCTTGATGGGTAAGCCTCCGGGCGGCATCCCTGTGCAGGTTCCGCCGCCTGCTGGCGCTGGTAACCCTCCCCAGATAATGCCTCCGATGCCCGCTGGAATGCCTCCGGGCATGCCTCCCGGAATGCCTCCGGGCGCTGCTGGCGCGGGTGGTCCTCCCATGATGCGTAAGGCTGGTGGTCGCGTTTCCAAGGTTGCCCAGTCCTACAAGGACATGGAAGCTGGCTCGGGTGGCGGTGAAGGCCGCCTTCAGAAGACAGACATTGCCAAGCGTCAGCCGAAACCCGGCTTCACGAAGGGCGAGAACGTCTTTGAAGGTAAAGGCTATCCAAACAAAGTGCCGAATGCGACGGGTGGCCGTACTGCCAAGAAGGCTGGCGGCAAGGTTTACCGCTCGTACAAGGACATGGATGCGGGCGCTGGCTCAGGCCGTGGTCGCCTCGAAAAGACGGAGATTGCTTCTACGAAGCACTGACCTCGCGGCGGCATGAGGCATGACGCTGTGATCGGGACGGGTGGAATCCCCCTTTTTCCACCCGTCCCAACATCATCAAAAGGGGAACCGCAAAGGGGGCGGTTATGTTGACGTACCAGTCGTTCTTTCAGCACGAACTGCTGAAGTTAATCGATCAAGAGATTGAAAGAGTTAAGGATAGCCTTGTCCACGGACATAGCGCCCTTGATTACCCATCCTACAAACACAATGTCGGAATCATTCAGGGTCTTCTCAGAGCTAAATCGCTCTGCGACGAGGCTGAATCGATAGCTAATGGTGCAGAACACGAAAGGGGAAAATGATGCCGCCGATGATTATGGAGCACGAAACCGATCCGAAGGGGAAATTGATTGCCGATCTCGGTGATCTCTCTTCAGTCGAACTGTTCAACAACCAAATTCTGGTTGCAACGTACATCCGACCGCAAAAAACCAAGAGCGGCATATATTTAACCGACAAAACAACCGAAGAAGATCGGTTTCAGTCAAAGGTTGGGCTGCTTGTGAAGGCTGGCCCTAGTGCCTTTGAACCAAATGATGAAGGTTGGTTTCAAAACGAGACCTTTAACCTGCATGAGTGGCTTGTTTTCCGCCCATCGGATGGCTGGAGCATCACCATTCATGGTGTTCTGTGCAGAATTTTAAGCGATACGCAAGTCAAGGGTCGCGTTCAAGCGCCAGACGAAGTTTGGTAAGGAGATAAATCATGGCAGACGATAATAAACAGACAGAGTTTGATCTCGAATTGGCAGCAAATGACAGCGCCGATCACTCGCAAGAGGAAGAAGTTGAGATTCAAATTGAAAATGATGGTGCAAAGAAGGGTGCAACCCGAGCGGCATCGAGCGATGAAGGTGAAGATGATGTCCAGAAGACATTAGCGACACTCAAAAAGAAGCTCGAAGAAGAAAAAAGAGCGCGCGAAGAGGCCGAAGAACGTGCTCGTCAGGTCTCTCACAAGCTAAATGCGGCGTACAGTGAGGTCGAAGATAGCAATATCAACCTCATCACCAGCGCGATTGAGACCGTAAAGCGGGAAAACGAGTATCTGAAGAACGATTATCGCAACGCTCTTGCAATGTCGGACTTCGATAAGGCGGCAGAGCTTCAAGAAGCGATGTCGAGCAACTCCGCAAAGCTTCTCCAGTTGGAAAATGGCAAGCAGGCTTTGCAGAATAAGCCTCGTCAGCAGGTTCCAGACTACTCAAATCCCGTCGAGCAGTTTGCATCACAGCTTTCGCCTCGGTCTGCTGACTGGGTTCGTCGTCATCCGCAGTGCGTGACCGATCCGAGACTGCAACAGAAGATGATTGCGGCCCATAATTTGGCGGTTGCCGATGGTTTCCAGCCGGATTCGGACGATTACTTCGGTTTCATTGAGGAAACCTTGAAGATCAACAAGCGGCAGCCTGCTCAGGAGGCCGCAGAAGAGGATACGCCTATGTCTAGTGCGTCTAAACCCGTGTCTCGGCAGGCTCCACCTCCGGCTGCGCCCGCAAATCGCGGTTCGACACGCCCAAATGTCGTTCGTTTGACCCGTGCAGAGGCCGAGGCAGCGAAGATGTTCGGCATGACGGAACAAGAGTACGCAAAGAACAAAGTTGCCCTCCAGCGCGACGGCAAATTGCCTAATTAAGGAGATAAAACATGGAACGCGAGATCAAACGTCGTGGCAAAGACCCGCGAATTGTTGAGGAAACAGAAGTAGTTGCGGTTCCTCGCGCTGAAATGCGTGGTGAAGTCCGTGAGGAAAGCCCTCTGGAGCGCGCCAAGCGTCGTGCCTCCGAGTTGCGCGGCCATATTGATACCATCGGCGATGGTGTTGACGAGTTTCCGCTGCCGGAAGCACCGGAAGGCTGGACCTATCAGTGGTGTCGTCGTCTTTTGCTTGGCGCAGAAGACCCGAGCCACATGGTCGAGCTTGAGCAGGCTGGCTGGGAGCCAGTTCCGGTTCGTCGTCATCCCGAGTTCATGCCGAGCGGCTGGCAAGGAGCCACTATCGAGCGCAAGGGCATGATCCTCATGGAGCGCCCGACAGAGATCGTGGAAGAGGCTCGCCGCCGCCATGACTATCTGGCTCGCAAGCAGGTTCGCGACAAGGAAGCCCAGATCGCCGGTACGCCGGATGGCACTCTGACCCGCGACCATGCTCAGGTGCGCCCGCAGATCAAAAAGGGCTACGAAGCAATACCTATCCCTTCGGATAAGTAAAATTAGCACTTGACACTGATGGCATAATGCCATAGATTGATTAGGCAAGGTTGGAAACAGCCCTGCCTAATCGCTCTTTGAAAACTGGAGATTGATATGAGATACGCAGTGTACATCACATCTGAAGACGGCTTTTACGAATTCTCAAGTTCGTTTGCGGATTTAGAATTGGCTCAAACCCAAGAGAAAATGATTAACTCTTGGGGCGGCAAAGTTAAGGCGGTCATCATCAAAGTGCATCAGCGGGATCAGGTGGTTGATCCGGGTGCAAAAGATTTATGGCCGAAAGTCACTCCTCGGGAGGCTGCAAAAATAGCCCGCGAACAGTTGTTAGCAAAAGCTACCGGGTAATTATAACTGACTGAGCCGCCCTCCGGGGCGGCTCTTTACGTTTTGGGCGCGTTCTGTTAGTTTATGTCTTAGCGGCTTTATGCCCTGCCTCCCCCGGCGTGGAGGTCTTAAACTTTCCCGGTTCTTAGTCGCCCCGGCGCGCGATGATGAACTTCCTGTAAAAAGGAGGCATCCGTCATGGCGAATACAAATGCGCCTTTCGGTTTCCGTCAATATCAGGGGACAGGTTCTGCCCCGACGTATGAGCAGGTTGAAGCTGTTATCGGCTACAACACCACAAACATCTTCTTCGGCGACCCCGTGGAACCTGTCAATGATGGCACGGTTGCTCAGGGCGATGGTACAACCGCTGCTGCTGGCATCGCTGGCGTCTTCGCTGGTTGCAAGTACCTCTCGACATCGCAGAAGCGCACCGTCTGGTCCAACTACTACCCCGGTGGTACTGACCCGGCTACGGGAACGATTGTTGGTTATATCATCAACGATCCGAACGCTAAGTTCATCGTGCAGGCTGATTCGTCCATCTCGGGCGGCATCACGCAGGCTGAGGTTGGCGCGACCGCTGGCTACACCATTGGCTCTGGCAATACCGCAACAGGTATCTCCGCTGCCACCCTCTCCGGCGTTGGCCCGACAACGGCTACGCTTCCCTTCCGCATTGTTTCTCTCGTGACGCAGCCTCCGGGCTCGAATGGCACTGAGTTGGCGACCTCGAACTATGTGATCGTGGCCTTCAACAATGTCACCACGAAGAACCAGACTGGCATCTAAGGAGTAAGGACCAATGGCTGTTAATCTTTCTGCCATCAAAGACCTTCTCCTCCCCGGTCTCCGTGGTGTCGAAGGCAAATACG
>Ga0181344_1000396_pt1 | contig 17575 bp, 12 predicted proteins | sample Su13VDMLBDD_FD_130098 | JGI IMG/M metagenome (GOLD analysis project Ga0181344, IMG submission 130098) | Freshwater viral communities from Lake Michigan, USA - Su13.VD.MLB.D.D | ecosystem: Environmental > Aquatic > Freshwater > Lake | place: USA: Michigan | collected 2013-07-15
CTCAACGCTTTCCTGGGTTCCAAGCTCATGTGCATGGCGATCCGGCTGGCGATTACCGAGCCCAGACTGATGAGCGCACGCCATTCCAGATCTTGAGATCGGCGGGCATCAAAGCCTATCCGGCTGGCAACAATGACGTTTCGCTTCGCCTCGAAGCTGTGAGTACAGCACTGAACCGCCTCATTGATGGCCAACCAGCTTTCTTGGTGGACCAAAAGTGCGCCAATCTCCTGAAGGGTTTCCGTGGCGGCTATCAATATCGACGTCTTCAAGTCTCTGGGACTGATCGATATGAAGAGAAGCCAGACAAAAACAAGTTTTCGCACGTCCATGACGCACTTCAGTATGCCCTGATCGGTGGCGGTGAAGGCAGAGCCTTGACTAATACTGGACAGAACGCCAGACCAGTTGTGGCTAGACGCGACTTTGATGTATTCACTAGGAATGCTATGCCGAAAAGACAGCCTCGCGTCAGGTTCGGTCCATTGTAAATGTGACTGCACATTTGCAAGTGTCGCAGGATAAAGGAGAATATCATGTGTGGTGCACCGCCCCCGCCGAAGACCCCCGAACCAGATCCCGCAATTGCCGAGCAGCGTCAGGCTCAACTTGATGCAGCTCAGTCTCAGCGTTCAGAAGACAAGCAGCGCCGTCTCCAAGAACAGGTCGTGCGTACGAGCGGCATGTCTGGCTTCCGCTCCCTGATCTCTGGCAGTAAAGGCGGCGGCGGCTTTGGCCGTGGGCTGTTGAGCTAATATGATTATCAACGAACCGCTACCTGATACCACGGGCAACGAGGCCGAGATCCTCTCTAACCGTTTTCGGCGTGCTAAAAGCATCAAGGATATGTGGCTTCCCAAGTTTGAGGAATGCTACGAATATTCTATGCCGCAGCGCGAGAGCCTCTATGCTCAGTCTCAGGCACAGGTTCGTACTGATAAGATCTTCGATGAGACTGCTGTGGTCGGGGTGCAAGAGTTTGCGTCCCGCCTTCAGTCAGGTCTGACGCCTAACTTTGCACGTTGGGCCGAACTCATTGCTGGCTCTGAAATCCCTGCTGACCAGAAGTCGGAAGTAGATAAAGCCCTCGAAGAGGTCACGAACTACATCTTTGAGATCATCCAGAACTCCAACTTTGCTCAAGAAACCCACGAGGCTTTCCTTGATCTGGCCGTTGGCACAGGATGCATCCAGGTCACAGAAGGTGACGCCCTCAATCCTGTGATCTTCACAGCCGTCCCTTTGAGCCAGCTCTTTCTTGATACCGGGCCCGACGACAAGATCGACCACATCTTTCGTGAGCGTTCACTCCGCGCATCCAATATCACGGTAGCCTATCCGAAGGCCAAGATCCCTGTGGATCTCCAGCGCAAACTGGATACCGGAAAAGATGAGCATATTACTCTCGTTGATTGCACATATCGCATCTATGGTTCTCTCGATGAAGAGCACCAGCGAGTAGTGTTCGATCCCAAGACTAAGGACATCTACTTCAAAGAGAAGTTCTCTGGAGTTGGTTCTGGTCAGTATATTGCCTTCCGCTGGTCGAAGGCTGCTGGTGAAGACTATGGCCGTGGCCCATTGATGAACGCAATGCCAGCGATCAAGACCTGTAATCTTGTCGTACAAATGACGCTTGAGAATGCTCAAATGGCAATCTCTGGTTTTTATACGATGGAAGATGACGGCGTGGTTAATCCCGATACCGTTCAGATCTTGCCGGGTACGATTGTTCCTGTCGCGCCAGGGTCCAATGGTTTGCGAGCCATTGCTCCAGCTGGCGACTTCAATGTGAGCCAGTTGATACTTAACGATATGCGTATGAATATCCGCAAGGCTCTATACAACGATATGCTTGGTAACCCAGACAAGACACCTATGAGCGCGACTGAAGTGGCGCAGCGCATGGCTGACCTGTCCCGCCAGATTGGAGCTGCCTTTGGCCGCCTGTCTTCTGAGTTTGTTAATCCTGTCCTTCGTCGTGTGGTATACATCCTGAAGAAGCAGGGTCGCATTAACCTTCCAACCGTCAATGGTCGTGAAGTTAAGGTTCGTTCGACGAGTCCTCTTGCCCAAGCACAGGCGCAGCAGGACATTGTTGTGTTCGATAGGTTTGTTGAATTGGTCCAAGCACGCTTTGGGCCGCAGCTTGTTAATCTTCTTGTCAAGAGCGAAGATGCTTCCAAGTATCTTGCTGACAAGTTTGGTGTGCCGGAACGCCTGTTACGCTCTGATAAGGAACGTGCAGATCTGGTCGCACAGATGACGCAGATCCAGGGAGCTATGCAAAATGGTGGACAAACGCCTACAGGTGGTGGGGCCTGACGGAATCCCACGTCCTCCAGATAAAGAGCAAGAACTAAACAAGATCTTCAATGGCGTCTTCAGTGGAACTGCTGGCGCTGAAGTCTTGCGTTATCTGCGCTCTATTACTATTGAAGCAGTGTCCGGTCCTAACGTGACTTCGACAGAACTGTTTCATCGCGAGGGTATGCGCTACCTCGTAGGTATTATTGAGCAGCGCATTTCAAGGGGAAAAAATGGCTGATTCACTTATTTCATCTGGTACGCAAGGCGACCAGACGCAGACGGCTGCTGTCAATGATCAGATCACCGATGCCGTTACCCAAGGCATTAATCAGGAAACTAGACCAGATTGGCTTCCCGAGAATTTCTGGGTCGAAGGTAAACCGAATTATGAGAACCTGGCTAAAAGCTATAGCGAACTTCGTACCAAGTTTGGTAGCAAGGAAGAAGACCTTCGTGCACGCATTATCGACGAGCTTTCGTCGGAGGCTATTGCTGGCCGTCCTGAGGCTTCAGATAAATATGAGCTTCCTGAAATTGAGGGTACAGATATTCAAGCAATGGCTAGCCACCCGCTGACAAAGTGGTGGTCTGACTTTGCTTTCGAGAACGGCTTTGATCAGGATACCTTCAAGACAGGGATCCAGAAGTACATTGAAGCCCGTATGTCTGATGCCCCAAACTACGAGGTTGAGTTCAAGGCGCTCGGTGACAATGCCGCTGCGCGTACCGAAGCTGTCGGTCTGTGGGTAAATAAGAACTTCGACCAGACTGAACGTCAAGCTGTTGAGCAACTTTGTGCAACTGCGAACGGCGTGAAGGTTATGGAGAAGGTTATGAACATGCTGAAGGATGGTGGATCATCCGCAGCATTTGAGCCACCGCCGGAAGTCACGGACCGTGATGTCCAGAAGATGATGCAGGATCGTCGATACTGGCATCCATCTGACCGAGATCCAGCCTATGTGGCCAAGATCGAGGCGCACTTTAAGAAGAAATACGGAACGGTCTAATGAACGTCCGCGCTTTAGAGATCCAGGATCTCGATGCGTGTATTCGGATTGGGGCCTTGATGCACGCCGAAAGCGTGTATCGGGTCCATCCGTTTAGCGAAGATAGGCTTAGATTCCTGGCTCACCAGTGTCTTACTCGTGAAGACTATCAATGCTTGGTTGCCGAAAGAAACGGCGAGATCATTGGGCTAATGGTTGGGATTACTGGTCTCAACTTCTTTGCTGATACCCGCTACTCGGCCGATCTGGCCCTATATGTTGTGCCAGAGCATCGCGGCTCTACTGCTGCGGTTCGTCTAGTAATAGAGTTTAGCAAGTGGGCGGCTGACGTAGGCTGTCAGGAACTCCGCTGCGGGGTAACTACAGGCATCAATGATGAAGTCGGAGCCAAGCTTTATAAGCGGTTTGGCTTTAAAGATGGTGGTGCTTTGTATGTAAAGCAGATTAGTCCATTGTGAAAAAGTCTATAGGTAGAGAAACCTATAGCCAAGGCCCGAAAAGCTGGTGAGCCCCGAAAGGGATAACTCGTTAGCCAGTGATTCTCGGATAACCTTATCACCTAAGGTTCAATCAAACTTTGAAAGGGCACGATCATGGCTGTCACCATTGACCAGGCTTTTATCAAGCAGTTTGAGTCCGAAGTTCACATGGCGTATCAGCGCCAGGGCTCAAAGCTGCTTAACACGGTTCGCTTCAAGAATTCGGTTCAGGGTAAGTCCACGACCTTCCAGAAGGTCGGCAAAGGCGTTGCTGCCACGAAGAGCCGTCATGGCAATCTTCCTGTCATGAACGTCGATCACACGAACGTGGAATGCACCCTCGGCGACTACTACGCTTCTGACTATGTTGATAAGCTCGACGAGCTGAAGATCAACATCGACGAGCGTCAGATCGTTGCTTCGTCGGCTGCTTACAGCCTTGGCCGTAAGTCGGACGATCTCATCCTCACGGCTGCTGATTCGACATCGAACACGATCACTGAGTCGAGCACGGATGGTCTCACCCAGACCAAGATCAACACCGTGTTCGAATACTTCGGCACGAACGATGTGCCGGATGACGGCGAGCGTTACTTCGTGATCAGCCCTGCTGGTTGGGTCGATCTGCTCGGCATCTCGGCATTCTCTGACGCTGACTTCGTTGGCCCCGATGACCTCCCCTACAAGGGCGGCATGGTTGCCAAGCGTTGGCTCGGCTTCATGTGGATGACGCACTCCGGCCTGTCGATCTCTTCGACGATCCGTAAGTGCTATGCCTACCACCGTTCGGCCATTGGTATGGCCTCGGGTCAGGACGTGACGACTGAAGTCAACTACGTTCCTGAGAAGGCAGCTCACCTTGTCACGGCTATGATGTCCCAGGGCTCTGTCCTGATCGACACCACTGGCGTGTACGAAGTCCAGATCAAGGAGTAATAAATCATGGCTCTTGTTGCTGCTGATCTTGTGAAGGTTGCTGGTGGCGCACGTCAGGTGTGGCACTACACTTCGGCTGATGCCGTTGGCACTGTCGCTGGTTCTGGTTACTTCAATGATGTGACCTCGAACCTCCGTCAATGGGATACCATCCTCTGCGTGGGTGCAACTGGCGGTACGCCGACAGTTGACGTCCTGGTTGTCACGTCCGCTACGGGCGCTGCAACCGTCACAACGACGAATGGGACCTAATCGATCACGTCTCAATCATGAGATTGATCATGCGGGTGGGGCTACGGTTCCACCCGCTTTAGTATGAGGGATCGCTGTGTCCACTACCGATATTGATATCTGCGCTCGTGCCCTGATTATGATCGGGGCTCAACCCATTACGTCCTTCGATGATGGGACCACCGAGGCAACGGTAGCTGCGAACCTGTATGAAGACACGGTTCGTGATCTTCTCTCTCGCCATCGCTGGCGCTTTGCCACTGGCCAAGTTCAACTCTCCCGACTGACTGCATCACCTGATGCTCGTTGGGACGCTGCCTATCAGCTTCCAGCTGACATGCTAGTTCTTCATGGCGTGACCATTACCGATGATAACATCGCCTATGACCGTTATCAGGATATGGTTTATTGCAATGCAACAGCAGAAGATCTGGTCTTCGCTGATTATACATTCCGTGCAACAGAAGATCTCTGGCCTCCTTACTTCACTACGGGCGTCCAATATCAGCTTGCCTCTATCTTTGCCTATTCGGTTGCTGCCCAAGAAGGTCTGGCTGATCTCTTCGAGAAGCGTGCCATGCGCCATATGACAATGGCTCGCACCATTGACAGCCAGAGCCAGACTACTCGACGTCTCAATGTTCAACGCTTTAATCAGGTTCGGACTACGACGAGAGGGTACTAACCGATGGGTATGAAGCTAGTTCAAACTAACTTCTCCTCGGGAGAAATTGGTCCCCTGATGGATATGCGCCATGATTCGGGCGCTTATGCCAATGGTGCTCGTCGGCTGCGCAATGTCTCGATCCTGAACCAGGGTGGTGTTTCTCGCCGTCCAGGCACAGAGCACATGGCCACCTTGAATGGCCGTGCTCGCCTGATCCCCTTCGAGTTTTCTAGCACCGAGCAGTATATCTTTGCCTTTGGCAATACACGTTTAGATATCTATTCGGCGTCTGGTACTTTGATCCAGAGCATTACTAGCTGCCCTTGGACATCATCAATCCTCTTCAGCATGACCTACTCACAGGCTGCTGACGTTATGATTATCTGTTCTCCAGAAATGGCGACACAGGTTATTCGTCGTACATCTGCTAGTACCTTTACCCGTTCAGCATTCACCTTCTCTCAGGCTGTCAATGCGGAATTAATCTATCAGCCATATTATAAGTTCGCTGATGATGCGATCACTCTGTCTGCATCTGGCACGACAGGAAGTGTCACCCTAACGACTAGCTCGGCCTTCTTTACATCTGGCTATGTAGGAACTCGCATTCGCTGGTTTGGGATTGAGATCGAGATTACGGCTTATACTAATTCATCAACTGCAACGGGTACTATTAAAGGTACTCTCAAGGGTTATTACGATATTGATCCGCTCAAAACTTCAGATGGATCTGGTGTTGTTGAGGTAACCCATGTCAATCATGGCTTTACTACAGGAACCAGTATTACTATTTCTGGTGTCAATGCCTTTGCTGGTCTGACAAAAGCACATTTAAATGGAACACATACTATTACGGTTCTAAATGACAACGTGTATACCTACACGGCTGGCGGTACAGCCAATGAGTCGGCTGATGGCGGCGGTCCTAATGTCCACTTCTCTGGAAATAATATTCCAACCCGTAATTGGGATGAGCCAGCATTTTCATCAGTCCGTGGCTACCCTGGATGCGTAACATTCCATGAAGCGCGTCTTTGGTTTGGTGGATCTTACTCACAACCGGATAGCCTCTGGGCATCCAAGATTGGTGAGTTCTTCAACTTCAGCGTAGGCGAAGGTCTAGATAATGAATCGATCCAGGTTTCGGTTGGTTCGGATGACATCTCATCCGTCCTCCATCTTGTTTCGAACCGTCACCTTCAGATCTTTACGGCCACATCCGAGTTCTATGTGCCTCGTAATGCCCAATCAACTGTAACGCCTGGCAATATCACTATTGCTCGTCAGACGCCTTATGGTTCGTCCAATGTAACGCCTCTGCCATTTGACGGTGCTACAGTCTATCTTCAGGCTACCAAGAGTTCGATCAGAGAGTTTCTGTATACTGATACAGAACAGGCCTATAGTGCGCCTACTCTATCTTTGCTGGCCGATCACCTGATCGATGCTCCAGTTGATATGAATATTTTGTTTGGAACGGAGGATCGACCAGAGCAATATCTCGTGGTCGTCAATAACGATGGGACTGTTGCTTGCTTTCACTCGGCTAGATCTGAACGTCTGGCTGCATGGTCGTTGTGGGAAACAGAGCACCCATCTGGCACAGCCAAGTTTGACTCCTCAGTCTCCCTTGGCAACCGTCTCTACTTCTCGGTCCTGCGTGGCTCGTCCTACTACCTTGAGCGGATGGCTAAGAACGATCTCGATCTGACGCTGGACTGCGCCAAGAGCTATACATCTGGATCGGCTACCAAGACATGGACGATCAGTTCGATCTATGCCAATCGGACGGTTTCGGTTGTCTCGAACAACTATTACCTTGGCGACTGTGCCTGTGACGGCTCAAGCCAGATTGTCCTCAATGATGAAGTCACGGCTATCACAGTCGGCTTCAACTACGATGTGACGATTGAGACGCTGCCAGCCAATATCCTGCTGCCGTCAGGTAACTATTCTGGCCGTCCGAAGCGGATTGCTCGCGTAATCTTGGCACTGAATAACACTCTGGCTGTCAGTATCCAGGGCAACCGTCTGATTGTTCGACAGGTCAATGATGACTTCTCGACACAGCCGACTGCTGTTACTGGTAAGCGGGAGTTCTTCTTGCTTGGCTTTAACCGTGATGCCACGGTTGTTATTAACCAATCTGAACCATTGCCCCTTCGTTTGCTAGGCATGGCTATGGAGGTATCTATCTAATGTGTATCTCAGCTACCGCTGCGCTTATTGCTTCTACTGCTATCTCAGCTGTTGGTGCTGGCGTTTCAGCCGTTCAGCAATCCGCTGCTGCCGAATCAGAAGCAGCATGGCGCAATTATCAACTTGAGATCCAGAACCGTCAGCTTGCAGAAGATGCCGAGTTGACCCGTATTCAGGCTCTTGAGACTGAGAATGCTCGACGCGATCAAAGCCGTAAGTTGCGTGCAGCTAACGAAGCTTACATTGCTGGATCTGGTGTTGGTGAAAGTCGCTCATTCTTACAGGGTGTCGAGCCTCAGAATGAAGCGATGCTTCGTCAAGATGTGGCTTCGCTGCGTCTTCAGTCTGCTACACAGATTGGTCGTATTGCTGATCAGATTGCTGTCAATAAAGCCGAAGGACAGTTTGCTCGTGCTCGTGCTGACATGACATCGACTGCTGCATATACAAATGCCGCATTTACTACTGCTGCTAGCGCCGCAAAGAATTACTATACCTACGCTTCCACACGAGCTACAACCTCAACACGAGCCAAAAGCTAACTAAAAGGCTGAGAGACAGATGGCTATTCAGCAAGATAAGCGCGAGATCATTACTCAACCTAGCAATCGACTGATTCGCGAGTTCAAGACACAATTGCCTGGACCTGATCTCAGTGGCCTCAGTGCAATTGGTAAGGTCATTGGCGATATCGGTGAGAGAGAAATCCTAAAGCAGGAAGCTGCCGATAAGGAAGCCGCGACTATTGCTGGCACGACTGTTGTTAAAAATGAAGATGGTTCCTATGCCCGCGCTACTCCACCTGAAGGTGGGTCTGTTGCTTATCGCAATGCTTTCAATATTGCGTCAGACCAAGCCTATGTAAATGCTGTCTATCGTGACTTTGAGTATAAGGCCAATATCGTAGCAGCAGATCGTACAGTTCCAGCAGAAGCACGCATTGCAAAGCTACAGGCACAGGCTGCTGGTACACTGGCTGGTGTTGATCCCCGTGTCCGTGGTCAACTCGAACCTATCTTCCAGCGCGAGATTAACCAGCGTCAAGGATCCATTCTGAACCTTGAAGCAGCCAATAATCAGTCTACTCTGATCACACAGAATGCGAGCGCAGCTGAAGAGCATCTGCGTAAGTATCTTGATCTCAGCAGCATTGGTGCGACTGAAGATGCAACTACTGCCTTTGGTGCAGCACGTTCGTCATTTGAAGCAGCAGCTCGCCTTCGCAACTCTAGTCAAGCATATGTTGACCAGGAGATGGCTGGCTTTGATCGACGCCGCCAAGAACTGGATGCATTCCTACCTACGCTGGACAAGATCCGTCAGGGCATTGCTAACAAAACCGTGGCTCCTGATGAGGTTGAGCGGTTCATTTCTATGCTACGTCCAGGTGCTTCTGCAAAAGGTGCTGTTGCATTTGATATGACGGATGCTGACGTTGCTCGTACTATGAGCAAAGATACACGCGACTATGTGCGTGGTCTTATGGACACATTGAATAAAGACTACGCATCTACGATGGCTCAAAGCACTGAGGATCGTAAGGCTGATGAACTAAATATCTATTTCTCGAATGGCGGAACTTCATTGCCGGAAAACATTTCGGCTAATGTACATAGTGCTGCAAGTCGTAAAATATTAAAAGGTCAGAATCTTTTGCCTGAAACGCCGGAAGGCGTTACTGCACTTGCTCGTCTGCACAATGGTATCTTGCCAGAAGATCTGTATCGTACTCGCTTCCAAGGTATCCATGAAGTAGATGCCACAACAACAGATGGCCGCGCAAAGCTCGAAGATCGACTTGCTCTATATCGTCGTATGAAAAACCTTCCTACTTCAGAAGGTATTCAAGATCGAACAGATATTATCTCGGCAACTGAGCGTAACTTCCTTTATCACGTCAGCAATGCTGGCGGTGATAACCTTGAACTTGCTGCACGTTCAGCCAAAGCCTTGATTGATCGTGGCTTGGCAATGTCTCCACAGGCACAGATTGATTTTGTGCGCTCTGAAATCAAGGTCAAAGATGCCAATGCAAAAGTAGATGAGCGGTCTGTGGTCGGTAAGGTCATTGAGAATATGGCCCGTGGTCAGGCTGGTGGTTCATTTTTCAAACCAAATTATGATGATCTTCCTATGGAAGCCCGTCAGTTTGTTGTGACTGAAGTTGCCAAGAGCATGGTTCAGGGCATTCCCTATGACCAAGCAGTCAAAGATGCTGGTCGCGACTTTATCAATAACTGGACCAAATCCAATATTATTGTCTCAAACCGTCCTGGTGGAACTAATAGCCCTTGGGTTCGTAAGGATGAACAGATCCCACTTGCTTATGATGCTATCAATCAGAAGCAGACAGATGAATATCTGAAGCCTTACATTGATCAATATATCAAAGAACGAATTAACCTTCCTGCAATGAAGGCTGCTGGCATTCCAGTTGAGACTTTAGAGTTTGGAAAGAATGTTAAGCTCTTGCCTAGCCGCACTGGTGGTAGCGAGCGTTCTTATACGCTTGCCTACTATGAGCCAAATGCTCGTGGCATCACTACGCTGTTTACAAAAGAAAACCAACCAGCACTTATTGTGCCAGGTGGTGCGCGTCGAGCATTTGAAAATCAAACAATGTTTGAGAATGAACGCCGTGTTCTTGAGGGCCGCGAAAAGCTTCCAATTCCAACAGATCAGGCTGTATCTCCTAACCCAATGGATATGGGTGGCGCTGCTATTCTAGGTACAAGGGGTGAAGCAACTTCGGCTCTCTCAACTCCGATTGAGCGCAGTATTGATCTGCGTCTGATTGAGCCAACAGAAAGTTATTCGGTTCTGCTTGGGCGCACACGTGCATCTGTAGCACCTAGCGCCCAGAAGTATATTGATTTTACTTCTGCAAAGCTAACTGAGTATGGCATGGAAGGTCAGGCTGGTTATCTAATCAAAACACTTGGTCTTGAAAGCCGCTTTAAGCCTGATGCCAAAAATCCAAAGTCAAGCGCTTTTGGTCTTGGCCAGATGACTGCTGGCACTTGGGCCAAGTATGGTCAAGGAGATCGTAATGATCCAGAAGCACAGATTGATGCTGTCATCCGGTTTACACGAGATAACATGCGTTCATTTCGAAGCGCTGCTGGTCGTGAACCAACCAATGGCGAACTCTATCTGATGCACCAGCAAGGCTTTGGTGGGGCAAGTGCATTGCTCTCAAACCCAGATGCAAATGCCATTGATGTCTTGACTAAGGTTACTGGTGATCGCAAGATTGCTGTAGCTTCGATTGCGAATAACTTGCCTGGAGATATGTCCAAATACTCTGGCAATATCACTGCACGCCAATTCACCTCCTTCTGGATGAGCAAGTTTAACTAATGGCTGAACTCGACCCTATCCTCCAAGAAGAATTTCAGAAGCCCACCGAAGAACAATTCGGAGGGCAGATCAGCGATACTGTATCGCCTCCCGCTCCTGTCTTTGTTGAGAGACAAGGTGTAATTGATAATGCTCTGGACATTGTGCAGCGCACATCGACGGCTTCTTTTCTGCAATGGCAGAAAGATAATATCTATAACTTTGATGATCCTAACTTCGATCTCAAAACTTACTTGGATACAAATCCAGAGCGCCGTCCATATGCTCATATTTTCTCTGATGCTACATCTCAGAGATATGCCGATGATCGTTGGAACCGTTTCAAAACAAACTTAGAAACTGATCAGCGTCTTGCTGATTCGGAAGCCTTCTGGTCACGTATGGTGACTGATATGGCTCTCGACCCTATCAATGTGGTTCCTGGTCTTAACCTGAAACGTGGCGTTGGGATCATTGAAGGTGTGGTCCGTGGCGCTGGTGCTGCCTTGCCATCGGTTGCAGCAGATGCAGCCATTCGTCTTAAATATGATCCTAATGCATCACTGGATGATGTGAAGGAACAGATGCTCTATGGCACGGCGATTATGGGCGTGCTTGGTGGGGCAGTTGGTATGCTCAAGCCAGGTCGCGATGTTAGTGGCTTGTCTAAAGATTTGATTGATGAAGGTCGTCGTCTTGCTGGAGAACCACCTCCTGGCTACATTCGTAAGAATGCCAATGACGAAAGCCCTGTTGTTCTGCATAGCGTTCCACATGACGCTACTGGTAGCTATCGTCCTTATGAGGCTGTGCCTACTGGTGATACACCTACAGGTTTTGCTAAAGCCTATGGTCTTGAAAAGATTGCTGCTGAACAAAGTGCCTTTGCCCGTCTAGCCAATTCTGGTTATCGCGCTTTTGAAGATCTGGCTAATCGTTTGGCTGGTGACTATGGCGTTCGTTTTGCTCGTGCCGAGCGATTTGAAGCACCAGAACCGTCAGCGGCATTGGCTGCTGGTAAGTGGCAAGCAATGGCTGGTGATGCTGCATCACGCATTCGCAATGCTCATGCTCGTTATCTTACGGGTGGCTCAGAGTCGATTGAAGTTGCTGGCTTGAATGTTCGTTCTACCTTGGCTGGCGTTGGAGATACATTCCGTGGCCTGTTCAATCGTGAACGTGGCGATGGCAAGATGACCTTCCAGCAGTTTAAGGAAGAAGTCTTTAAGGCTCATCGTGCTGATAAGATTGAACACTCTATTCCAGAAGTTGAAGAAGCAGCCAAAGCTATTCGTCCCTTCTTCGATGAGATCCTGACAGCGCAGTTGAAGTCTGGCTATATTCGTAATCCTGCATGGGCTGATGGCTATCGCTATCGCTTGTCTGACCAGATCACTCAATATCGCGCAGAGGCAAATGAACTGCGTCGACTTCAGACACGCACAGCTAATCAAGAAGCCAAGCTTACTTTGCTTGATGAGCATATTAAGCTGATCAATAAAGAGCTTATGGAAGTCACTGATCTTTTGAAGATGTGGTCACCACGTCCGAAGGTTGGTGAGCAGATGGATATTGGCGTATCTGAGATTGCAATCTCTCGTCCATCAGTAAATGACAATATTACTCCAGGTCCTAAGCTGGAAGATAATGTTATTGATGTTGCTGACTTGAATAAAGATGCAGATCAGTATCTTTTTCATGGGACCAATATTCGCTCGAATGGAGGCTTTCAGTCATTTGTAAATGAAGATGGCTCTCTAACATTGCGCGCTACATTGCAAAATGTAGGTAAGAGAAACTCGGTTTCTTTTGCTCCAGATATTGAGACAGCGACAGATTATGCCACACGCATTAAGGGTGGTGGTCCTGGAGCTAAACAAAATTCTGGCGCTGGCGTTTTTAAGATTAAAAAAGAATATCTGCCTAACTTAGAGCGCCAGGCTGATGATGAATTTACATTTAATGGTGACGTAACCATTCCTCGTGATGGTTGGCGGTTTGCTTCTTTGCAGGAAGAAGAGGCATTTGCTACTCAATTTAGAAAAGAAGTCGATCAGGTTCGCTCAGAAATAGATCCTGAATTCGAAGCAAAAACTAATAAAGAACTACTCGATGTACTTCACGATAACGCAACTATGGTTGAGGTTCGTGAATCTCAGGGCCTATTTGAAGATGCCGCTTCAGAGTTTGGTGGTCTTGGGCGGCCAGCAGATTCTTATGTAGAATGGGTACTACAAAACTACGGTCGCTATGTATCGGATGATTTTGATAACATGCGAGCTGCAAAAGTTTTGCTCTCTCGAAATATATCAGATGCTGAAATCAAACAGCTTAATACTAACGAGCAAGGTAAAATTATAAATGAATTTGGTCCTCAAAATATTGAGGATCTTAAATCTACAATGGATAGGTTTAATAATATTAATTTCTTTGATGCAAAAAAAGAGTTGGCTGAATTATATCCAGCTACTCCACGAGACGTATTACCCCCGGTTTTGGAAAAACCGATTGGGGCTGATATTGCTATGCCGCGCCAAGCAGCTAACGCAAACTTTGAACCATACACTGGTCCAGAGAAAAACTATCTGCCACGTATCTTTTTGCCTGACCAGATCTCAGCCAAGGCCGATGTCGTTCGCAAGACTATGATTGATTGGTATATGAATCCGGAGAACAATCCTCCTGGTGCAATGCCAAAGGCCAAAGATGTCGAGGCTCGTGTCGATGCAGAAATGCAGGGCATGATGAAACTCGGCCTTATGCCAGGTTCATCAGCTGGCCGTCCTTCCTTTACTCGCTCGCGTTCTATTGAGATCCCCAACGAAGTCTTTGCTGATCTCGGTGTGATCGATATGGATATTGCAAACATCATGCAATTCTATTCGCGCCGCGCTGGTATGGGACTTGAGTACTCACGCGCCTTTGGTAGTCCGAATGCTGATATCTCAATCTCTCAGGCCATGCTGCGCGTTGCTGAAGAAAGCAAAGGCAAGACCGCTGACGAAATCTTGAAGGAAGTTGAAGGACTGAAAGGAGAGGCTGAGAATCTGCGTGACATCCAGCTCGGCACTATTTTTGCCGAGAATGCAGATTCGATTAGTCGCCGTTCGTCTAGCCTAATCCGTTCCTGGTTTGCTGTTACATCAATGGGTGGAGCTCTGATGAACAGCATGATGGAAATGGTCCGTCCAGCTATGGTGCTTGGTATCCGTGAGAACTTTGACTTTGCACTGAAGGCTATGGGTAATATTGAAGTTTTAAAAGCCATGGATAATGAACAGCGTACTAAACTAGCTGGTTATCATGAACTTGCGGCTGGCCAGACCTTCCGTAAGTTCTTTGACAACGGCATCGAAGCTGGTGCTGCTATCAGCCGAACCTCTAAATTGCTTGAGAAGATCGAAGGGCCGCTTGCCTATCTAGCTCGAACCCCTTTATATGCTCTCAATGGTGTTGGTATTTTGACACATTACCAAAAGCAATTTACGGGTTTCGTTGCAGCTGAAATGTTTGCAAGCCGCATTCTCCGTATTGGTGATGGGACAGCTAGCAAAGATGATGCTCTATTCTTGGTTGATCACGGTATCTCTCTTGAAGATGCTCGTAAGATGTCAACTATGCCTATCGAAAAAGATAAAGGCATCCTGTTTGCTAACACGGGTGCTTGGGCAGATCGAGATCTGGCTGATAAATTCTATCAAGCGGTTCAGGCTGTTCAGGATCGTGTCATTACAACACCGACTGCTGCCGATAAGCCTTCCATTATGATGGGTATCCTTGGCAAGGGGGCTGACCGTAAGGAAGCTGCCATGCTTGGCATTCCGTTCCAGCTTAAATCCTGGGGCTTTGCTGCCAACAATAAGATCCTGTTGTCTGGCCTCCAAGGCCGAGATGCCAGCCTGATGTCTGGGATGCTCATGCTCTTTGGTGCTGGTTATCTGGTTTCCTCATTGAAGACCCCACAATGGGACAAGATGAAGACAGATGAGCGTATCCTTATGGGTGTGGAAGCCTCTGGCATTCTTGGACTTTATGGCGATCTTAACTTCATGATTGAGCAGATGAGCCAGGACAAGATCGGCGTCCGACCCATGATGGGTATGCAACCCAAGCGTGGTCCGGCTGACGAGTATGACATGGTTGGCGAGTTCCTTGGTCCAGGTCCATCCAAGATGCTGGACATTTACAAGAGCTTCTCTAGCCCCTATGCGACCAGCCGTGATCGAGCTAACTCGGTCATCCGGTCTCTGCCCTTCAATAACCTTATCTGGATCCCCCAATCATTCCGTACCTTAGCCAGGGATACTGTCGAGAGGGGACTTTAATTAGTCCATTTCTGACAGATCTAAAAACACGGAAAAGGTAGCTAGGAGAATAAGATGGCCATTCTGATCAACGATACCACGCCTCGCTCGCAGTATACGGCGACCTCTGGTCAGACCGTGTTCACTGTGCCGTTCGAGTTTTTTGAAAACTCGGATCTAAAGGTCTATAAAAACTCTACTCTCCTGACCTTGACCACCGACTATACGGTCACTGGCGCTGGCGTTACTAGCGGTGGCTCTATCACACTGGTCAGCGGTGCTACTGCTGGCGATATCCTGACCATTGTTCGTGACGTTCCGGTTAAGCGTGTTACTGACTTTCCTACGTCTGGCCCGTTCAATGTAGATGCGCTTAACAGCGACCTTGATCGCTTGACAGCCATGGTCCAGCAGCAGGAGGCTCTTGATGGCCGTTCGTTGCGCCTCGACCAGTTCGATACACCCAATACCCTGAACACTCTTCCGGCTAAAGCTGATCGTATTGGCCGTGTCTTGGCCTTTAATGCTACCACTGGTCAGCCAGAAGCTGGTCCGACCATTGCTGCAACTCAGACTGTGGCCAATGCCTCAGCAGATATTGATACGGTTGCTGGTTCAATTGCCAACGTCAATACTGTGGCTGGTAACATTACCAATGTGAATACGGTAGCTGGCGTATCGAGTGCAGTATCTACTGTAGCTACTGATATTGCGGCTGTTAATACGGTTGCCGCAGATCTTAATGAAGCCGTTTCTGAAATTGAAACGGTTGCTGGTTCAATTTCTAATGTTAATACCGTTGGCGCTAACATCAGCAATGTTAATACGGTTGCTGGTATCTCGGCTAATGTTACTACGGTTGCTGGAATCTCAAGCAATGTTAGTACGGTAGCTGGTAACTCAGCAAATGTTACTACTGTTGCTGGTTCAATTGCTGCTGTTAACACTAATGCCACTAATATTGTAGCAATCCAAAACGCTTCATCTAATGCTTCTACTGCTACCACCAAAGCAGCAGAGGCTTCTTCGTCTGCTTCCGCTGCGGCTGCTGCACAAACTGCTGCGGAATCCGCTCGTGATGCAACGCTTGCATCCTTTGATAGCTTTGATGATCGCTATCTTGGATCTAAGACAGGCGATCCTGCAACAGATAACGATGGCAATACTCTGCTTGCTGGAGCTCTCTATTTTAATTCTTCTTCTGGAATTATGAAAGTCTACACAGGTAGCGCCTGGGTTGCTGCCTATGTTTCTGGTGCTGACTTCTTGCCATTGAGTGGTGGCGCTCTTAGCGGATCTGTAACACAGACTGTTAACTCATCAGCCGATGCTTTTCGCATTACGCAGACGGGTGCTGGCAACGCATTAGTTGTTGAAGATAGCACAAACCCTGATAGCACTCCGTTTGTGGTTGACGCTTCTGGCCGTGTCATTATTGGTGGTACAGCGGCTCAAGCTGGCGGTATCAACCTGAGTATGTTTAACTCAGCAGCATCAACGGCTCCCGTTTACGAAGATTTTTACAAAGATCGCGCTGGCGCAGTTGTTACTTCTGGAGACGGCATCGGGCGCATTCGTTTCTTGGGATACGATGGGGCAAATTATATTAACGCCGCACAGATTGATTGTCTTGTTGACGGCACCCCCGGAACGAATGATATGCCGGGCCGTCTTGTGTTTTTTACAACGGCTGACGGCGCGTCTACGCCTACGGAGCGGATGCGTATCAACAATGCGGGCAATGTTGGTGTTGGCATCACAAGTTCTGTCGATACAACGCTGTATGTTGGCAAGAACATTACTGGGGCAACAACTGCATACGGGCTTCTCAACAATGGCCCTATTCAGTCTGATGTCACCACGACTGCCTATATGTTCCGTAGCCGTCCACAGACTGCTGCGGCAGCATTTACGTTGACGAATTTGAACCATTACGCTGCAAGCCAAAATACCATCGGGGCTGGCTCTGCTGTAACTAATCAGTATGGTTTTAACGCAGATAGCTCTCTTGTCGGGGCAACCAACAACTACGGCTTCTACAGCAACATTGCCTCTGGCACTGGCCGTTATAACTTTTACGCTGCTGGCACGGCTGACAAC
>Ga0181344_1000397_pt1 | contig 17561 bp, 21 predicted proteins | sample Su13VDMLBDD_FD_130098 | JGI IMG/M metagenome (GOLD analysis project Ga0181344, IMG submission 130098) | Freshwater viral communities from Lake Michigan, USA - Su13.VD.MLB.D.D | ecosystem: Environmental > Aquatic > Freshwater > Lake | place: USA: Michigan | collected 2013-07-15
CGCGCCCAAACGCACTTTTTTTGAGCCTCTGACCTGCGAGGATGACTGTGAGTGACGACGCCACCACCCTCGCAGCGAGCGTCGCAATCGAACACCAGGCACTCACCCCGGCGATGCAGTCCTCCCCCGAGGCGGTGCTGGTCCGGTACCTCGCCGAACTGATCGACCGCGCCGGCGCGAAGCCGACCGACGTCCCGTCGCTGTCGAAGGAGTTCCGCGCGGCGAACGACGCACTCCGTGAGGCGGTGCTCCGAGCCGGGAAGCGTGGTGACTCCGTCGATGCCCTCGCCGCGAAGCGCGCTGCGCGTCGGAAGTCAGCGACCGCGGATCCTCGTCGCGCCCCCAAGCGTCAGCAGTAGCGGCGCCGAGGCGGTCGAGCTCGCCCGTCAGGCTGGCTTGATCCTCGACCCGTGGCAGGCGTTCGCGCTTGAGACGGGGTTGGGCGAGCGGCCTGACGGCAGGTGGTCGGCGTTCGAGGTCGCGTGCATCGTGTCGCGGCAGCAGGGCAAGGGCGCGATCTTCGAGGCGCTGGCCCTGGCGAAACTGGTGCTGTTCGAGTCGGAGTTGTTCATCTACTCGAGCCACGAGTTCAAGACTTCCCGCGAGGCGTTCCGCCGCATTGGTGCCCTGATCGACTCGACGCCGGAACTGTCGTCGCGGGTGCTGCGCACGGTGAAGAACCCGAGCGAGTTCGGGTACGACTTCCGGCAGGGGCAGCGGCTGCGGTTCTTCGCCCGCTCCGGTGGGTCGGGACGCGGCTGGTCCGCTGATGACCTGTTCTTCGACGAGGCGTTCAAGCTCGGCGGCGAGGCTATGGCCGCGCTGCTGCCGACGCTGTCGACGCGTCCGAACCCGCAGGTGTGGTACGCGTCGTCGGCTGCGCTGTCGACGTCGGACCAGTTGCACGCGCTCCGCAAGCGCGCACTGGCCGAGGGCGACCACGGACGGCTCGCGTACCTCGAGTGGTCCGCCCCTGATGACGCCGACATTCACGACCGCGACGCGTGGGCGATGGCGTGCCCGGCGCTCGGCTACCGGCTGACCGAGGAGTTCATCGAGTCGGAGGTCGAGGCGATGCCCGAGGCCGAGTTCCGCCGGGAGCGCCTGTCGATCCCTGACTCGCCCGACGTCGCGTCGGGTGGCATCGACCCGCTGGCGTGGTCGGCTTCGGCTGACCTGTCGTCGGCTGCGGTCGACCCGGTGTGCTTCGCGCTCGAGGTCGCCGATGACCGCGAGTGGGCGTGCATCTCCGTCGGCGGCAAGCGCGTTGACGGGCTGTGGCATGGCGCGGTCGTCGACTACCGCCGTGGCACGGAGTGGATCGTCGACCGCCTCGCGGAGCTGAACCGCAAGTGGTCCCCGGCGGCTGTGGTCATCGACCCGTCGTCGGCTGCTGGTTCGTTCGTCCCACTGCTCGAGGCGCGCGGCGTGGCGGTCACGAAGGTGTCCGTCCGTGACGTGGCTGCGGCGTGCGGCTGGTTCTACGACATCGTCCGTCAGGGCGACTTCCGCCACCGTGACGACCCCGCGCTGAACGTCGCCGTGCGCGCGGCGACACGGCGCACCACCGGCGACCTGTGGCGCTTCGAGCGCAAGTCGTCCACCGACATCTCCCCGCTCCTGTCCGTCGTGCTCGCGCTGTCCGCTGCCTCTCGTGAGCGCACGCCGCTGAACGACGCGGACCTGATGCAGACCTTCCACTGACAGGAGCCCTCGTGCGCTACGTCACCACGCTCCTCGAGATCGGCGGGGCCGTGCTGCTCATCGGTGCGGGCTACGTCGCGCTGGGGCTCGCCGGCGCGCTGGCCCTCGCGGGTGGCGCGTGCTTCGGGCTGTCGTGGTCCCTGACCCGCGGCGGTAGCGCATGAGCCTCGTGTTCCGTCGTGGGCAGGAAGCCCGCGCGATCTCGTACTCCGACCTGTGGTCGCGTGGCGACTCCGTCGCGTCGATCTCCGCGTCGAGCATCGACGCCGCCCTGCGCCTCGCGCCCGTGTACGCCGCGACCCGGCTGATCGCGGACCAGTTCGCCGCTGCTCCACTGCGCGCCTACAAGACGTCGCCGGACGGCACGCGGGCCCGCATGGACCGGCAGCCGTCGCTCATCACCGCCCCGTCTGGCACGGTGTCCGCCTTCACGTGGAAGTACCAGGCGATCACGTCGGTCCTCCTGCGCGGCAACGCCTACGGCGTGATCACGTCGACCGACGCGCAGGGCTGGCCTACCGCGATCGAGTGGCTGAACCCCGACAACGTGCAGGTCGACGAGACCGGCCCGATGCCTGCGTACCACTACAACGGGCGCCCCCTCGAGAGGCTGTCAGTCGTCCACATCCCCGGCTACGTCGTCGCCGGTTCGTGCGTCGGTGCGTCGCCGCTGACTGCGTTCAAGACCGTCATCGAGACGGGCCTTCGCGCGCAGGAGTTCGGCAACGACTGGTTCAAGAACGGCGCGGTGCCCGGCGGCATCCTCAAGAACTCGCAGCAGACGATCGGCCCCGAGGTGGCGCAGGCTGCCCGCGACCGGTTCAAGGCCGCGACCCGCGGCCGCGAGCTGTTCGTCACCGGATCCGACTGGGACTACTCGACGCTGTCGGTGCCGGCGGACGAGGCGCGGTGCATCGAGACGCTAAAGCTGACGGCGACGCAGATCGCGAACGTGTACGGCGTCCCGCCGGAGCGTGTCGGCGGCGAGACCGGCGGCTCGATGACCTACGGCAACCGCGAGCAGGACAGCCTCGACCTCGTCACGTTCGGGCTGCGCCCGTGGTTCGTGCGGTTCGAGGAGGCGCTGTCGGCGCTGATGCCTCGACCGCAATACGCGAAGTTCAACATCGACGCGATCGTCCGCGCCGACCTGCTGACCCGCATGCAGGCGCACGAGATCGCCACCCGCGTCGGGCTCGAGACCAACGACGAAGCCCGCGACATCGAGGACCGTCCGCCGCTGACCACGGATCAGAAGGCCGAGTGGGTCGACACGTACCGCAAGGCCGCAACCCCCACGACCGCGCCCAGCGCGACCGGAGGTACAACCCCGTGAACGTCGAGCGCCGTTACGTGAAGTCGCCGATCGAGTTCCGCGCCGCCCGCAAGCCGGGCAGTCCGGGCACGATGCGCGGCTACGCCCTCAAATACGACACCCTGTCGCAGAACCTCGGCGGCTTCGTCGAGACCGTCGCCCGTGGCGCCGTCGACAAGTCCCTTGCGGACGGGCTCGACGTGCTGGCCCGCTACAACCACGACGACAACATGCTGCTCGGGCGTACCGCGTCCGGCACCGTGCGCCTCGCGTCCGACGACACCGGCCTCGCCTACGAGGTGGACCTGCCGGACACGCAGGTCGGTCGCGACCTCGCGGTGCTCGCCGAGCGCGGCGACGTGTACCAGTCGTCGTTCGCGTTCTACACGATCACCGACTCGTGGTCGCAGACCGAGCAGGGGTTCCCGCTCCGTTCGCTCGACGCCGTCCGCCTGGTCGACGTCGCCCCGGTCAACACCCCCGCCTACCTCGACACGTCGTCGGGCCTGCGCTCACTCGCTGAGGCGCGCGGCCTGTCGTTCGACGAGGTCCGCACCGCCGCCGAGGCCAACCGCCTCGCGGACCTGATGACTGCCGCCCCCGTCGCTGACGAGGAGCGGACCGCTGACGAGCCGATCGAGGAAGCGCCGCAGGTCGACAACCACGGCCTCCTCGTCGTCCGTCAGCGACTGATGCAGCTGACCCTGCGTCGCCCCTCCTGAGAGCAGCGCGCACCGCACTCTCGCACCCCCATTCCTAGCCCCGTCCTCGTATGAGACTGACGGGGCTTTCCGCTGCCCAAGCGCAGCAGAAAGGACACCTAACCGTGTCTGACGACCTGATCAAGCGCCTCTCTGAGAAGCGCATGAACACCTGGGAGCACGCAAAGGCGCTGCTCGAGGGTGCCGAGGCTGAGGGCCGCGAGCTCACCGCCGAGGAGGAGGCCAACTGGCAGAAGGCCAACGCCGACCTCGACTCCGCCGACGAGCGCATCCGCTCGCTCGTCGACGCCGAGAAGCGCGCTGCCGACACCGCCGCCACCTTCGAGGCGATCGAGCGCAACCCGCAGGTCCGCTCCACCGTGGAGACCGAGACCGACGAGCTCCGCAAGTTCCTCAAGGGCGAGTCGCGCTCCCTCCACGTCGAGGCTCGTGACCTGACCAAGGGCTCCGCCACCGCTGGTGGCAACACCGTCCCGACGTCGTTCGCCGGGATGCTGTACGAGCACATGATCGAGGTTGCGGCGCTCCTGCCCGAGACCACGATCTTCCGCACCGCGGGCGGCGAGAACCTCGAGGTTCCGATCACCACCACCCACGCCACCGCCGCACTGATCGCGGAGGCCGGCACTCTGACCGAGTCCGACGCCGCGTTCGGCAAGCGCACCCTCGGCGCGTACAAGTACGCGTACAGCTTCCAGGTCGCCAAGGAGCTCCTCGAGGACACCGGCGTGGACCTGAACGGGTACTTCGCCCGTGCCGCGGGCCGCGCCCTCGGCAACGCGTTCGGCGCCCACCTCGCGACCGGCACCGGCTCCTCGCAGCCGTCCGGCGTGACCCAGACGTCGACCCTCGGCGTCACCACCCCGACCGCTGTGGTCGGCGTTCCCACGGGTGACAACCTGGTTGTCCTCTTTTACTCGGTCATCAGCCCGTACCGCAACAGCCCGAACTGCGTCTGGGCGTTCCGTGACAGCACCGCCGCGAGCATCCGCAAGATCAAGGACAGCTCGGGCGGCGCCGGCATCGGCAACTACCTCTGGACGCCGGGCTTCGGCACCGCGCCCGACACGATCCTCGGCAAGCGCGTGGTCATCGAGCCGAACATCGCGGCGACCGCGCTCAACGCCAAGAGCGTTGTCTTCGGCGACATGTCGGCGTACTTCAGCCGTCTCGCCGGTGGCATTCGGTTCGAGCGCAGCGATGAGTTCGCTTTTCAGAATGACCTTGTCACCTTCCGCGCCGTGATGCGTGCCGACGGAATCCTCGGAGACCAGACCGGGGCCGTCAAGCACGTGGTCGGGGCTGCAAGCTGACCGGTCCCATTCGGGCCGAAACCGCGCCCGTCTGCTAGACGCGCCGAAGGGCGCCAGCGCCGCAATCGCTGGCGCCCTTCGGTGTTCACCACCTGCCTATTGCGGAGGCTCACCATGAACTGCCGATACTGCGACACCCCCATTCCATCCGCCGCGCACGCGAATCGTCGCTTCTGTAACGCAGAGTGCAAGGTGCTCTATCGCGCCAGCGCCGCGCCGCCGTGCAGTGAGATTGGGTGTAGCGCTCCGGCCCATGCGCGTGGGCTCTGCCAGCCTCACTACTCGGCCTCACGTAGCGCCGGGGCGTTCGATGCCCCGACGTGCCTTGAGGCTGGATGCAAACGAGTCGGTACGTCTAAGGGGCTGTGCACGACGCACTACTCGCGAGCCCGCCGCGACGGGGTCTACGGGCCGGCTGTCGCCGCTAAGGAGCGCGACCGAAACCGGATGCGCCTCTATGGGCTGACGGGCGAGGCGTTGGATCAGATGAGAGAAGCGCAGGGGCAACGGTGCGCGATCTGCGCGGATGACATCACCGGTGGTCACCACGTAGACCACGACCACGCAACGGGCGTGATCCGCGCACTTCTTTGCCCCCCGTGCAACAAGGGCCTCGGCCACTTCCGCGACGACCCGGCGCTGCTGCTCGCAGCCATCGACTACCTGACCACGCACAAGGAGAACGCCGCATGACTCTCGTTCGCATCCTGCGCCAGCCGACGGGCACGCGCGACAACGTTCTGTGGCCCGCTGTCGGCGAGACCTTGTCCGTCCCCGAGCTCGAGGCCGACGACCTCGAGCGCATCGGCATCGCCGAGCGTGTCGCGGTCGTGAAGGCCGCACCCGAGAAGGCCACTGCACCAGCGCCGGAGACGGCAGCCGCCCCGAAGCCCCGCGGTCGCAAGGCGTGAGCATCCCGATCCTCGCGGTCGAGCGGCGCTGGTACTGCCCGAACTGCACGACGGTCGACGTGACCCGCCGCGCGGACGTGCATCAGCAGATGCACACGTGCCCCGGTCTGCGCGGGCTCACCGCCCCACTGCTCGAGGTGGGCACCGCAGCCAAGGTCGTCGCGCACGAGCGCGAGGACTACATCGGCTCGGAGATCGTGCAGCTCGACCCGAACGGCCGCCCCGTGATGGCCGTCGAGACCGTCCGCGACGAGGGCAACGACCTTGTCGTGTTCGCGCCAACCGCCGGCGCATCCGTCCGCATGAACTAGGAGTGCCGTCATGGCCTGGTCGAACAGCAAGATCTTCCGCGCCTACGTGGCCGACATCCTCGGCAACACGACGGCGATGGACCTGAACACCGACGCCTCCATCAAGGTCGCGCTGTACAACAACACGATCACGCCGGACAACGACGTGACCGCCGTGAACTCGGCGTACAACGTGGGCCAGTGGGCGACGGCGCAGGAGGTCATCGACGCGACCAACTGGGTCGCGGGCGGTCGCGCTATCGCGGGTGCGACGATCGACAGCGGCACGGCTGACACTGTGTTCTTCGACGCGACGGACCTCGCGGGCGGTGGCGCTGTGACGCTGACGAACGCGTACGGCTGCCTCGTGTACGACGACACGATCGCGACCCCGGTGGCCGATCAGGGCATCTGTTACAACTACTTCGGCGGCGCTCAGTCCGTCACCGCTGGCACGTTCACGATCGTGTGGAACGCCAACGGCATCTTCCGCATCACCCTCTGATCTCCCCCTCGTCCAAGGAGTTTCCTCCATGCTGCTCCTGACGGGCACATCCGAACTGGTCCGCGTCGTCACCACGACGACCACTGACATCGACGTTCAGGCGTCGTGGGTCGACAACGCCTCGGGCACGATCACGCCCGGTCGTACCAACACGCTCATCACGACGGCGACGACGACCACTGTCGTCGGTTCGCCCGCAGCTTCGACGCAGCGCACGGTCGCGTTCCTGTCGATCCGCAACGACCACGCGTCGACGACGAACAACGTGACCGTGCTGCACACCGATGGCACGACGTCGGTGAACATGTGGAAGGGCGACCTGGCCGCTGGTGAGTCCGTCGTCCTGAACTCTGAGGGCGAGTGGAACCGCTACACGACGGGCGGAACCCCGACCTCTGGCGCGTTCGCTGGCCCCCCTGACGTTCAGGTGTTCAACGGCACGGGCGGTACGTGGACCAAGCCGACCGGCTTCACCCCCAAGGTCGTCATCGTCGAGCTCATCGGCGCGGGCGGCGGCGGCGGTGGCGGTGCCTCGCTCGCTACTGCGGTCGTCGCTAAGGGCGGCGGCGGCGGCGGTGGTGGCGCTTGGGCTCGCGGCGTCTTCCAGGCGTCCGACCTCGCCGCGACCGAGACCGTCACGTGCGGCACGGGCGGTACGGGTGGCAACGGCGCAGCGGCTGGTGGTTCCGGCACCGACGGCGGCGCTGGCGGCAACTCGACGTTCGGCACGTGGCTGACCGCCTACGGCGGCGGCGGTGGTCGCCAGGGCGCAAACTCCGCTGTCGTGACTGGCGGCGGCGGCGGCGGTGGCGCTTCCGGCGCTGGCGCAGTCGGCACCACGTCCGGTGGCGCGGGTGGCCTCCCCACCTCGGCTGGTCCGGGTGTCGCAGGGCAGGGCATCACCGGCTCCGTGGCTGTGGCGACGACGCACAACGGTGACTTCGGCGGCGGTGGCGGCGCAGGCTCCGCCAACCCGCCCGTCGCATCCTCGCTCGGCGGTTCCTCGAACCGTGGTGGCGGCGGTGGCGGCGCTGGCGGTTCCCACAACGCGACCCCCGCGAACATCGCGGGCGGTGCCGGTGGCCGGTCCGGTTCCTACGGCGCAGGCGGTGGCGGCGCTGCTGGCACCGACGGTGCGGCACCGACCGCTGGCTCGGCTGGCTCTGCCGCGAACTCCGGTCGTGGCGGCGCGGGTGGCGGCGGTGGCGGCACGACCGTCACGGCCTCGACCGCAGGCGCTGCTGGCGGCAACGGCGGTGTCGGCGGCGGCGGCGGCGGTGGCGGCGGTGTCGGGATGAACCCCGGCGTCGGTGGCGCTGGTGGCGCAGGCGGCGCCGGGTACTGCATCGTCTACACCTGGTAAGGGGGCGCGGCCGTGGCGCTCCGTCAAGTCTTCGAGCGCGTCCTCGCCGCTAAGGGATGGTTCGGCCCCCTCGCAACCGTCGAGGGCTGGTTCAACCGGCAGTTCACCGAGACCCCCACCAGCGGCGGCCTCACCCTGATCCATACCGGATCCTTCACGTCGTCCACCTCGGTGACGACTGAGAGCATCACCCTGCCGACGTGGACCGTCGGCACGGACGACTGGATCTTCCTCGAGTTCGCCGCGACCGCTGGTGCAGCCGACCCGACCACCGACCCGACGTCGGTCGGGTACACGCAGGCAGCTTTCACCCGCAACACCAACGGCACGACCATCGCGCTCTACGTCAAGCAGGCCGTCTCCGGCGACTCCGGCTCGACGGTGTCGATGACGTACAGCGGCACCCAGCGCATGATGTGGAAGTTCCGCATCTACTCGGGTTCCGCCGGTGTCGGCTCGGTCGATCAGACCCCGGCAACGACACCCTCCGCCGGTACGAACTCGGCCACGGTTGTGGCCCCGACGATCACCCCCGTCGACTCGACGGGCTCGTTCATCGTCGCGCACTTCCAGCACCGCACCACGGTGCCAGCCACCGCCGCGACGGTGACCACCCCGCCCGCCGGCCTGATCGACGCGCTCGAGATCGACACCACCACCGGTGGGTCGGCGAACATGCGCGCCGCGTCCTACGTGGCGACGTCGTACTCGTCTCCGACCGGCACGTACTCGGCGGTGTACTCCGCCACGGGCATCATCGCCTCGATCACCTACGAGGTGCGGGCCGCTGCGCCCGCGCCGACGGACGCACCCGCCGAGAGCGCCCCGGCAACGGCCACCGCGCACGACGGTGCTGCCGCCATCGGCGTCAACGCCGAAGCGGTCGCGCTCACGGCTACGGCGAACGCACCGACCCCCTCGGTTGGCACGTCGGCGCAGGCGTCCACAGCAACGGCGTCAGCGCTCGACGCGACTGTCGCGATCACCGTCAACGCGGAAGGCGTCGCCCTCACGGCGACAGCCCACGACGCGACGGTCACGACGTCGTCCGGAACGGACGCACCCGCCGAGGCTGCCGCCGCTACCGCGTCGGCACTCGACGCCACGGTTGCCCTCGGCGTCAACGCCGAGGGTGTGGCGCTCACCGCCACGGCGAATGACCCCGCCGCATCTGTCGGCGTCGCATCGCAGGCATCCGCTGCGACGGCCTCGGCCAGCGACCCGGCTGCGACGATCACGGTCAACGCGGAAGCGGCCACGGCAACCGCAACGGCGAACGACGCCACCGTCTCGACGGCGACCTCGACGAACGCCAGCGCGGAAGCCGCTACAGCGACCGCTACGGCTGCCGATCCTGCGGTGGCCCTCTCGGTCAACGCTGAGTGTGCGACCGCGTCAGCGTCGGCCCTGGCCCCGGCTGCGGCCACTGCTGCGGTTGCACAGGCTGCGGCTGCCACGTTCGCCAGCGTCGACGCCATGTCGGCGCTCACGACCGCGGTAGATGCGGCACTCGCATCGTTCGCCGCACTCGACGCCACGGTCGACATCGGCGTGCCACCCGCGGGCGGGACGCTCTCGATCACGGCACCAGCAGCTCCGTCGGTGCTCGCCACCGCCGGCGCACCGCCCTCGCTCACCCCGAGCGCGGCGGCAGGCGCGACCGCAACCGCAACAAACGCAACGGGGCCGACGGTCACACCGACCGTCCCCGCCGCACCGACCATCACCTAGGAGTCACCGCATGTACGACGTAGGCGACGCGACTCCCGCACTCGAGATCACCGTCAAGGACTCCACCGGAGCCCTCGCGTCCGGCGGCACGGTCGTCGTCACCGTCACGGCACCCGACGGCACCACGTCGACCCCCGCCGTCACGAACCCGTCGACGGGGCTGTACCAGGCGACCCCGGTCACGACGGCGGCGGGGCGCTACGGGGTGCGGTGGACCGTCACCGCCCCCAGCGCCAACGCCGTCACCGACGTGTACGACGTCCTCGACCCGGCGCTGCTCCCGATCGTGTCGCTGTCCGACCTCAAGCGGCACCTGACGATCAGCGCCTCGGACACTTCGAACGACGAGTCGCTGCGCTACACCCTCGCCACGGCGACGGAGCTGGCCGAGCGGTACACGAACCGGGCGCTTCGGCGCAAGACGGTCGTCGAGACTCACGACGGCGGCGGGCGTGCGCTCGTCCTGCGCGAGCCCCCGGTGATCTCCGTGACATCGGTCGTCGAGGACGGGACCACCCTGACCGCTGCGGACTACACCGCGAACTCGTCGGCGGGCCTGCTCTACCGGGGCGACTCGACGTCGGGGCAGGACTGGTACTACGGCGTGCAGACGGTCGTCGTGACCTACGTCGCCGGGTACACCTCACCGCCACTGGTCGCGCAGCGCGCCGTGCTCGACATCGCACGTTGGCTGTGGCAGCGCACCCAGCAGGGTCCACGCCCCGGCTTCGGGCAGTCCGCTGACATGGCCGACTACGGCACCGACGCACTGCCGTCGTGGCTGATGCGCCCGCTCGACTCGATCGTCATGCCGGGGATCGCATGAGCAGCGCCGCGCCGGCGTTCAAGGCCGCGCTATTCACCGCCTGTCAGACGCTCTACCCGGTGCCTGCGCTTGTCACCTACGGCCACCCCGGCAACGCCAGCGCGAACGACATGATCGCGCTGATGAACGTGACCTCCGAGCAGGAGGTCGGGCCGTTGTCGCCGCAGCGCCGCCGCGAGGAGACGCTGACGTGCGACGTCGTCATCTCCTGCTGGCGCAGTGGCGCTGACCAGCAGACCGTGACCGAGGCGGCGTATGCGCTGCTCGCGTCGCTCGAGGACTACCTGCAAGACACGGGCGTCACAGCCTCGACGCAGATCACGCTCGGCGGCGCCGTCCGCGACGCGCGGGTCACGTCGCACGAGCTCGCCGAGACCGAGGATCCCGACGACATGGCGCTCGGTCGCCTTGCCGAGATCACAGCCACCGTCACCGCCCGCGTCCGCATCTAGGAGACACCGTGCCCCGCATCACCTACGTCGGCCCCATCGACGCCGTCGACATCCCCCTGCTGCGGCTGAACGGCGTCAAGCGCGGCGAGTCCTTCGACGCCACCGCCGACCAGGCTGCCGCGCTGCTCCTCGCCCCCGACAACTACATCCCCGCCAAGGCGACCGCCAAGGCCGACACCGCCCCGGAGGGCTGATACATGGCAACGCCTTACGACTGCTCGGTCAACGTCGGCAAGGAGTCCACCTACGGCACCGCCGTCGCGGGCACCGTCGCCTACGAGTTCAACTCCGAGGGCTTCGACTACGCCCCGAACCGGGTGCAGGGCACCGGGCTCCGCGTCAACGGTCGCGTCGCTCGCTCCGGTCGCCGCGTCACCACGACCACGCAGGCCGCCGGGTCGCTCGAGATCGACGCGCAGACCAAGGGCATGGTCCGGCTGCTTGAGGCCGCGCTCGGCACCGGCACTGCGACGCTGGTCTCGGGCTCGACGTACCAGCACAACTACACCCTCGGCGACACCCCCCCTGCGCTGACCGTTCAGAAGTCGGTGCCCCGCGCCGACGGCACGATCGACCCGTACACGTTCGCCGGGTGCATGGTCTCGTCGTGGGAGCTGACCCAGGGCAACGACGACATCGCAAAGATGTCCTTCGAGTTCGACGCCCGCAGCATGGACACGGCGCGTGCGTTCGACGCACTCACGTACCCGACGACGCCGAGCCTGTACCACTTCGGACAGGGCGCCGTGACCGTCGGCGGCACCGTCACCGTCCCCCCCACGACCGCGCTCGCCACGGGCGGCACCGCCGCGTCCGACGTGCGCGACTTCTCGCTGAGCGTCAACAACAACCTCACGACGGACCGCTTCAACTTCGGTGCGTCGGGCCTCAAGGCCAAGCCGACCGTCGGCCTGCGTGAGATCACCGGCTCGTTCACCGCCGAGTACAGCGCGACCACGTACCGCACCGCGTTCGTCGCCGACTCCGACCTCGCCATCGTGGTCACCCTGACCTCGTCGGAGGCGCTGTCCACGGGCACTGCCACGCTTCAGGTCGTGCTGCCGATCTGCCGCCTTGAGTCGGCTGTGCCGGTCGCCAACAACGGCGACCTCGTCACCGTCGAGCACTCGTTCTCGGTCCTCGACGGGCAGGTTGCGGCGCAGCCGATCTACGTCGTGCTGAGGACTTCCGAGACCACCATCTAGCCGTGGCTGCGGGTTCGCGGCTGCGGATCGACGCGTCGGAGTTCTCACAACTTCTGCGTGACACGCAGGACATCGACAAGGCGTTCGCCCTGGCGCTGCTCCGTGAGATCCGTGCCGCCGCGAAGCCGCTCAAGACGCGGATGCAGCGCGCCGTCACAGACACCAAGTCGAAGCGGTCCGCGAACATCCGACAGACGAAGCGCAAGCAGCGCAGCGGCGAGGAGTACGAGGTCCGCACGCACACGGCGGCGCTCGTCGCGGGCGGCATCTCGTTCCGCATGAACAAGGGCAAGTCCGGCGCGTCGGCGACGTTCCGCTCGTCGTCGCGCAAGTTGCCCGAGGGTCGCAAGGCCATGACTCGCGCGCTCAACAAGCCGAAGTTCCGGCACCCCGTCCTCGGCACAACCACGGAGCCCGCGAAGGGCGGCGGCACGAAGCCCCGCCCTCGCGGGCAGTGGCGGTGGGTCGAGCAGGCCGGTCGCCCGTACTTCGGTGCGGTGATCCTCGAGGACCGCGAGGTGATCGAGCGGGCGATGCTCGCCGCAATGGACAAGGCCGCGAGCCGCCTCGGTCGCTCGCGTCTCCGCTAGACCCCCACTCTCCGACCACGGGAGCCAACATGCGTTTCATCATCGACGGCACGTCCTACGCCACCGACGACATCGGCGAGCTCACCCAGCGCGACCTGCTCGCGATGGCGAAGCAGGCGGGCATGGGTGTGCAGACGTGGGCGCGCACGGTGGGGCAGATCGAACGACTCGCCCCCGCCGCTGAAGGTGGGGGCGTTGTCGTGCTTTCCGAGGACGAGGCGAAGGCCCACCCGGAGCGCGTCGACGCCGACCTGCTGTTCGACAGCGAGCCGCACCTGCGCGCGTTCCTCATCATGGTCTGGCTCGCGCGTCGCACGTCGGGGCAGTCGTCGCTCACGTTCGACGAGTCCACGTCGGTGCCGTTCTCGCACGTCGAGTTCCTGCCCGACGAGGACGACGACGTCGAGCCGGAGGACGAGACGCCGGACCCTACGCAGGCAGCGGCTTCCGCTCCGGTCGCCGCTCCGCTCGAGGTGGAAGCCTCGACGCTCTCCTAGCGGGGCTCGACGACCCCGACGCGCACATCGACTCGTACCTCGTGGACCTGATGCACACGTTCCCGAGCCTGTCGCCGTGGAACGTGTACGACCTGCGCCTGCGCCACTACCTCGCCCTCACCGCCAACATCGACGCGCGCCGTAAGGCGGCAAGGGAGAGCAGCCGTGGCTAAGTCCACCGACCTTCTGTTCCGAATCTTGGGCAAGGACGTGTCCGCGTCCAAGGCGATGAAGGGTGTCGGCTCGACCGCCGGCACGGTGGGCAAGAAGCTCGGCGGCATCGGCACGGCGTTCGCGGGCATCGGCACGGCGGCGGCTGCGGCGGGTGCGTTCGTCGCGGTGGACTTCGGCAAGCAGTCCGTCGAGGCGTTCATGGGGGCGCAGGCGTCGCAGGCGAAGTTCGAGGCGTCGCTGGCGAAGAACAACCTCGGCGAGTACAGCGCGGACATCGACGCCCTCGCGCAGTCGCTCGCGCTCAAGACGCGGTTCGACGACGACGCGACGAAGTCCGGCGCTGCGGTCCTGGCGAACTTCGGGCTCACCGGCGAGCAGTTGAAGAAGACGCTCCCGCTGGTGCAGGACTACGCCGCGTTCACCGGCAAGGACTTGCCGACCGCGTCGAAGCTGCTCGGTAAGGCGTTCCTCGGCAACACGAAGGCGCTCAAGGATCTGGGCATCGCCTACAAGCCGACGGGCGACAAGGCCAAGGACATGGCCGCGATCATGGGCCTCGTCAACGAGAAGGTCGGCGGCTTCGCGGAGAAGGAAGGCAAGACCGCCGCGGGCACCGCGGCGATCCTCGGCAACCAGTTCGACGAGGTCAAGGAGCAGGTCGGGTCGTACCTCGTGCCCGCGCTGACGAAGCTCGGGCAGTGGATCATCGAGAACGGCATTCCCGCGATCTCCAAGTTCGTGGAGTGGTTCAAGGTCAACCTCCTCCCCGTGATCCAGCGCGTCGGCGCGTGGATCATGGACACGTTCGTGCCGGCCGTGAAGTCCCTCGCGGCGTCGTTCATGGAGAACGTGTGGCCTGCGATTCAGAAGGTCGCGGCCATCGTCGCGGAGAACTTGCAGCCCGCGATCGAGGCGCTCGCCGAGTTCTGGGCGACGACGCTGTCGCCCGCGATCCAGAAGGCGCTGCCGTACATCCAGCTTTGGCTCAAGTTCATCGGTGCGCTCATCGGCATCGTCGCGGTCGCCGTGTCGTGGATCATCGGCAAACTCGTCCCTGCGATCGTCAAGTGGATCACGGTCATCTCGCGGATCAGCGACAAGGTCCGCGAGGTCGTGCTGTCCATCCGCACGAAGTTCCTCGCCGTAGTCGAGTTCGTGAAGTCGCTGCCGGGCCGCATCGCGACGGCGGCGCGCGGCATGTGGGACGGCATCAAGAACTCGTTCCGCGGTGCGATCAACTGGATCATCGCGCGCTGGAACAACCTGTCGTTCAGCCTGCCGAGCGTGAGCATCCCCGGCATCGGGGACGTCGGCGGGATGCGCCTCGACACGCCGAACATCCCCATGCTCGCCAAGGGCGGTGTCGTCACTGGCCCCACCCTCGCGATGATCGGCGAGGCCGGGCCGGAGGCTGTCGTGCCCCTCGACCGCTACCGCAGCGCCGACAAGCCGATGGTCGTTCAGCTCGTCCTGGCGAACGGCAAGGTGCTCGCCGAAACCCTCGTCGACTACCGCAACTCCATCCGCCGACCTCTCGGATTGGGCTAACCAATGGTGCTCACGTCGCACTCGTCGCCGCGGGTGGAGGTCGCGTGGACGACGACGAACCCGCTGACGGCGTCGCCGGCGTGGGCCGATGTGACCGACGACGTCGACATGGTCGCCGGGATCTCGTGGAACCGTGGCCGCTCCGACGAGCAGGGCACCGTCTCGCCGGGCAACATGACGTTGACCCTGCGCAACGATGACGGCGAGTACACGCCCGCGCGTGCGTCGTCGTCGCTGTACCCCGACGTGACCCTCGGCAAGCGCATCCGCCTGCGCGCGCGCACGGGCACCGGGTCGGCGAACTACATCACAGCCGAGTCGGCATCGTTCGAGGGTGCAACCGTCGGCAGCTGGGCGGGCAACCCGCTCGGCTTCACCGCCTGCACCGTCGCGAACACTGTGACGTTCGCGCAGTTCGGTACACGCGCACTGCTCATCACCTGGCCGACCGCAGCCGCTAACGGCTCCGCTGCGCAGTTGACCGCAGCCGGACTCGTCGAGTCCCTGGTCATCGGACGGCAGTACACGATCAGCGCCTACGTCCGGGTGCCCGCGTCAAACCCAGCCGTCCGCATCGGCGAACTGTTCGGCGTCGTCACGGTCACGTCGCCCGTCGGCTTCTCGACCACCTCAAGCACGACGGGTTCCTTCCAGCGCATCGCCGGCACGTTCGTGGCGACGGCGAACACGCTGCGGTTTGGCATCGTCAACTCCGGTGCCGCCACCGCCGGGCAGACCGTCGTCGTCGACGGCGTACAGCTCGATGAGGGCGACGTGCCCGTCACCTTCACCACAAGCGCACCCCCCATCTACGGGCGGTTCGACGGCGTCATCACCAGCCTCGACCCCGTGTTCGACGACAACGGCGGGCAGACCGTCGTCGAGGCGTCCGACATCACCCGGCTCCTCGGGGACACGAACCTTCTCGCGTCCATGCTCGAGGAGGAGGTGCTGCTCGAGGACCCCGTGGGCTACTACCCGCTTTCCGAGGGTGAGGGGTCGACTACCGCCGGGTCTATCGCCAAGTCATCTGTAGCGCCGATCCTGACCGCAACGCAGCGAGGCTCCGGCGGCACCCTCACCTTCGGCACCGGAACCGGCCCCGGCTACGACGGGCTGTCGGCAGCCGTGTTCGCGCCGGCGTCCACCACCCAGGGGCTCTACCTCGAGGGCACGTCGACCTCGCGGTTCACCGTCGGTGGAGTGAGCGGCGCTCTGACTTTCGAGTGCTTCGTGAACACCTCGACGGCGGCAGTGCAGACCATCGCCAAGCTCGCCGACCCCTACGGCGTGTTCGTCACCCTCGAAGTTTCGGCGGCGTCAAAGCTGGTCGCGAACTTCTCCGACCCCTACGCGATCACGTCGGGCACCATCACGTCCGCGTCGAACGTCACGGGCGGCACGAAGCACGTCGCCGTCACGATCTCCGTCGCTGCGACGACTGCCACGATGACGCTGTACATCAACGGCGTCAGCGTCGGCACGACGACGTGGACGCAGTCGACCGGGCTGCTCTACGGGTGGAAGTCGCTGTACGTCGGCGGCGACCCCTCAGGGAACCTGCTTACCGGCACCGTCTCGCACGTTGCCGTCACCATCGCCGACGTCGGCGCAACCCGCCTGCTCGAGCACTACGAAGCGGGCATGACCGGGTTCGCGGGCGAACTGTCCGGCGCACGCGCCGAGCGGATCCTGGGCTACCGCCTCCCCGCCGGGCTCATCAACGCCGAGACCGGGTCGAGCACCATCGGCCCGCAGGCGACCGCTGGCGCGGGGGCGCTCGACGGCGTGCAGGCTGTCGCCGACTCTGAGCGCGGGGTCGTGTTCGCGGCTGGCGACGGGCGTGTGACCTTCCATGGTCGCGCGCACCGTTACAACTCGACGGCGGACGTCACTGCCGACGCTGAGGGCGACCTCGGTACAAGCGAGCTGACGCTGAGCCTGTCCGACCAGTTCCTCGTGAACGACGTCACGGTGACCCGTTACCAGGGCGCATCGCAGCGGGTGGTCAACGAGGACAGCCTCGAGGCGTTCGGCACGTACACGTCGTCGCTTGACCTGATCGTCGACAGCGACACCCTCGCCGGCAACATCGCCACGAACGTCGCTAACCGCAACGCGTTCCCGACTCCGCGGATCGCGGGCCTGTCGTTCGACATGCTCACCACCACGACGGCGGGCATCGACGACGACATCATGGCCGCCGACATAGGCACCCGCTGCGACGTGTCGGGGCTGCGCTCGCCGGCCCCGACGACCTCGCTGCAACTGTTCGTCGAGGGCGTCAGCGAGAAGATTGACGCGCGCTCGTGGGAGACGTCGTTCACCACGTCGCCCGCCGACACGACCGCCGTATGGATCCTCGGCGACGCCACCTACGGCGTCCTCGGCTCGACGACGCGCCTCGCGCTCTAA
>Ga0181344_1000399_pt1 | contig 17538 bp, 16 predicted proteins | sample Su13VDMLBDD_FD_130098 | JGI IMG/M metagenome (GOLD analysis project Ga0181344, IMG submission 130098) | Freshwater viral communities from Lake Michigan, USA - Su13.VD.MLB.D.D | ecosystem: Environmental > Aquatic > Freshwater > Lake | place: USA: Michigan | collected 2013-07-15
AGGAATCGGGGCGCTGTTGATGAAAGAGTTGCCACGGTTAGTCTGCACCAGCTTTGTATTAGAAGCGCCTCCACGGGCGTATGCGACAGTCCTAGAGGCATATTTGAATGCGCCACCAGTAAAGATTGGGCCTTCAGTAGCCATACAAGCGTTGGCAATGTCTTTGGGAGCATTCCAAATGTTTAGGTCATAGCGCCAAGACAGCATCTTGTTGCACCAGCCTGTAGATGTCAGGTCAGGGTAGTACAGCTCAATCTGGTTCTTTTGAGTGTTGTTGACCATAAAGATACGGTCAGAATACGTTGTACTCAGATTGGCAAAGAAGTAATCACGAACCTTTTGGTTGCCCAATGGGGCAAAGTCAGAGCCGTTAAACACCCAGATATCTCGGCTATCAACACCGTAAACCATAGAGTCAGTGTTTGACCAGCAGTTGTTGTTGATCAGACCACGACCTTGGTTGAACAGACGAATGCCAAAGATAGGCGCTGTGGTGTTTTGGTAGGCAATGGGAGAAAAAACAACAGTATCCCAATAAGAGCAGACATAAAAGTTTGCCCCCAAAAAGAAGCCGTCAATGATTGGGCCACGAACAGGAATCTCTTGCTCGTTAGCCACGTTATTCAAGGTTGGTTCCCATGTTGCAGGAACACCAGTATTGGCAAAAGCTTGTGACCACCGAACGGTTGTTGGATAGTTATAGCTAGTGCCGCCGATTACTTTGGTCAGATTGCCAGCAATCAGGATGTTGCCTACGTTTGGAGAACAGAAGTTGCGTACAAATCCTGCGCGGGTAGACGTTACGCCAACATCGTAGTTCCAGTTTGCATCGGGAGTTACTGTAATTTCATTTGCTGTAGGCAAGAAATACATTGGGTTGGAAATGCCGTCATTGATAAAGAAAACGCTACCCACAGACGATGTTGTGATGTTGATGTCTTCTGTGTAATTAGGCAAAAAAACAGATGGGTTGCCACCTACGCCTGGGGTAATGTTTGTTATACCTCCAGAAGTAATCATGAACCATTTGCCTTGGGAAGAGCTATTCCTTGTGGCAACAATGTAGACCCATTGGCTTTCTGAACGGAAGAAGCCTTCCATAAAGATAGGCATGTCCGTGATGGTGGAGAGAATTTCTTCTTCTCCGCCAATCTTTTTGATGCCACGAACATCAGCCTCTACGTTACGCCCAGAGTTATATTCGTTGCTAGTTAAGGCATTACTAGGCACATCTGGACAAAAACTCATGTTTATAAAAGGAGTTCTTAAAGGCGTATAGCTAGACATTTGCGCTCCTACTCTGGTATAACTTTATGTTATGATTTGCACCATGAGCAATTTTAACTAAGGATTTTATATGGCTAATCTTACCGCAGAACAAATTAAACAAGTTTTGCACTATGACAGCAATACTGGACTGTTTTATAGAAAACTGAAAAATGGAAACATTAAAGAAACCCCATCTGGTTCTATTTCTAAAAATGGTTATATCCTTATCAGAGCGCTCAATGTTCTTTACTATGCTCACCGTTTGGCTTGGATGTATGTTTATGGAAGTTTTCCAGATAAGCATATTGACCATTTGAACAATGTAAGAACAGATAACAGAATTGCAAACCTTAGAAATATTTCTAGAAACGGAAACAATCAAAATATCCGCAAAGCTCAAAAAAACAATCAAACAAAATTGCTTGGCGTTTCTTTTTCTGGAAAGAAAAAACCTTACAGGGCAAGGATTTGCGTTGATGGAAAACAAAGGGAAATAGGAACTTTTCTTACTGCTGAAGAAGCTCATATTGCTTACATGGAAGAAAAGAAAAAATATCATATTTCCCAGTAAATTTACTCTTTGGGTTCTGCTGGAGGAACCTGTGGGTCAGCTTGCTCTTTGATGTTCATAACCAAAGGAAAAGCTCCTGTTTTTGTCGGCAGTTCGCCAAGCACTTGCAGGATAAAGTTGACAGCATCAACGGTGAGTTCTAGTTTAATCATTGCATTGCTTCCTGTAGGGGGGTTAAGTTTTCAGTTGTCCAAAAGTCTTTTGCCAACATGATGTTCAGATGCTCTTTGTTACGGGCCACGGTGTCAGCCCAATCTTCATCGGTCATCTTTTCAGGTTGACCTGCGTTGATGAGGTTTACGCTGTCCATGCAAGCAGAGTAGTGCTTGGCGATTTGTTCAGCACTTAATGCGTCAGGGGTGATTGTGTTTTCCATGATGTTTCCTTATGGATGAGTTGCTTTGTATGCGTCAAACTCTGCTTTGAGTTCTTGGATGGCTTTTACAAGAATAGGCACAAGAATTGAAGTTTTGATGTTTTTATCACCTTCAAAGTTTGTTTCTACCAAAGACGGAAAAATCTGTTCAAACTCTTGCGCAATAAAACCAATTTGTTTTTGACTTGGGTCTTTTATAAAATTGAAGTTACGCACTTGCAAGTTCATTACATCTGAAAGTTTAGGGCTTGCATCTACAATGTTTTCTTTTAGTTTTACATCAGAAATAGTGCCATAAGAACCAGTAGAATTTACAATTGAACCGTTGGTAGTAATGTTCAATGTTAATGTTCCACTAGCCCCAGTAATTGATGTGGCGCTTGCTCTACCAACTATAAGTGACGCAGACCCTCCTGATGCGTAAGAACTAGATACGTTTAAGCAATCTGTCTCTCCATAAACATAAGAATTTCCAGTGTTTGTAGAATAAAAACGTGGATTCCCAGCCCCATCAGACAGCACGATTCGGTTGCTTGCTGTGCGAATGTCTAAGCCGCCTTCGTTTCCATTAAAACGACCAAGAATAGTGTTTCTGGTTCCAGTGGTAACTTGTTGACCAGCATTATTGCCAACAAAAGTATTTCGCCCATCTGCGCCTGTTGTAAGGTTGCCAGCGCCAGACCCAATAAAAGTGTTAGCAATTCCTACAGAATTTGTGTATCCAGCCTGATAACCAACAGCAGTGTTTTCGCTTGCTGTGGTGTTTGCTGCAAGCGCACTATGTCCAATACCTGTATTGTATGAACCTGTTGTCAATGCTGCGGCTGAATCACTACCTAAAAATGAATTGTTAACACCAGAGGTTAATGAAGGCAACGAGTATTGACCTACAGCAGTATTAGCACCACCTGTTGCGTTTTGACCAGAATATGCCCCTACAAAAGTATTTGCATTTGCATTAGATGATTTACCTGCAAGATAACCAATAGCTGTTAAAAGTGTTCCCGTTGTATTGCTATATCCAGCCTGATAACCCAAAGCAGTGTTGTTAGAGGCTGTTGTGTTGGAGAACAGCGAGTTATAACCAAACGCAGTGTTGTTTGCTCCGCTTGTGTTGAAACGCAAAGTGTTTGTACCTGCTCCAGTGTTGTAATCACCAGTGTTTGCGTACAGAACTTGATGACCTAACGCTGTGTTTTGCTGGCCTGTGGTATTGGTGCGCAGAGAATTCAAACCAACCGCTACGTTTGCAAGACCTGTTGTATTGCTCAATAACGCATTTCCACCTACTGCGATATTTTGATCTCCAGTAGTATTAGCCGCCAAAGCACTAGCACCCACAGCAGTATTGGTAGATACAGCACCTGCACCACGGCCAACAGTAATGCCTGAGAGAGTGTTGGTGTTGCCTGAGACAACAACGCCAGCGGTTCCGTCTAATGTGATCGCCATAAATTACTCCTGTGTGGCCCAAGGAACTCCAACTTTAGTAGTTGGGTTTTTTTGAGCTTCAATCTGGCTTTGCAGACTAGCTTCTACAACGTCTTTGCCCAATGCGTTTTGCACCCAGCCAATGACTTGCTGTTGAGTTAAATCTTCGTAAGGGATATAGCTCTCACCAGCTTCTTGCGTAAAAGAGGTTGTGCCATATGTGCTGGAGTTGTAATCTCCATCATTAGCATAAACAGAATAGTGTGTTGTGACCACAAAACCGTCAGAGGTTAAGCGTTCCATTTGATTGATTACCCAAGTAAATGTTGTCATGATGTTTCCTTAGTTAGATTCAAGTTGTGCGACACGTTGACGCAGGGATTGGATTTCCTTGACCAGCATAGGTACAAGTTTGGAGTAGTCAACTGCCATCATTTCTTCTGGGTCTGCGGGTTGGTATACAGCTTCAGGGGCGACAGTCACAAGTTCTTGAGCAATAAAACCAGCTCGTTGATGTGAATTTTTTTCTTTCCAATCAAAACTACGCACTTGGATAGAATCAATAACGCCACCAAATTCAGGTGCATCAACAATGTTTTCTTTTAAGCGTCGATCTGAAGTGGTGTTGTATAAGGTAAGCGATCCATTATAAGTAATTGAGCCGACAAGTGAGCTTCCAGAATAAAACGCAACTAAACTAGTTGAACCACTTGATTTATTTGCAACATATAGTGGGTAATTAGAACCACCAGTATTGCAAATTGATAAGTATTGGTTATTTGTTGTGTTGTTGTATTCAAAACCATTAGTTAAAATTTCACCTGACGCTGTTTTTCCCGCCAGCAAGTTACCAGCCGTCGTAAGTGTCATTGCTTGGGTGAAGCTGATGGCGTTACCTGCTGTGCCTGATGCTGCTGTGTACCAAGAATGAACACCGCTAGATTGTTTATATTGAGAAGCAGTTTCCGTTGAGATGTATTTCCAACCGCCGTTGTAATAAGCGTTAACAGAATAGCCAGTTTCATAAGTGCCATAGCCATAAATACTGCCATTCTTTACCTGCAAAGCATTTTCAGTTCCACCTGCCCAAGACGCTGGAGTAACACCCAAGCCTAGGTTGCCTGCGCTGTCAAGGCGCATCTTTTCTGAATTATTGGAATAAAAGCGAATAGCATGACGAGCAGCCAAACCTAAATTTGCCCAATCTCCTGTTGAACCTGTTTCACCAGACACATACGTACTAGCGTCTGAAGAGTTACCTACATTTCGTAGGATTACTTTTGTTTCTCCAGATGCAGCCAATAAATCCAGACGAGCAGCGGGTGAAGTTTGACCTACACCCACGTTCTGTGATGTATCAATAGTTACAGCAGTAGTAGCCGCACCCGCACCCGTTGTCGTTTGGAGAGCAAGGGAGCCGTCACTAGCAGCGGTAGTTTTTAGGCCAGCAGACCCGCTACTTACGCCATTGTCGGATAACAGGATTGAGGGCATTATGCTTTTCCTTTAAGTTGAGCTACGTCAGCTTGCAGTTGGGTTATTAGGGCTTGTTGTTCTTGGATGCACTTCATCAGCGCATATTGCAAGTCGGTCTGATAAATTGACAAGCGCATCTTTGGCTCTTCGTCTTTGGAAGCCCAGTTACCTTCCGCAACCAACTCGGGCGCAACGGCTTGAACATCTTGCGCAACAACGCCCAACGTCAGGCCATCATCTTCCTCAAAGTTTTGGTCAATATAATTAAAGGTCTGAACTGGAATGGCGCAAATTTTGGCAAGGTAATCGCCAGCAGGTGCAAAATTGGTTTTTTCTCTGCGGTCAGAAAGGTTTGCGTCGTTTGCTTGGTAGTTTGCAATACCCCCGTTTGATCGCACAGAAAATCTTTGCGTGCTTGCGTCGTCCGCATAAATAAACCATTGAGAGGATGAGTTTGGCGAAACGACTGTATACCTAATACGCATAACCTCTTCACTCCCAGAGGAAGATCGGGTGGCATCTAGGCGAAGATTTGGATAGTTGTTGGGCTGGTAAGTAAGTAAAGTTCCGTTGGCGTCGATACGGGCGCGTTCTGCGTAAGTTGAACCATTTACCTGTGAAAATAAAATCTCTGGGTAACTAGCATCACCTTTAGCAACAAAACCAGTGTTTGTGTTTCCATAAGAAGCAAACATTTCAAGTGTTGTGTTATTTGCATTGCTTGATGAGACATTTATTCCGCAAGCATCAGAGCCGCTTGATTTAATTGAAACTACCCTTTCATCACCTGACCATAAAGTAAGAGGGCTAGTACGACCTACTAACAAGCTACCAGCAGCCGTAAGCGTCATTGCTTGGGTGAAGGTAATGGCGTTACCTGCTGTGCCTGATGGGGCTGTACGCCAAATATGAGCGCCAGCATTTATGTTGTAGTTACCTGCTGTGGCGGTTTCTCTGTAAACCCAACCGCTTCCATTCCAGTATCCGTTGTTGGTTAACTGAGTTGTACTTTGCAAGTCAGATAAAGATGTCCTATTGTAAATTTGCAAAGCACGAGTATCGCTACCCCAAGCACTAGGAGTAACACCCACACCCACGTTCTGTGAGCCGTCAATAGTTACCGCAGTTGTAGGCGTAGCGCCCGTTTGAAGCACCAATGTGCCTGTAGTGTCCGCAGTGACTTTGTATGCGGTGGTGGAGGTTGTGCTTGAGCTGATTGTTGACATTTAGATCACCACATGACGTTGACCAGAAGCAACCGTTAAGGTCACCCCGCTGGCTACAGTTAAAGGACCAATAGAGAAACCGTTAGTTCCTGCTGCGATTGTGTAGTTGCTTGTTACGCTGTCTGCGTTTACAACTATACCGTTTGACGAAACCATCTCTTTGGCTTTTAGTTCACCAGTAGACGGTGTGTACAAGTAGTTAGCGTTGCTTGTATAAACCGTTGCCGCAGTACCGCTTGTTGAAGCAGCAAACAAAGGATATACGCTTGTTGCAGTTGTGGTGTCGTTGACAATGGTAGAGCCGCCAACAGATGACCAGCTTGTACCGTTGTGTCCTTCAAACTCTGCTGTAGTCGTGTTAAATCGCAACTTACCCGCAGCACCTGTAGGACGTTGACCAGTTGTACCGCTAGACAGCTTTACAGCGCCTGTAGAAGTAAACGATGAATCAGCAGTTGCAGTCAAAGTTGTAACAGTTGCGGCGGCAGCAGTTGTTGCGCCAATAATCATGTTATCCATTTCTCCAATAAAAGTTGGAGCAATTTCAATGGAGTTAACACCTGTTGGCTTCATGTGGACATGGCCCGTACCAGTAGGGCTAATGTCAATCTGTGCGTTAGTGCCGTTTATGTTTGTTGAAACATTGATAGAAAGGTTGTCACCGCCGCCAGCACCCATGCTAAGTTGCGTTGTGCCAGCAGAGTTTTTAAGCGCTAACCCGCCTGAGTTAGTAGCTTGAACTGTAGGAGTTGTAAGACTTGTCGAAGCAGTTACAGTGGTAAACGCGCCTGTCGAAGCAGTTGTTGCGCCTACTGTCGTGCCGTTAATTGAGCCACCAGTTACTGCAACAGCATTGGCATTCTGCGTAGACATAGTGCCAAGGCCACTAATGTCTGTGTTTGCCAACACAACAGCGCCCGTGCGACCAGCAACAGATGTAACAGCGTCAGTGTTGTCAATCTTTTGCCAAGCAGAGCCGTTAAAGATTGCCCAATCACCAATGATCCAATCAGTAACGCCGTTAAGGTTGGTTGAACCAGCCACAGACACTACGTAGTAATAACCCTTAGTACCAACACTTGATACCAATGTTGGGCTGTTTACGTTTGCGTCCCAAGTGCCTTGATAAGTCACGCTACCCAGCACAGCAGCAGGAAGTTGCGATATAGGAACAGTGCCGCCACCATCAAGAGTAGCAACGCCACCAGCGCTACCAGCATTCAATTGAGCAGCAGTGCCTAGACCCAATGCTCCACGCGCACCAGAGGCTGTTGTAGCCCCTGTACCACCGCTTGCAAGGGCTAACGTGCCGCCGATGGTGATAGTGCCAGCAGCGTCAATTGGACCGCCTGTAGTGGTCAATCCAGTTGTGCCACCAGAAACGTCAACGCTAGTTACAGTACCTGTACCAGACAGTGTCCGCCATTGAACGTCACTAGCTGAAGGGTTAACAGCCAAAACCTTGCCAGCATTGCCAACGTAAGAAGGCAAGAACAGATCAGCGCCAACCAGTTGAACAGCGCCTAATGTAAACACCTGACCATTCATTGAGAATGTGCTGTTTACCAAAGAAGCGTTGCCAATGTTGCTTAGAGTGTTTGCAGAACCGCTAATGGTTTTGTTTGTCAGTGTCTGAGTTTGAGTTGTACCAACAACATCGCCCACAACACCTTGAACGCTAACAGCAGAAGTTGCCGTGGCAGCGTTACCTGTTACATCAATACCCCAAGTGCCAGATGCACCCGTGCCTGTAGTAGATGGGACGCTAAGGTTTGTACGTGCGTTTGCAGCAGTAGAAGCGCCTGTACCACCGTTAGCCACAGCCACCACACCAGTAACGTTTGCAGCGTTACCAGACACAGAGCCTTGAATCTGGCTGCTAAAAGTCTTTGTGCCAGCAATAGTCTGATTACTAGTCAGGTCCACATACAAAGCAGAACCAGTTAACTGGACCCAAGCGCCAGACTGTTTGTTGTACAAGCTTTGTGGCGTGGTGCTGGTGTTGATATACAACTGACCGTTCAAACCAGTTCCGCTAGACGGTACATTTGCGCCTGTAAGCACTGGCAAGCCTGAACCTGTCAACAGACCTGGGGTTGACCATGTCAATGCAGCAGATGAACGAGAGTCAACAACAGCAATAGAAACCCAAATCAGATTGGTTGGGCTTGAAGGAGGAGCGTTTAACCAGCCAGATGGCGCAGTGCCAGTGTTGGTTGTAAAACTCCAAGAGCCACCTGTTGGAGTCGCAGGGGCCGTAGCAGAATCATAAAAAATGAACCACTGAAAATATGTACCACTCGATCCATCGCCAATGCCGTATAAACCGACTGATTCAGCAGATGCGCCGTAAATGCCGCCTGTTGCCATATTGTTTCCTTACTTAAAAGTATATCTGTACTCGCGGGGCTGGAACTCTGATGTGAGATGTTGATCTCCACCTTTCCAGCGGCCCTTGTTGTATTGGTCTTGAATCAAGCCATACGATTCATCTAAACGAGCAAGCCACTTTTGAGCTTCTTCAGTGTTTTTGTTCTTGTCGTAATACGCCCACAATGTGCCGTACAAATAGCCTTCAGGAAACGAAGCCAGCACAGCATTACTTTGCACCAATGGATTCAATGGGTCGCCAGTAGCGCCCAACAGGAATGCAAATGTTCGGATGTAATAAGCTTTGATCTCTACGTTGTTGCCTGGGTTTGGCGTAAACACGTAGTTAGGACCAACTTCAGAAAATGAACCACGAATAACGCGAGGCACACCAAATGGACGAACATACAGTTGGTCAATCATCTTGCGGCGAATAATCTCGCGGTCACCAACACGGTCATACATGATCCAAGGACCCATGCTTGCAGCAGGTGAGCCTGGCTCGACTTCAGAATTAGGTGTTTGTTGGAAAAACAAAATAGGAATGTTCATATCCGCAGGGATAGGAGCCATGCCTTCAGAGTTTGTTGTCAACAATGTTGGGTTATCGCCATATGGATTGGTGCGAAGACCAGGCAGCTCAAGAGTACGCATCTTGAGTTCAGCCAATTGAATTGATGTTTGAATTTCTAATGACGCTTGCGTAGGAAGCATCATGATGGTTGCTGGGAATGTAGCAACAGACCATGTCTCATCAGGGTCGTCTACGGTAATGGTTGTGCTTGTAACAGCCATTACTGCTGTAAACGGACCAGAGATTGAGTAACCAATAAAGTCGCCAACGTTAATTGTCCCCACAGGCGTAGGCGATACCGTCAATACGCTTGTAGATGAATTAAATGAGGAAACAGTGATGCCAGACGATTTAGGAATTGCCCCTACCCATTGTGCTACGCGACTTACTAGCGCGTTAGCTGATTGAATAAATAGAGACATGGCTTTCCTTACTTGGTCGGAATGGCAGGATTAAATGGCAAAGGAATTTTACCTGAAGGATGGCAAACGAAGTCTGAGTAATACTCGTTGACGATTGCATAAAACAAAATTTTGTCTTTCTTATCTTGTTTAATCAGTTCCCACGGGCGGTTGTTAAACCACTTGGAGCTAATTTCATGAGCGAAGCATTTAGGTAGCTCCATTGCGTGAAATGTGCCAGCAAAAAACGGGTTATCAGTACCATGCTCTTTGTAGAACTCACGGCGGTTTTTACATTCTTCACGGATGGCCTCTACGTTCTTTTGTTCATATTGGACATATCGCGCACCGTCTAAAGCACCGACTTTGTAGTCAATGTTTTTGGTTTTAAATGTTTGCGACCAAGTACCAGACTTGACCTCATTAAACATTTTGTCATTCTTAATCAACGCACCTTCTATACCACCCTCAAGGTTGCCTTTGAGATAGTAATCCTCGTTGACTTTTGCTTCTTCGTTATTTAAGTTCAATTCCATGCTTTGCTCCTTACCAAAAGAGCCTCCGAAGAGGCCCTTTCAGTAAATTGGCTATTAAGCCAAGTAACGCTTGACCTGAGCGGCAGCGCGAGGTGATGTCACCACAGCACCAGTAGTCATAGCTGCCAAGACAGCCACACCTGCTGGGTTACGCACGATCAATGTGCCTTCCATGATGTATTGATCCAAGCTGGCATCAGCGTTGGAGAACACTTCATTGTTCGGGCCGAGTTCGCGCAAACTACCCCACTGAACAACATCAGGGTTCAAGAACAGGATCGAAGTGTTGTCCGAACCAGTTTGATCCATAACCCATGAGTCATCGATTTGGTAGGTGTAGTTGAAGTCACCTTCGTAAGTACCAATCGTGTCGCCCTTGTCAGCAGGGTTAAAACGGTTGATCGAACGGCTCTGAGGGATGTTGTCAGAGATGGTGGTACGCAGCGATGTTGGGACAACCATATTGGTAATCTTGGCATTGAAGCGCTGTTCAGCAACAGTAACCAACTGCTTGTACAGCACAGGGCTGAAAGCTTGCAGAGTCACGCCAGAGCTGAAAGTGAAGTAACCCAAACCTGCGTTAGCCAACGAACCGTTAAAAGGTGTGTTGGTTGCAACAGCAGAAGTTGTGTCATCGCTATCAGAAGCAGCCAAGTTCAACACTGAAGTGCCGTCTGTGTCGTTACCAGAACGAGTGCCAGCAAAGGCAAACAACGAACCGAAGCGGCGACCATCGTTAGGCGAAGCGCCTTGAGTAGCAGCTTGACCTGCGTACTTGATGGAAGCACCGTCAGCGCGAAGCATCTGGAGTTCAACGTCAAACATGATTTCAGTCAATTGCTTGACTTCTTGGTAGGCTTGAGGATCGCCACCAGCTTGTTCAACAGCGCGGGCAGTGCCAGTAGCACCGATCACAGTGGTGAAAATCTGAGTGTAGTTACCCAAGTTAGAACGTGTGTTAGAAGCTGCTGCACCAGCGGTAACAGAAGCGCCTTCCAACTTTGCGTTCAAAGCTGGTACACGGAAATAGTCATTTGGCCAAATGTGCAAAGTCGAATTGATCTTGCGCTTTTTGGACATAGCCATGTTGGTTACTGGAGTACGGTCTTTAACATAGTTAGAGACTGTGAGGTCGAGGTCTTTGACCACGATGTCGGTTGTATACGAACCGTTACCGTTGCCGAGTGCGGCGGAGGTGATTGTTGCCATTTGAGATGCTCCTAAAAATTAACGAGGGCGGCGTTTTTGAGACGCCAAGAATGTTGCCAGAAGGTCCTGCGTTGCTTTCTTATCGCCTGATGCTGATCTCTTTTGCAAATCTTCCACCTTCGTATCGCTAGAGGTCTTGGCTTTTGCTTTAGGCTGATTGGCTGCTGCCAACGAACCACCTGCATTACGCACTTTAGGACCTTCACGAAACTTCATACCATCCCGAATAAGCGCTAAGAGATATTCGTCACTGGACACCAAATCAATGTTGGGTACACCAGGCACGAATGAACCACTAGCTCCTTTCCAATCCTTCGACAATTTATCTCGCAATTCCGAGAATGTCGCCTTATTGGCAAGTTCTTTATCCGTAAAAGACTGTCGAGCTTTTTCAAGTTGTTCCTGCACAAACGCAGTACGGTGTTGATAAAACTCTTGAACCTTCGGACGGTTCGCAGAAATGAATTCGCTCTTTTCTTGGATCAACTTAGCGTTCTGGCGGATCGCCGCCTCTGCTTCACTACGCTGAACCTCGTCTGTAGCTGCATCTCTGATTTGCGCCCATTGCTGGTTGTATTGCTGAAGAGTAATTAACTCATCTGCAAACTCTTGGAGTTTGGGCTGAATCGTTAGCTCTAGTCCAATTTGCAAACCATCGAGTTCTTTCCTACGATTGGCTTCATATTCTTCAAAATCAGCGCGTTCGGTTTTAAGCTTTCGCGCATTTTCGTGGATAGCACTACCTTGACCAAGAATAGCAGCAGCCTTTGATACTGGAATCTCCACAAAGCCGCCTTCTGCGTCTTTATTAGGAATCCTCCACAGCATGTCTGGATTCTGCTCTGCAAACTCTAAGAAATTAACAGGTTCGGTTACACCATCGGTGGCCTCTTCCTCATTCTCAGTATCTACAGTCTCATCAGTCTCAATTGAACTATCTTCAGGTTCGGCTTCCTCATTAGGAGCCGCCTCAGGGGTCGGAGCTTTCGCTTCAACTTGTCCTGCTGGTGGAGCTGTACTATCGGCTTGCGGGACGTTACGCTTATTAGCGGCAATCATCGCTGCAATAGTATCGGCGGGATTCACTGCACCAGTTTGCTCAGTGGCGGTCACATCTGTGATTACGTCTGACATATATTACACCATTTCGTTAAGTTTGGATTTTTCCAGTTTCTTAGCGAGATATTCACTCTTCTCAATGAAGCCAATGAAATCACGCACCCCAGCAACATAATATGCGTTGCCAATTCTTTCAGAGTCATCTTTGGAATCTTCCAAGCGCTCCAACATGTAAAACCTATATAGGTTAAACATCAATGCAAAATCTTCATTTCTGAGAAGCCGACTAGCAGTTTCTCCGTTTTGAAGCACCAGAGTTTGTCGATTTACATGCGCCTCCTTATTTGAGTCAGTTGCTTTCGTTCTGCGATTGAAGTAATCGCGGATATTCAATACCAAGCTTTTCATATCAATCCTTAATCAACTTGCACCGCTGTTAGTTTACCTGCCTTCAATGCTTCACCTTCAAAAAAGTTATCCATGTCAATATCTTCAGCCTTCTTCATGTTCAAAGCAGATACTGTCTGAGATTCTTGAGTCTTAGCCTTGTTTAATTCAACCTTAGATTGAACTTCTTGCTCTGCAATGCCAGGTCCTTGTGCTTGCTTGGCTTGCATCATCTTGGCAGCTTCTTCCAACGTAGGGAGATAAGCATCGCAGTGCTTAACACCTAAAGCATATAAGGTGTCTTCAAATGGACGGCGGGCTTTGATGAACATTTCTGGAACGCTTGGGTCCAGTTGTCCAATAATGGCTGCAAACCCTTGTTGAGCTTGCATAATGAGCTGTTGGCGGGTCAAACGGTTCTCGTCTGACAAAAAACCCAAGGCCAAGTCAACGTTAATCATGTTGCGGTCAATGAATTCAAAGTTTTCCATTGACTTAGCGTCCAAGAACCCAGCACCTGGCAGCATAGCGTCAGCCAACTGTTGAATGTTGTAGTCATCAGCGTACTGAATCATGGTTTTCCACACGATATAGATCATGTCGCGCACACCGATAGCGCAGTTCTTGACCATTTCATCTTGGATGATCTGATTTGGCCCCATAGCCAGTTGCAATTTGTAACCAGAGTTGCCATCTTTCATGACTTCTGGGTTTAAAGTGTCGGCTGGGTTAGTCATGCCAAGCATACGGCTTGTATCTGCGTCAAAACGCTCCATAGCGTCCTGAACGTATGCAAGGTTGCCCTGCATAGGCTGGAACTCGTAAACGTGCTTGGTGGGGTCAAATTTACGGTCCAAGATAAACATGGCAGACACGCCACGCTGAATCTCTTCTGCATCCACAAACTCAGGGTTTACACCAATCTGAGCTGTAGAGGCCCGCATTGCAAATGCGATCTCGGCACGGTTAATAGCGGTCTTGTATTCCTGCAACGGAACCAAACGCTCGGCTTGAGAGTAGCCAAAGTGGTTGCCAACAATTGGTTTGGGAACAATTACAGCCAGTGGGATGAAATCTACTTCTTTGACGTACAGAATGTAGCTGCCAGAGTAACAAATCTCGATGGTTTCTTCTTCGCCGTCATTGTCTACGTCTTTACGCAGCCAAGCGGTGGTAATCATTACAACGCGACTATAACGATCAGCACCTGCACTCGCAATAACACCTTGTCCTGGTACGGGAGTGGAATCTCGCGCATGTAAGGCGAGATCATTTTCCAAAGCGCCAGCTTGATAAGCACCAGCAGGACCGTAGGCAGCATGATCGGCAAATTTCTCCAAGTCAATGTACGGATATTGCGTTTTGGCCTCATGAATGGTCATGGGGTCATAGAAACCGCAAAAGTCTTGATTACGGATGCCAGGAATCGTTGGATTACAAACAAAGTAATGTTGGGCAACGTGCTTGATCTGGATGTTGGTTGAATAACCCGTCATCTTGTATTTAGCACGGTAAACAGTGTTATTTCGGATAGCGTCTTGCACTTCTTCGCCTGTTGGCTCTGTAGGCATACCTGTTTCGTCAGGCATCATAGTCTCTTGCGCGACACCTTGTAAGTCAACGTCAATACGGCGCATTTGCTGGCGCTTAGTGACCAAGCCTTTTTCAGCAGCCATGATTTCAAACGAACGAAGCTGGTCTTTTGTGCCTTCAACTTCTTTGTATTGAGTAATCTTGTCGCGCACGGGTTTGATCATCACAACGCCGTTTTTATGCAGCAATGCGTCTTGTGCCCAATCACGAATCACAGCGTAAGAGTCGTTTTTGCTGTTGATGAAGTGCAAAGCCATCTTTGCGGCTTGTTGTGCGCCATCAGCATCGCTCTCAGAGAATCGTTCAAACTCAAAGTTGAGTTTTCCGTTTGGCATCAAACATTTGGTTATAACGGCGGTTGAATAATCAATGCCAGGTGTCACTACTGGAGAGATGTAGTCAATACCGCGAACTGGCTCGGTAGAGTTAGATACAGCAATATTGAGATAGTGATAGTCGCTTAACCGATTGAGTGTATTTTTAGCTTGAGTCAGTCGAAGGTAATCGACCATCTTCAAATAAGCTTCGTGGGCTACTTGATACTCAATGCCTTTATTGCCTGGTGGACTTTCAAGGCTCTCTACCACTATGTTCTGTTTATCTAACATCTTTAAATCCTTTGGACCTTGCCTTCAAGTGGCGTGAACCGTTTTGCTTCAAATGTATTTGCTCTGCTGACAACTGACTCGCCGTGACCTTGAATTAAAGCAAGAATTCCAATTCGAGCAGAATCAATATGGTCATCAGGATCAGAAAATCGTCCAGCGTCATCAATAGCATAGTTTCGAGCCTCATCAAGAAACGCTGTACAGTTCTCGTTGATCATAAGTGTACCGCGCTCCATGCCTAAGCGCATTATATTGATTCCGTATGCTTTATGGTTCGTAACCTTGCCTTGGTCATTCGGCGGATTGAGAATTGCGCCTGGAATGCAATTAAGCCCATATGAGTCTTCGAATACTTCTCTAACAGATTGTTCGGTAAGCGTGTATCGCCCTGCAAGCCCCGCATCGTGCGGCAACGCAATTGGAACATCTCTCGATTCCCGATCCAAAAGGTAATGTACATATTCATCTGGCGTTTCCCCATTAGGGATCGTGACTTGCCGATGTAAGTAGATGATTTCTTGGATTGCATCGCGGAAAAAGAACGAGATAACTGTCGGGTCATTTTTAATCCCCAAGTCAAAACTAATTAACCGCTCAAGATCAGGGTTTCCCCGTAGATCAATTTTAGAGCCGTCATATGTGGGCCAATTAAGGATTGGGAACACCACACCTTTGCCTACCAATGGAATACCTTTCATGCGGCACTCCCTTTCCCACGGCATAAAGTCGCGGGACAATTGTTCACGTTCTGACTTAGAAAAGAATGCTTCTCCCCATTCGTTTTCATAAGGGATATCGTCCCAAGTCACGCGCACATGCGAGTAGCCTTCTACTTGGTCCCAGAATTTCCTTACAAGACCTGACAAACCTTTTAGCGGGGTAAACGAGCAGATAACCTGTCCGTTTCGAGCTGCTGTACGTACAACAAGTTCTGAAAAAGTTTCATCTGGTGGTTGTTCATCAAGCACAACCAGGTCAAGCTCGAAACCTTGCAAGTGGCGAACTTGCTGAGTGTAGTTGCTGAAGTAAAGCTTGGACTTTCCACCACTAACGTGCCACACTTCGATTGAGAGGACGTTGGCTCCATCGGCCCTGAAGGATTTGTCATCTAAGCACTCCCGTGGTATTGAACCTGTGCCAAGTTTATACCCTTGCTTGATGTCATCGCAGCCCAGCAACTTTGACTGCAAGGTCTTAGCGACCTGCTCCCATGATTCACCCGCAGCCATAGCAATAATGGGTTTGTCCCAAGTTTTGCCTTTCCAATCTGGTGGATATCGGCCTGTCAGGTGATAAGCAGTCTCATAGGTAGACGCAATGGTCTTACCCGCACGGTTGGCAGCAATCATGCCTCTACGGGCAGAGTGTGCGCCTGTCTCAAAGAACTTGCGTTGGTATTCAAATGGGCGGAACCATTTGAGTTGGTTGAACTGCATGTCAGTGGCTAACTTAGCCCGTGCAGCCATCATCTTTTTTTGTTGTTCACCAGAAAGAGCTTGGGCAGCTTTCTTTCCTCCAGCCAGCTTGACAAGATACTTTAACGCTCGGTCTTTGTAGATTGGCTGGATGTAATCACTTGCTTCACTTTTTGCCATATGTATCTCGTATGTTTAACAAGATGCTGGCGGCTTGGGCCAAGTAGTAGATTTCATCAGGCTGAAGCTTTTGCTCACTTTGAAGGTCTTTTTGTAACCACTCTAAGCTTTTACGAGCGCAGACTTCAGCCTGTCCAGACAGTCTCTGCCGAAAGATTGCAGAGAAGTCTTCCATTTATGCCCAAGGGTCAGCAATGTTTTTGGCAGTAGCGCGAACCATGTCTTTGTCGATCAGGCCCCAGATGCCGCCGCCTTTTTCGCCAATCAGGTACGTGTACAAACCTTGACCACGTTGTGTGTACGTGCCATCAGGGTTACGCATGATCAGCTCTTCAGTGCGTGGGTCAATCCAAGAAAAACGTTCTGGCACTTCTTGACCATACTTGTTAATTTTTGTACCTACAGCAATCTGCTCCAACGGACCCATCACTTGGTACGTGATCAAACCGTTGTTGTACTTCTTGAAGTTAATGCCAACCTTCTTGTCAGACTGTGGGTCTAACGGGTGAGGCATGTTGGTAGCACCAAAGAAGTGAACCAAAGCTTCGGGTGGAGGCAGGTCTTTGTTGCGCTCAGGAAGCTTACGCACCTCGTCAACAGGGATCTGTTCTTTGCGGTCTACATAAGGATTCTCATCCGTTAGGTATTCAGCAGGAACCTTCTTGCCTTCAAGGGCGTTTTTGGCGACCAGGTATTGGTCTTCTTTGGTTTTACCAATAAGGTCTAGCGACATTTGTGTGCGGTCATACACAAATTGCGCCAGCTCTTTAGCCGTGGGTAAGTCGGCTTTTAAAGCCTCAATGTCATACGTTGCCATATCTATCCTTTAAACGTTTTTCTGTGGTTTCACTTTTTCA
>Ga0181344_1000400_pt1 | contig 17525 bp, 39 predicted proteins | sample Su13VDMLBDD_FD_130098 | JGI IMG/M metagenome (GOLD analysis project Ga0181344, IMG submission 130098) | Freshwater viral communities from Lake Michigan, USA - Su13.VD.MLB.D.D | ecosystem: Environmental > Aquatic > Freshwater > Lake | place: USA: Michigan | collected 2013-07-15
AGCTTGCGACCTTTCCTTTGTAGTGTGGTAATTGATATTCTCTGCGGTTAGCTTGGAATCTATCAATTCGTTTGTATTTTTTACAGGTAAAGCATTTAAGTCTTTCATCGTTCATTATTAAGTATTTTTCTCCTTGATTAAGTATTTTTCACCAAAAGTGTAATATATTAGTCATTTAGTCGGTTTTTTACCGATTATGGCTAATATATTGTGCATTTCTCACATCTTAAATCCTTAGTAAATCCCTTTGATATTACTACTCTACATCCATGGCATAGTGTAGCACCTGCACCTCCGTTAAACTTCCAAATTGGCTGGCCATACTTTCTAATTAACTCAAAAGTTAATTTAATGTCATGCCAATTAAGAGTAAAGTCATCCTGAATTGTTTTTGGAAACCAAGCTATGCAATATCCGTGGTTGGCATTTGTCCAATCATCAGACTTTACTGGGTTTCCATTGACTGACTTAAGATATATCCAAGGAACATTACCCTGTAGCTCAATATCATAGCCAATCTTCTTGAGCCTCTCTCTAAACTTTGTTACTTCGTTCATTCTCTCTATATTGAATTTCTTTTCTAATCAGATCAAGATGCCAATCTGCACCACCATACTCAAGAACTGCCTCCAAGTAATCGTCATCCATGTCCTTTAGTGGTATCCAAGTGAGTGGTTGCTTACCATCCTTGCCCCGGCTTCCGCGCGTGGCGTAGCAGCGAACTAAATCGAATGGGTCATCGTCATAAATGTTATGTACAATTATCTTATCCATGTCCTTTGCGCCATGTCTACTGTAGCTAAGACCACCATCAACCATGGCATCATTAGGACATCCACAGGTCTTATAGTCATGTACGCTGTAGCTGACCAATAGCTCCTTGCACTCCGTGCAGGTTACTGCGTTGTATACTAGTTGTTTCATAGCTTTTCGATTTCGTTCTTAACCTTATTCCAGTAAATTATTCTTGCCTGCGCAACTTCTTCGTCAGCATATAATTTAATCTCCTCTATTATCTGATTGACTGCAATCAAGGAGTCTAGTACAGCAAGGGTTTCCCAATCATCGTCAAAGGAAACTATTCCTGCACAACTCAACTCGAACTTATCAAATAATTCTTTTGCTTTTTCTTTTGGTGTCATATCTTCTCAACTTTAGTGATGAACTCAGGCGTAATCCATGAGTTGCGCTTAACATAATAAAGGTCCTTGTATTTGAAGGCTCTGTTCACATCGTCCTTTCCGTTCATCGTGGTGTGAACCATGTACTGACTGTCTGGATCAAAGCGAGCGTGGAATATTTGAGTCTCCTCTTCCTTCTCTAAACTTTGCTTGTAGTTGTCATTTCTGTTCAACCACTCAAACAACCTATCTCTCTCTTCCTCAGTCATTTGCTCCCAATACTTATCAGTTAAATGTTGCCAAAACATGGTTCTAGCAATAGGATTTGGCGGGATACAGGCTTCAGCTAAGAAGGCCAATTCAAAAAAATCGATGGTGAAATTGCTCATAGTTTAAAGTAATTAATAATCATTCTTGTTCTGCACATCCACAACCAACACTTGAACTTCCACCATCTTCTTAGCTTCTTATGCCATGGGTCATCCTTTATTTTTTTGGCTGCTTCTTTTATCATTGTTATTTAATATCTTTGTATCTACCCCACTTACAGAGAAGTTTGTAAGTCCCCCTCTATTCTCCGGTGTAGAGGGTTTTTTATTTTTTAAAGGTTTCGTTGTAGTATTGTTCTCCTGACATTTTATATTTTTTAATAAGAGCTCCTCCATCATAAACTCCAAAATTAAAACCTTCTACTATCTGCTCCTTCTCCATTTCTTGGGCTTGTTCAACCAAACTATTAAAGTCATCTTCAGTTATTGGTCCTGTTTGTGATAATACACTAGCTAAAAATTCTACTGCTGTTTTCATTGTTTTACATTTTGATTTAACTTATGTGGCAATTTTTACCACTTATCTTAACTTGTCTTGTAAGTCACAATTATACGTGTTTTTGTGACTTTTATGACTACTTAGGCACGGAGGCAGGAGTCGAACCTGCATGGAGCTTATCCCTCATATCTACTTCTGCTCAATAGGGGGTACAGCTGATACCCTATGACTTTTGCATTTTCGTCTACTAGCGTCTACCAATTGCGCCACTCCGTGTTTGCGTTCTATCAAGGAAGTTAGTGCGCCTATACCTTTTGTAGCTCTAGTCAGACTCGAACTGACACTAGCCCTGGCATACACCATATTAAATTAGGACCGTGTTACTTACACCATAGAGCTATGTCCACCCGACTTTAGCTCGGTGGTTTGTGTAAGCGCAAAGCGCGAAACTATCATGCCTTACACAGCTAGATGGAATCAGTCAGCTGCCCTGTCCATCGCACTCTCGCTAGTGAGCATCTAATAGAGGCTACGAGGTACTATATCAAAAAGAGGGGAGGCCTGACTTAGTTTAAAATCTGCCTTACGTTAAAGGTTAATACTAAACTCCCCTCTTATAGTCCAACCAAAACCCCAGTGCGACTATTATGTTCATACCGACAGAACTGAGTATCTCAGTTATGTCACCATAGATAGTTGTCATCAAGTGAATATGACCAATCGTCCAAAAAGGAATGGCTAGATTCTGACTGATCCATATAATTGTGAACTTTATAAATTCTTTAGCCATTGTCTGAAATAGTTACCCATGTTGACAAGTTCGTAGTAAAATTCATGCACATCCTTCTCCTGTTCATGGTCCATCTTCTTGTACAAATGGCTGATTGACTTTTCAACAGCCTCTATAAAATCATTGCCCGACTTCTTTATTCTCTTGTCATAAACATGTGGATATTGATCCTTGATGTCCTCCATAAAGTCCATCATTACTGGAAGAATACCAATGACGGCAGCTAATTTCTTTTCATTCGATATCATAATACTCACCATTATACCAGGTTGCCGATACCCCGTGGTTCTGTAGCTCCTTAATTCTATAAACCTGTAGGGGCCTCGGCTTTTGTCCTGGACGTTTTACTTCAATAAATTTTACATCTGATCCCTTTGGTATTGCAATAAGATCAGGAATTCCCGGCTTGTTGGTTACCGATAATTTGAGCACATAGTAGCCCTCCTTCTCTAGGTTCTTGATTAGCTTCGCTTGTATCTGCTGCTCGGTCACCTACAAATGTAGATGTTTTTTCGTAAATACCCAACTTTTCTTCTAAATTTGGTATTAAAGTCGGCTCATCGTACTTGCCTAATTTTAAGTGTCGTTGGATTCGTTTAAACTGAGCGAAAGTTCCAGCCTTTATAACGTCTTCTTTTAAGTTAGGTATATCAAAATCATAATAAGGAAGTTCAGCGCCATCTAAGAAGTCTTTAAGCTGCTTAGTAGCCAAAGCATAGTCAGCATAACCAATGCGCTCTAAGTCTTCGTGTTGACGTATTCCGTGTAATACTGTTGCATAGTGCTTACCGCCAAACATCTCTCCAATGTCTTCTAAGGTAAAATCAAGTTTTCTTAACTCATGGTAAAGGTAAGATCGTTTGTAAATGTAGTGACGACTTCTATCCTTTGTGGTTAGTCCATGTTCTTTGATTAAGTATTCAATTAGTTGTACTCTGTTCATAGTCTTTCTTAAAAATGTTTAACGTATAATTTCTCTTGCTTTTAACAGCCTTGTAGATCTTATCCTCTATACCACCAACACTGAATATCCAATACACCTTATTGAACTTACGGTCCATTGTTGTCATTCGGTCTCTCGCTTGCCAATACGACGTCGCGCTGAAGTCAATGTTGTAGAATACCACATAGTCAGCGTTCTTGAGCGATATTCCCTCACGACCTGATACAATCTGTAATGCTATCACCTGACATTTGCCGGCGTCAAATTCTTCCAAACTCTCAGTCAATTGGTTGCCATACACTTGCTTCAATGCCTTCAGCTCAGCTTTAAACTTGTAGAAGATGCCAATTCTTGATGTCGCAAATTGCGACATTATGAACTCAACCTTAGTGGTGTCAATGACCATGCTGTTACCACTCTCAAACTTCACCGTGCCACTGCATAGCTGGTGTACCTTCTGCATCAACTTAACAGGGGTGTCAGCCAAAATAACTTCCTCCTTGCCTTCCACAACTAAGTCGCGCTCCAACTTCTTCACAATCATCTTTGTCTTATCAGACATCTCGACATAAAGAACTTCCTCCTCGATCGACGTCTCAAACCCTGACTGCTGTTGTGTAAAGCTTATCATTAAATGAGCCACATTTGACATTATCTTGAGCTCTATTCCGTTCGAGTACTCAGTCACTTTAAAGCCATTGATCACCCTATCAAACTTAGTGACGTAGTCATCGGCCCATCGGTAGAAGTTCTTGTACTCACGGAATGGCGAGTGGTCGCTTACCCAGAACTGATGGTACATCTGTGAGTATGACTCAGGGCATGGTGTACCTGACAGAAAGATCATTGGCAGGTGGCCAAACATCTTTTTAAACATCTTGGTATACAACCCTGGCTTAGGGAAGGCACCAAACCTATGGTGCTCATCATGTATCACCACGTCGTAGTCATTAGATGTTATCTTATGCATCGACTCATCGTTGATGACATCAATGTGGTATGTGTGACCAAACTCCTTGTAGTCGTCAAGTATTGATCCGATAGCCTTCTTCTTTGTAAGGAACAACACCTTCTTAGCACCAAACCTGTTAGCTATCTCCAAAGAGGTGCTGGTCTTACCAGTTCTCACCTCCATGGCTAGATATACAATGTTGTGATTAAGTAGTGTGTATGTTGCCTTCTCAGCTATATCGATTTGATAGCCTCTTAGCTGCTTCATCTTTTAGTTTTTTGATTGCCTCACTAAGTTCATTAGTGAGCTCTTCTGAATTCCTAACCGATGACAACTCACGACGTAACGCCATGATGGCATGGTATGGATCATAATACAAGTCTTTATTCTCACCGCTAATGAATTTCAATGCTGATACGTATGACACCATCATGCTAGACAGCTCAGCATCGATCTTCTTACCTCTCGGTCTCTCAGCTACCTCTACTATTGCTTCAAAGCGCTTCTTTAGGATTACTTCTGCTAGATTCATACCATATACATATCATCGCACCATATAGGTGTTTGCTCACCTACATAGCTTCCGCGAATGTTAAACTCAAAGTGCTCAAGCGCGTCCTCAAGATCCATCTCATCCTCAGTAACTAGATGCTCAATGACCTTTGATACTGAATAGATTAATCGCATAGGCTCTCCAACCTGAACGCCGATCACAGCGCTGTCTAACCCATCTGCCTTTAAGAAGGTCTCGTCTGGGTAGTACTCTAAAATTTCTTCTAACATAACTTTAACTGTTTTAATTCTTTAACAACAAAATGAATCTGCTTACCTAGTGTAGTACGATTTACTCTTGGTTTCATACCAAATGCAAACTCACCATAAGCATCTAACCAATGGTAGAACTTGGCGTTTGATATAGTATATCTACCACGAGGCCCGTAGTCAGGATACTCATCAACAAAACTATTGAGCATGTCCTTGCCTAGCGTCCTAGCGTTTGGCTTAGTGTCCATGTTATCTCTTGATGAGGCCCACTCGTAGAACTCTGATGACGTCTCAGCAATTAACTTGCGAACCTTTAAGTTCTTGAACTCACTACTCATCAACCCCTTCTGAAGGTACATCTGAAGATTTGATATCATGTAGTTGTCAAACTTGATCCACTCGTCGTCATGCCATCCGCTGTACAACATGTGACCAAACTCCTGCTCAGGTGTCTTGTTCTTGGTGTAGTACTGCTTGAACTCTAAGTCCCACTTACGTCGGTCGAATGAGTTGCCTGCTCCCCTGATCGCATAGTTGGTCGTTATGACAATCTTAGGTGAGCGTTCAAATGGAACGTGAATCTCGTCCTTGTTCTTCTTCTCCAAGCTGATGCCCTCAGTGATGACACTGAATAGGTTCTCAAACGCAAAGTTCTTAGCGACGTCATCAAACACCAACACCTGTGTGTCAACCTGAACGCGTTGGTATGGGAACGACTTCTGGAAGCTGAACCCCTTGCCATCAATCTTGACCATCTTCTTCATGTGGTTGATTGAGTTGACAAAGATACCCTTACCTGTACCACCCTCAGGGTTGTCACTGATGACCTCATCGTTTAAGATGACAGCTGGACAATAACTTGCTGGCTTGTGGCTGTGCATAAGGTATCCAAGTGTTGAGCGCATCGACTTAATCCTATCCGACTCACCGCCTGAGATGTTGCTGACAAATGTATTGAACTCGCACTCCTCAACGTTTGGTCGGTAGATAAAGTCTCTATTTATTCGCTGCATCTCCCATACATGGCCGTCCAAGTCCTTGTAGTCAATCACATCTATCTTATCCCTAGTGACGTGCACAGCGCAGTTCATGTAGTATAGATAGGCCGACTGATTGGTGTCTTCTTTGAACGTTGCCTCAATCTTTGGAACAAAGTTTAGGAACGCCTCTTGGAAGAACTTGGTGTTCATGGCGAAGTAGTTGTACACCATCAAGTCATCGTAGTCCATCAGGTAGTCAAGAACAAAGTCCTTGATGATATCCTCGTTGACATCGCTGATCAGGTTGTCCATCACCCTTACAAACACAAACGTCCTTGATCCGGGTGGGTAGTACTTAAAGAACCCGTTGTTATTTAGAAACGTTCTAAATAAGTGAGGCACTGCCTCAACCTTCCCTTTGCTCGACTTGGTCCAAAACTCTTCACAATCATCTACTGCAGATACTGCAGTACTCAGCTTCTCAATACGTTTAATTTCATCCAACTTCTCAACGTCCTCGTAGAACTTGGTGCCAAACGATGACATGTCCCGGTAGGCCGATCGACAAATCGTTGGTATCTCAGCATGCATCTCACCCGATGGGTCTTGATTCATTAACACAGACTGAGCCTCAGACTGATTGACTCCGAACTCCTTTAAGGCCACAGCAAATACATACAGGTTATTGTTGCGCTGTCCTGGAACCATGCCGTAGTTCTTACCCCACCAAATGCTTAGTCGTCTGATGATCTCATTGGTGTCGTCTACTCGGATGGTTGTTGTTTGAGCAACCCTTGGTTGTGTAACAATTGGCCTAACCATGTCAATGAACACATGGCTATCCTCGTTAACGTACATATCTGGGTCATAAGACTCATAGCATACGCGGCTGAGGTTCTTACTTGTGGTGTCAAATTCATTGCAGAAAAACAGCGAGTGAAGGCCATCAAAGTAGTACTTATGGTTCTCAATGTCGGCAGGTATCTTTACCAATACCTTCAACCCATCACCTGATGGCGACATGAAGATAGCATAGGTGTAAGGGCTGAGCTGTAGCTCAAAGCGTTTGTCCTCTAAGGCCTGTTGATTTTCAAAGGCATCGAAATCGAGGCATATAAAACCACTGTGCATGATGCAGGCAGTGTCTGCACGCTTCTCAAACTTACCGCTGAAACATATGGCAGGTAGTAGTTTCTTTCGCTCATTGCGTTCGTCCTTAGTCGAGGCAGCTCTGACCGATTCTACCAACTCCTTCGACTTCCCCTCCCTGATCCTCTTCAGAGCTTGGCTTACGTCCACGTGGAAAGGTGTGGAGGTTTGTGTAATCGATTGAAAATAAGTCACCATCTCCTAATTCTTTTTTGTATTCAATTATATTGTCCTCTATGTATGGATCGCCCTTAAGCGTCCTTGCAATATGCGTGTCAATGGCGCGCATAATTGACGTGTGCCGGCGATTGAACTCACTGCCGATGTCATTTAGACTCATGTGGTAATGATGTCTCATGACAAACGCTAGGTAGTTCCGAACGTCGGCAACAGTCTTACACTGGCTATCTCCGTCAAGATGGTCTCTCTTGATTATTCCCTTAATGATTTCTATCATAGTAATTAATTTGCTGTTCGTTTAGGCAATCGCTAAAGTCAGTTGGTATCTCAATGACAGTGTGCTCTACTTTTGGCTCCTGCGTGTAGCTACAAACGATATATCCTATCGCTATGCCAGCTAGAAAATATATTGCTTTCATAGCCCTTGTTTTAGTTGTGAAATTTTGACCTCCATGTGTTCCAAATTAACGGAACCTCTGTCTTTCATTTGTTGCATGTACCACGCGTGATATTGATCGAGCAATTGGCCCTCGGCTCTCTTTCTCACAATCATCTTCTCTAGGTACAGCGTCAAGTCTTGAGCTTCCTCCTGAGCATGCGTAAGCCAATCAACGTCCGACAAATCATTGCGGTCCATCGTGAAACCATACTTCTTGATTCCTGTTTCGGAACGCTGTCTATACTTCTTGATTACCGACTCTACAATAGAGTCTTTGATCGGCTTTTCAGCCGTTGACGTTCTAAACCACATAATTAAATTAGATTAAAAATGGGTGCCCTAGGATACACCCATTAAACCAAAACAACAAACCTGTCCTAGCAGGTGCTATGAACTAAAATGGCAAATCGTCAGTGTGCCCTGATCCTGGAGCGCTAGGCGCTACGTTAGCAGCGAATGCAGGGGTAGATGCAGTGACAGCAAATCCCTCAATAGTTGAGAAGTACTTCACCTGCCCATCCTTTGGATTGGTCCACTCACGACCCTTCAAACTGAACGACACCTCGACCTCTTGGCCTTCAGCAATGCTTTCCAATAAGTCACACTTGTCGTTAACAAATGTGAATGGAATGTACTGCGGGTACTGGTCAGCACCATCAGTTACAATGAACTCACGCTTACGAAATTTGTCGGAGATAGTCTCCACGTTGCCCACCTTGTAGGCAATCCCTTTGAATTTAAACATATAGGTATTAATTAAAAGATTACGTAAATAATTATTGTGATAGCTATTGCAGTAACAACTATCATGGTAGCTACGCTTAGTAGTTGCTTACCGACACTATCTTGGTATAACTGAACTACCTCAACCTCATCTGGATAGAACACATACTCTTTACCTTTCACTGTAATGTAGTATAGGTGTCCTCTCTTGTCTATCGGGAATAGTTCACCGACGTAGTTAAATAACGATGGGTATCCACCATCAGTAAGCAAGCGTATCATTGGTTCTTTGTTTTTAAATATTCAGTGTACCACTTGGCATAATCAATGCTGGCATCTAAGATGTCGTCCATCATTGCGATGTCATCTTCAGTCAACGTGACCTTAACAATAGTAGCGCGTAGTTGATCAGGGACATTGCCCATGTAGTGTAAGCTCGGCTCGTCCCATTCATTCAGTAAGTCCTCAGGTGTGTCGCTCAATACATACGCCACCTCACCATCTCGCCAATCAAGACCGGTCATCTTACGCAGCATCAATAAGTAACTCTTCAGCTGCCAGTCATACCCGGATGCCTTGACCTTCTTCTCAGCCTTACTCTCCAACTTAGGGAACGTCTTCTTAGACCAAGGGCTCTTGATGTCGATGACCTTCAATCGCTTTGTGTCGACAATGTCAGGGTGACCACCCAAGCACTTGTATGACAGCTCATAGAACTCATCAAATTCATTTAGCTTCTTGTAGTCAGTGAAGAAGATGCGGTTGTATGTCTCAATCGAGTCGTCCTCAACGCGCGTACCCTTGTCAGTCTCACGGCTGCCAAATGAATCTTTGTACTTATACACCGGCTCATCAACTAACTCCTCAATGATTGTCTTAGCTCCCTCACTTAAGTCAGGCTTGGCGTCACGCTTAGCAACTAGTCTATCTCTCTCCTCAGCCTGCTTGTCAGTCAACTTGACCTTGGCTAGTAGGCCATCAAGAGTAGCGGACTGAACCGGGGTTAGACCCCCGGTTGCGCCCGAAAATATTCCTGAACTATTGGATGCCCTTAATCTGATCATGTTGCGCCTGGTTTAAATTAAAATCACTAGTCAACTTCTCAACGGTTGTCTTGCCTTCCTGCAATGCCTGCAATGCTTTGGCAAAGCGAGCGTCGTCAAGGGTTGGCTTCTCCTTCTTAGGTAGCGGACGCGTGCTGAAACGCAACGCATCAACCATACCCTGAGGGCTCTTGACCTTCTCTACCGACATGACAATCTGCTTGCCGATGTAGTCATTGAAGTCAAACGAGTCGAAGAAAACTTCGAGTCTCTTAAAGTTTGATCGATTACACACCATGGACTTTTGGAATTCCTTGAACTTTACGAAGACCTTGTCTTCCTTGCCCATCTCACCAATCATGACGTCTTGAAATATTTTTTCGATTGTAACGATTCGTGGCTCGTACTTGCCATCGACCTCCAAGTCCCAACTCCCTAGGTACTTGTTGTCTTTCATTAAATTTCTCCAGTGCATTAGATTACAAATTTAGTTAAAAAATATTAAACATTCAAAATTATTTTACATATTCTAGGATAACAAACTCTTCCTCGAATTCAGTCGTCTCGTTCGGTATGAACTTGAACCATACCACGTAGTCATTTGATTTTGTTCTAGCGACATATGCCACATACACCATGTCGTCCTCGTCTGAACGAATGAAGTAGTTGAACAGCGGTGAGTTGATGTCCTTCTTGTCAACGTTCAGCGTGTGCATCTTGGCACCATTGTACTGCAATGTTGATAGAGCGGTTGACAAAGCGGTAGCCATGTCGGGCTCAGTGGTGTAGAAGTTGCCCTTTGAGACCACATTGTACTCAGGCCGGTCAGGAATCCACTGGGCTGCTATGCCTTGCGTTAAGGCCATAAGGCCACAGAAGAACATCGTAACAACCAATGGGATGCCAAGGCTCGCCCGTAGAACTGTGTTGTTTATCTTGGCGACATGCAGTAACCCTGCATATGCGCCTACTGAAATTAGTGCATACATGTTAGTTAAAATTTAGTGATTCAATTTTGATTTGTACTTTGGCTTCATCAATAGACTTGATCGGCAGGCTTGACATGATTGCACATAGCTCAAGTGCCGTCCACCTGTTAACTGCGAATAGCTTTAGAGTCCGGCCATTCTCGAACGTCACGATGTACCTCTTCAAGGTTGGCGACATAGATGATTTCATTTGCATCGATATTGGATTTAGTTATTGCCTCTTTAATACTACGCGCCTCAACCGTCACACCAGTGCACAGGATTGGGCTAACGTGGTAGCACACGTGATAATTGCTATACCTCATAAGTGATAAGACCCCATAGTAGTTTGATTGTTTTTCTTTTAGCAGGCACTCGCTTGGTAGACCTCTTTAATTTAATTTCAATCAGCTCTGTTCTTATCCTATTCATATGTCTCTTGGTTGGCGCTCCGCTATTCCATGTGTATAGCTTCTTTCCATCTACCTTCTTGACATAACCTAGCTTCTTTACTACTATTAAAAAGTATTGATTGACTCGGTGCTTTTCTCTGATTTCAGCTAAAGTGTAGCTCTCTCTTACATACATGTCCTCTAAGACCGTCATGTACTTGGTCTGCAATCTTTCGTTCATCATAACTTTATAGATATTCCGTGTAATAAAAAATGGATGAGTATCTCCCTGTCATCCAAACTCAGGGACACTGACAGGCCGATAGTCCTACCGGCTGGCCAACTTTCAGTTATTCTTATCTGCATAAAATTTAAGGGATTGTGCTAGCATCTGAGCGCTCATGAACTCCTGATCAAACATCTCGACGAGATAGTCCTGAAATTCAACTTGGCGCTCCTGCTCTAGCGATTGGTATAACTCTTTGCTTTGTTTCTTTTGGCCGTTGAGTCTGCTCTCAAAGATGTAGTCATACAACTCAGGCCATGTTGCGAAGTCTAATGTTTGTGGTGTCATCTAAAATAGTTTTAGTTGGTTAAACGTTGCCTCGCCTGACATAATGCGCTCGGTGTCCTTGTCAATTATATCAGCAAACTCAATCTCACAAAATGTACCGCAGTCTGGGACTATTGGCGGCTCATGTCTGCCCTCATTTGGGCCTAAGTCTTTTAAGAACTTACCCTTGATGCAGCTATTGCCAATCGATTGCTCCAACTCAGACATCGTTTCAAATGTATCCGGAAAGTGCTTGCGGACGTGATTCCAATAGCCCTTACCTCCCTTAACGCAGCCAATGCAATTATTATTGTGGAAACCTAAATTATACATCTCAGGTATCGCGATGCCATTGCGCATTAACAACTCAGCGCACTGCTTCTTTGTCATCTGTCGATCAATTAATGGGTACAATGGCTTGGCCTGAGGATACTGCTGAGAGAACCTAATCGCACGATTGACCTCCTTCTTTGAGAACTCAAAGCCGAATATCTGCCCGTCGTAGTCTATCTCCTTCTCAATTGAATACCTGACGTTTTTCTTTAACTCCAGTGTGCACCTTGCGCCTGACGGGCCGTTGATGTACTTGGTCTTCTTAATGACCTCAAATTGGTCCAAATATTTTGGACTGCGCCGGCGAATTATCTGCTTGCCGTACCACTTCTCACAATCATCTATGAATCTCTCGTTGTCTTTGTGAGCCGAATCAATGACCATGTAGTACAACTCAACGTTGTCTTTGCCATACTTATCTAGTGCTAGCTTGCACGCAACTGCGGACGTTACCCCGCAGCTAAACCATCCTATTTTTTTCATAAGTCATCATGGATTTCATAGTGATATGCCTCGTCTAGAAACTGCTCGAAGGCTAGCAGCTGGGAACGTGATAATTTTGATTGCATCTCCTTAGCGGTTGAGTGATTGTTTTGCTCTAGCTCTTGGCAGATGGCTTCGAAATAATCGGTTATGTCGTTGTATCCGACGTACTCAAGGTCGTGCTTACTTATCATTTGGAAAGAATTTAGGTGGTACTACAATGAAGTGATTGACGCAAAAGACATTTGATGTCTCCAGAGTTACAACTCTGGAAGGTATTTTATTGCGCTTCAGTTCAGAAATTTTTGCCTTGATGTTTTGCTCAGCATTTGGATATGGGCTGTCGTCCCATCCACCGGTGTCAGGCTCGAAATGAATTGAGTAGACCGGCTCTTGGTGGCCTCTCCATCCATCCAAGCGGACGTATCGCATCGTCATGTCGAATGCCTCACCAGCATGGTCGAGATAAGTTGGTGGTGGTTGGTTCTCGTTTACTCTCGTTAGCTCGCCGTCCCATTCAGCTCCGTTCAGGTGTGGTTTCCTGTTTTTCATGTATACCGAGGTGCTCGGTAACATGTTTAGCCACTTGTTGGTCGTCCGAGTCGGCCATCCTGCATTGCTGACATATAGGCCGTCCACTTCGTGACGTGCTATCAGGTTGCCGAATAGAAATAATGATTGGCCGTCAGTTTGGCCGTTGCCTTGCTTGCACTTCTTGCCTTCAAGGAATGATTGGATTACTTTGTTCATTTTATGTCAAGTTTAGGGGTTTAATGTCGACTCAATGTCGATTTTATGTCGATTTTTTCCTTATAGAATAAGGGAAATGTCGAAATGTTGATTTTTTTCCTATTGAAAATTAAAAGTAAAAAAAGAGAATATATATATAATATACTATAGGATTTTTTTCTGCCGTAATATTGGGGGAAAAGTTGACATTCCGACATAAAAGGGGGTTAAATGATTGTGAATCAAGTAGTTACGTCGAAAAAAGTTGACATAAAATCAACATGGCGTGACATAACTTGACATGAGGCATTGAGAATCAGTGAGTTAACCGACATAGTGCCTCATGTAGTAGCTCACTAGCTCTTTAAGGTCTAGCGAGTTTGTGTACTGGTGACATTGTGTGGCATATCGGCCGTTTGGTTTGACAATGACGTTGCCATCGGCGAGCCATTGCTTTAATCTACCGCTAAGTCCCATGGTTGTAAGTTTTTGAAATTGATCGAGTATTCTTCTTTTAAAGTGTTGACGATGAACTGAGCGAGCTTCTTGTTGCCCGTTGGTTTGTCAATCTCTCGTGTGCCAATTGCTTGGACAACGTCACGTGGTAGCATATTGAGCAAGCGGTTGCACACCTTGACGTCTTGGCCTAGGTAGTAAGACTTGTTGCGATAGACTAGCGTCCAATAGTGCGCGAATCCGTATTGGTTGGTGATTTCTACTTTCATGGCTTAATAATAAATACTTGGTTTGACATTGGGCACTGAACTGCAATTGTGGTGTCAGTTACATTGCCGATTACTTTGTACTCGCCCGTCAGGACGAACTGCCGACCGCTCACAATTAGCGTCTCGTGGTTTGTTAGCTTTATCATATGTCTTGGATGTATAATTTGATTGATTGGTCGGGTTCTTGCACGTAGAAGGATTCGAATTCGTCGGTGTAGATTTCAGTGATTGAACCCCAATCAATGATTGACTGCCTGATTTCAGCGAATTTTTTGTGTGCATCTTCGAACGTCTCGAAGTAAAAGTGCTCGTTGTAGTCCATACAATCGAACGTCTGGTGAACTGCAAATTTTATCATAGGTCTTGAATGTATACTTTTTGTAATCCATCGTCTAGGTGTACATAGAACTCATCTACCTCATCGGTGTATAGTTCTACAATTGGAAGATGTCTTTCTATTTGTGATTTGATTTGATTGAATAACTCAAGCGCATCAGCATAGCTTGAGAAGTAGTAGTGCTCGTTGTCATCTAGAGTGTCGAACACATGGTGAACTGCGTATTTTATCATGGTTTCTAGGGTTTAAAATTCTTCTACTCCTGCTGCTTCTAATAACTCTACGTCATCTGAGTCGATGTGTGGCACTAGGCTTTGTAGCTCTATTAATTCATCTAAGCTGATTCTCTCAGCTCTAAGCTCTTGTCTTAGATATTCTAGTCTCTCTTTCATGGGACTGGTTTTAAAGTTCATACTCATTACCTTCTGCATCGTAGTAGCAGTCGTCATCAATTTCTTCCCATTCGGTGTAGTAGTATTCTTCTAATTCGTATGCTTCGTTTAGAATGAATTCATCAGATAGACCTTCCATACCACCTCTGCTTCTGAGATGATTGATTAGGTCATCTTTGCTAGCGTAGTACAACTCGCCGTCACCTACTACGTAGCCTTCGTTGATGCCTTTGCCGGTAGCATCACACCTTCTTGCAAATTTTATCATGGTTTCTAGTTGTTAGTGTCAACAAAGTAAATTCTATTGCCCTTCAGGATGACTCTTTGACCCCTGAAGTAATTGTTTAGTTGGTATTCTATCCATTGGCTTAGCGTGTACCTTTCAGGTGGTGCGCAATCTTCATTATACCTTCTTCTTTGATTCTTGAGTTGTTGCTCTAGCATTGGATTTCTTTTTGGTGTTCCCATGATTTCTAGTTATTTAATTGTCCATACTTCATCGCACTCGTAGCCGAACTTGGCTTCCATGTAGCTGATGTAATTGTCTAGGTGTGACTGGTTTTCAACTTCCTTGGTTACATAGGTGACCTTGAGCCACCTATTGATGAACTTGATTTTAACTTTCATAATACTTGTTTTCTAGATGTAACTTGCAGATTTGTATTGCTACCTTCTGAAAGTCATGATTGTAGTCTTCATTCAGGTATCTGAATGCGTAGTCGTCATTTGTATGGGCAATGTAATGAACATCATTTACGTTACCACTAATCGTGTATCCACCAAGGATGCATCGTTTGATATTTATGTTTGTAATTCTCATGGTTTCTAGATTGACATGCCTGTGGCTTGATTTGTGACTACTTTGTACAAGGCGAATGCTACTGCAATGCCTACTGAACTTGCCATGCATATCTGAATGGCCTTTGCGATGATGATTGCTACTTTCATGATTAGTTTTGTATTTGAGGGTTAAGATTCCAAAAGAGGTCTGCACTAAATGTTGTTTCATCAAAGATGATTTCCCATCCCTGATTAATGTAACTTGTGCGATGCAATTTGTATCGGATGTCTTGGCCACCGAAATGCAGTTGGTCTACTTTGAATAGCGTCCCGTTAATCAAAGCTTTGAAGGTTTTGAGGGTTGTCATTGTTTGTATATTTTAGGAAGTTTAGCATTTTCGTTTTCGTAGAAAAAATCGATACCCAGTCTACGGGCTCTTTCATACTCAAGGTCATCATCCTCATCGAATGTATGGCCGTTTATTTGGGCAGTTAAGATGAAGACATCAACACCACCAACCAACCCATTGCCTAGGTATTTTGGTTGGTAGTATTTGTTGCCTTTGTCGTCTAATAATAATACTGCATCACCAAGACCAATGCGTTCATTGGTGTCGGTAGTTTGGAAATATATGAAGCCCATGACTATTTGATTTTTACGTTTTTGTACTTATCTGCTATTTTGGCCGCCTCAAAGGTCGGCAGCGTGGCTTTGTAAACTACTCGACCATTGATGTCTATAGCTTCCATGTTGTAGTAGTCTGCATCTATCCGTTGCAATACTATCTGTGCGAATTTTACTCTCATCTGTATCTGAATGGGATTAATAACTTGCGTGTCTTAATTAACACACCTTCCTGAAAGAAGCCGATGATTTCATAACGGCCTTCGATTCTGATTACTCTAGTTTCCATGATATTAACTATTAATTTGTTCGAAAATTTCTTCAACTGATTGCAACACATAATTCGTTTCAACCATTCCTCCGCGAGACCGAATTCTTGTATAACCATCAAAAGGTTTAGCATCTATGATTGATTCAACACCAATCAATATTTCGTCATGATTTGTGTTTGTTAATTTGATTACTGCTTTCATGATTTCTATGTATTAAAGTTAGTGGTGCAGTGAGTGTCGCTCTCATTAATTAGTCATTCTAACTGCACCTAATGCTTTGCATGCCACGTGAAACTGCATGCCCTCTATTAGTCTATCAGGTATCGCCTTTTGGCCTGATAGGTTGACGTCGACCACCTGAGTAGTGTATCGAGCGCCCCGACTTTGCGGAGTCTTTATACTTACCGCATCGGTTGGTAGGGGCTTCACTACCTTTCCCCCCATTGATTTTTGTCTTAGGTTATTCCTACTATCGTGCTTCCTATCAATCTATTCATGTCTATGCATGACCTAGCGACATCAATTACCTCGGATAGTCCCTTTCGCCTAACGTGTGTCTTTACAATATGTCAATGAACTGAGCTTAGAGCTAGTGTAGCAGGCCTACCTTTGAACCGACTTACCGCAGTGAGCTCCCCGAAGGGCACCTAGTAAGGCTTTATCGTTTCGGCCACCCTGAGTATACTGATTCGTCATCGTAACGCCTGAGGGCTTGCTAGTAAGAAGTGGTATTGTTAGCTCGTTTGCTTGTTACAAATATACGGCAACTTTTTAAATGTGCAATACTTTTCTACAATTATTTTCATAATTTATAATCATTCTAAATAAGAGACACGTTTGTCTAGCGGCTAAATGCTTAAAAATCAGATAGTTATGCACTACATAAACGCATGATGCTAGGTAAAGATTTATTGTGTGAAATGATTAAAAGGTGCAACCCCTTCCTTTCAGGAGCGCAACCAACCTAGCGAAATGTAGTCCGGCCGGCCTTCAGGCGGACTGGTCATCGCGTATTTTTAACGCTTCCCGGTGGGTCTCAAAGTGTATTCTATTTAACATAATGCAAATTATAAGACAGGCCTA
>Ga0181344_1000401_pt1 | contig 17517 bp, 13 predicted proteins | sample Su13VDMLBDD_FD_130098 | JGI IMG/M metagenome (GOLD analysis project Ga0181344, IMG submission 130098) | Freshwater viral communities from Lake Michigan, USA - Su13.VD.MLB.D.D | ecosystem: Environmental > Aquatic > Freshwater > Lake | place: USA: Michigan | collected 2013-07-15
CCAAGGCGCGGCTAATCTAGGCCCAGCAAAACAACTGGGCGTAGGCACACAACTAGCAGGTATGGCGGGTCTTGGCGGTCTAGGTGCAGGTCAGCAGTACGCACAGCAGGCTACGAACCCCTATGCGATGCAGTCATACATGTCGCCGTACATAGAAGGCGCGATGGCTCCGCAACTTAGAGAGGCTGCACGGACATCGGCAATACAAGGTCAGCAGAACCAAGCCCAAGCAGTACAACAAGGTGCTTTTGGGGGTGCCCGCTCCGCTATTGTTGAGGCTGAACGTCAGCGCAATCTGCAAACTCAGATGGGCGACATCTATGGCCGTGGTATGCAAACCGCCTATGAGCAAGCTCGTCAGGCTCAGCAGTTCGGTGCGGACTTAGGGTTACGTGGTTATGGCATGGCCGGTCAGATGGCAGGTACGTTGGGTCAGTTGGGTCAGACTCAGTTCGGCCAGCAGCAAGGCGCAATCCAAGCGCAGGCAGCGGCAGGTGCCCAGCAACAAGCACAAGAGCAGCAGAAGCTCAGCCAAGCCTACCAAGACTTCCTCACCCAGCGGGGCTACCCACAACAGCAGTTGTCGTTTATGTCGGACATCCTGCGCGGTGTGCCATTGGGGCAGCAGACTCAGGTTCAATACCAAGCTCCGCCTCCGATGGCTTCACAGCTTGCGCAGTTGGGTCTGGGTGCGTACGGCGTCTCGCAGATGATGAAAAAAGACGGTGGCATCATTAAGATGGCTGAAGGCGGTATCGCTGATGCTGCACCACAAGGTAGTGTGCCTAACACAATGTCCATCGACAAGCTTCGCTCCGCGTTGGGTGATATGTCCGAGGAGCAGTTGGATCAGGTGGCGCAAGGTGCGGGTGACGCTACAACACTAGCACTGGTGCAGGAGCAGAAGGCACTTAACGCACGGATACGCAACGCTAATATTTTGGCAGAGTCCATCCCCGAGACAACAATTAAAGACGAGATGGTAGCTGCTGATATGCCGGTTGAGTCTGGTATTGCTGCGGCTCCACTCCCTGCGGCTATGTTTGCAGATACGGCAGTTGGCGAAACTCCTGAAGAACCAGCTATGCGTGATGGTGGCATCGTGGCATTTGCTAAGGGTAAAGAAGTTAAAGAGTCTAAAGAAACCGCACCGCCACCTGATAGCCTATCAAGCACTACTAAAGCCGACATAGAAGCCCTTCGTGCAATGAAGCCAGAGGAGGCGTTTGTTACGCCTGAAAAACGTAAAGAAAACATAAGGGAAGGTATTAAGTTCACGGAAGAACTTATGGGCCCGGATAAGACTGTTGAAATGGCTGAAAAACTTGCTAAAGCGGCTGAGTTGGGTCCTGAAGCGGAGTCCAAAGCTAAAGCTGCTGCGGCATTTGAGATGATGGCGGCGTTTGGTGAGGCGGTTCCATTTGCCACTGCAGCGGGCAGAGCAGGTGCCGTAGCTGGACGTAACATGCGGGAGTATGAAAAGCTTAAGCGTGAGTCCGACGCTAAGGCTAACCAAATTCGCCTTGATACCGCCCGATATGAGCGTGCTGAGAAACGCGGCAACATTGCAGAAGCAGGCAAGTACGCAGATAGAATTGAACAGAATGAGAAAGACCTGTACGCACTTCGTTCTGCACAAAAGTCTTCGCTCGCAGACCTTGGTATCAAAACAGATACATTGACTCAGCAGGCAACGCTTAGCCGTGAGCAGATGGCGCAGCAGCTTAGAATTGCAGAAATGCAGATTGCCGCTTCAATTAAAGCTGCGGTTATTAGCGCAAACAGACCTGACATCAACATTGAAGCCTTGCGGAGCGAAATTGGTGGTCGTGTAGCGGATCACATGAGAGACAACGGTGGTAGAGCACCAAACGATATGGAAATGGCGAAAATCCGTCAGGCGGCTGTAGGTACGATACTCCCGCAACTGCGCCCTAGCTACGGCTCAGTAGATACGGGCAGGCTAAATTCTATGCAGTCACGCATAAAAGAAATTAACGACGTAATTGAGAAGGACAACAAAAACAGAGCCCTTCCCGGTGTAGGCACACCTATGCCTGATGCAGAACGTCAAGCGTTGACTCGTGAGCGCGACAGCCTGACAGCACGGATGAATGAGATGCGGGGGCTTACAGATGGCGGTGCTGGTGGTACAGGTGGAACTGGTGGCGGAACCATGACACCACCCAAGGCCGCTATAGACATGCTTAAACAAGACCCTAGCCCGGCAAAAAGAGCGCAGTTTGATCAAGTGTTTGGTTCTGGTGCTGCAGCCCTGATCTTAGGAAGATAAAATGGCGAATCCGTTTGCGCAGTTTGCTCAGCCTACTTCGCCTACACCGGAAGAAAACCCGTTTGCGCAGTTTGCTACACCCTCCTCAGTAGCTAATCCATTTGCGGGCCCTTCGCTTGAAGGTAACCCGTTTGCGCAATTTGCGACTGAACCTACCCAATACATCGACGCTCGCACTAAGAAAGAAGCGCCCGGTTTTGTTGGGTCGTTTACGTCTGCCCTTAAAGAACGCGTAGAGACGGCTGCACCTGCTGCAAAACTTTACTTTGGTGTCGGGGATCAAGCTAAGTCTACCGAAGAGTTACTTGCGGCTAGGGAAAAAGCTGCTGAGGAATACAAGCAGACTGAGTTTAGCGATATTGGCGAAGCATTCCGTCAGGGTAACTACGGCGACGCCCTAAGCAAAACCTACGATAAGTTCAAGGAAGTTGCAGGGTCGTCCTTTGGCGCGATGGCTCCGGCGATGGGGGCTGGTGCTGCCGCTGCTTTTGCTGCTCCCGCTGCGGTGCCCGCCGTACTTGCTGGCACTGCCGCTTACGGTATCACGGCGCTAGGCTCCTATATTGCCGACAATATTGCCCGTCAAAAAGAAGAACAAAAAGCGCGAGGTAAAGAAAGCGAAGACATCAACCGTCTGACTGCTAGTGCAGCAGCCACGGGACAAACTGCGCTCGACATCTTCGGGTTTAAGTTCTTCAAGCCGTTGGGCCAGCTAGTCGGCCTAGAGGGTAAAGCAGCCGCAGATAGAGCGGCAATGGAGATCGTTGAAGCAGCTACACGCCCCGGTGCTTATCGTCGTGCTGTAGCTACAGGTGCCGCAAAAGGTATTGCGTTTGAGGTTCCACAAGAAGTCTCGCAACAACTGCTGGAACGCTGGCAGGCAGGGTTAGATGTCAATCCGTTTACAGACCCAACAGCAGCTAAAGAATACTTAGAGGCTGCGGGCGGCGCACTTCTGCTTGGTGGTCCGATGGGTGCGGCTAGTCGCGTGGCTCAGACTCGTACCGCAAGAAAGCTTGTTGGCGAAGAACCTGCGGGCGAAGAGCGTGCGATTGATGAAGCCCAAACTGCGATTGATGCAGAGCTTAAATCTTACGCGGAAAGGGAAGGCGCACCTGTAGAAGAAGCTGGTGTAGTTGTTCCCACACAGGAGGTGTCTGATGTCACTCAACCTACAGAAACTTTCGACGGAGCAGTTGAGCCTAGCGCTGCTATGCCTGTCGGAGGAGTTGAAGCCGCTACCGCAGGAGTTGAAACATCTCTCGCATCTGGACTGGCTACTGCTGAGCAACTTACTGGAGAACCTATTATTGGAGCAGCAGTACAGCCCACTCCACTAACTCAACCACTGCCGACGTACGAAGAGGCGCAAGCGGTACTAGACTCGCAGCCAAACAAAGAGCAGCTAGAAATAATGGAGGTGCCCGATGGCGGCTTTGTCGTTGCACAACGTGCTCCTGTTGTTGAACCTACTGCTGTGGCTCCCATGGCTCCTACTGAACTGGTGGGAGAAGCAGCCCCCGTGGAAACAGGTGGAGTTACTCCGGAAGCTGTACAGCCTGCTGTACAAGTTGCCCCAGCCGAAGCGTTGGAAGCAGCGCCTGTTTCTGAAGTTACTGAACCTGTAGACGAAGCAATCGCGCAGGAAGAAGAAGCCTTTGCACGTGCCGCTGATGAAGTCATAACGGAGGAACCCAATGTCACTGAAGCCATTGAAACCGTCGAAACAAAAGAAGAAAGACCGCAAGAAACTGCCGCCACCGTCGCAGCCATAGCCGAGCAAGCCGAAGCTCCCGTACGCAAACGTGCACCGGGTGGTGGGCGCAAAAAGTCTGAGGCTGCTAAAACAACGGAAGAACGCAAGACACAAGCTAGAGACCTGATCCAAGACGCTCGTGACATCGAAGGCCGGGCTAAGGCTGTCCAAAAACTATCATTAGGCTTTGCCCCCGAGCAGTTCGCTAAACGCGGAGTTAGCGCCGAGGAAGCGCAGACCGCCTACGAAGAAGCTGAGGCTGCACGCAAGGAAGACTTGTGGAACAACAAGATGTACTTGTACATCGCCAGCGTAGACCCCACACGTCGAGACACTAAGGCTGGCCGGGTAGCGCGGGAAGCCGTCGCGCAGTTCACTCCACAGGAGCAGGCGCAGTACAAAGAGCTGTATGACTCATACAGAGCAGCGCAAGGTCGGGCTCCGCTGAAGTCTGAAAGCATTTACATGTCGGACGAGGCAGACCCTAAGTTTGGCTCCGCTACAACTGCACAGCAGGCACTGCGCCGGATAATGAACACCGGTAAGCCGTTTGAAAAGCTGCTGGCTCAACGACTCCTGAACGCAGTCAAAGGCATACAGTTTGTCGTAATCCGTCCGGATACTAAGCTACCTGCAGAGATAAGCAAGGCGTTTAAAGACACCACTCAAGGTGTGTACTCCGAAGCGCGTAAGACTATTTATGTGCGGGACGAGAGCTTTGGCGATGTCAACGGTGTAAACAACACGACGATACTGCACGAGGCTTTGCACGCTGCTACTACCCTGCGCTTGGACTACGCACTGGCCTTGGCTGAACGGGGTGAGTTAGATACTGCGCCTGCACTGCAAGCATTTGCGCAGATGATGACCAAGACGATGGAACGGGCTGAGCTTGTCTACCGTGTTGCTAAAGCAGAGGGTCGCTCCACGCCTTACCTTGATGCACTGCATAAGGTAGGTGCATTTACCGATGTGCGTGAGTTTGTGTCGTACGGATTGACCGACAACATGATGCAGCAGTTCTTGGCTACTAAAGTGCCGGGAATGAAGATGTCGATGTTCTCGCGTTTTGTCGAGGCTATCCGCAAGCTGTTCGGGTTTGACGCTAACTCCCAGTCCGCATTCCAAGACTTGGTAGTAACTACTGATGCACTCCTAAGCGAGCGCTTGCCACGGGATGCGAGCATCATAGCCACTACGTCAGACACACTGGCTTCGATAAAGGACGACGGTAAAAAAGCTAAAGACTTTGACACTAAGCTGCGGCAACCTCTAGCAAGTCCTGAAGAGTCGCTTACTACTATCGGACAGATCATCAAGATACGTAGCTGGGCTGACGCTAAGGACGTGATGTCTGACATATACAACGGCACAAATTCCCAGTTTCGCCGCCCTCTGTTGGGTGCGCTGACTACACGCCAGCTGACGGAACTTAATGCAGCAAAGGAAATGACTGATGCTGACGGCAAGCCGCTGTTAGATGAGGTGCTGCGTATTGCAGAAGATATGAACGGCGCTAAGTCCAAAATGTTGGACGACACTGCGGCTATGGCTAAAGTCTGGCACGAGTGGCAACTCGCTAATCCGGGTAAGTATCGTACCTTGAACCGGCTTATCCATCTCTCCACCATCAACCAGATTGATCCGTCGGTAGACACTCGGTCGGCTACACTTACGCAGATGTACGAAGCGCTGGGTGAGGACGGCAAGAAACTGTACAACGACATCCGCGACTTCTATAAAGCTAGGTTTGATAAGTACAAGCAGATACTGCTAGACCGCATAGCGCAGACACAAGCCGATGAAGCAACCAAAGCGCAGATCATTGCCAAGCTGGAAAAAGATTTTGAGAAGCTGCCACAACCTTACTTTCCGTTAGTTCGTGAAGGTAAATACTGGGTGCGTATAGGCAACCCAAAAAGCCCGAACATGGAGTACTACATGTTTGAGGACCCACGCGAGCGTAACTTCTTTGTGCGTCAGCGGGCTAAGGAACTTGGCACTACTGTAGAAGCGTTAAAAGAAGACGAAAGCAATATCTTTGCGATGGGCGACGACTTTAAGCAAGCCGTTGACGAGGGTATGCGGTCTTCCAAGATGCTTAAGGATATTTTGGAGTTGGTAGATAACGCCAGCATGGCGGATAAAACCGCGTTAAAGGATGAGATACACCAGTTGTATTTCTCTACACTGCCAGAACAGAACTTCCGTAAGCACTTCCTGCATCGTAAAGGTACAGCGGGTTTCCGTTCAGATGCGCTACGTAACTTCGCCAAGTCCAGCTTTCACACCTCGGTGCAGTTGGCTAAGATTGAGTACGGTCAAAAACTACGCAACTCTGTAACCCGCGCTTGGGACGCTACGGAAGGCAAACCTCAACGGGATACGCTGTTTAGGCCGTTGTATGACGAGATGAGAGACCGCGTAGAGAATGTGCTGTCTCCTGACCGGTCAGATGCTATGGCAACTAAGTTTGCCAATGTGCTTGGTAGCGCCAGCTTCTTCTACTATATGAGCGCCCCTGCATCTGCGCTGACCAACTTAACTGGCCTTTATGTCTTTGGTATGCCCGTACTCAATGGTGAGTTCGGGGCTAAAGCAAACTTGGCACTCGCCAAGAACATGAATGTTTTCAAGGCCGTTGGTACAACCGACAAAGACGGCAAGTTTACTTTTCCCACGCTGCTTTCTAAGTTGACTGGACACCGGCGTGATGCGTACATGGAAGCCCTGCGCCGAGGGAAAATTGATACAACACTGACCTACGATACGCTTCAGTTATCTCGCACTCCATCAGAGAAGTATGACGGCGGCACAGTAACTACAAAAATAATGAACGCTATGGGCTACCTGTTCCACCATAGCGAGAAGATCAACCGCGAAGTTATGTTCATGACGGCCTACGACTTGGCCTATGAGCGTGCTACTAAGGATGGACGTAACGCTAAAACTGCGCAGGAAGAAGCATTGAACGAAGCCTCTCGGTTAACTGATGAGGCGATGTTTGACTACTCCGAGTTCAACAAGCCCCGATTCTTCCGTGGGAATGTTGCTCGGGTACTTCTGCAATTTAAATCGTTTGCCCAGCAGACTACGTTCTATTTGGTTAAGAACTTCAGAGCGATGTTCAAGGGCGCAGATGCCGAGGTCAGGAAGACTGCAGCTACTAAGTTTGTTGGTACGCTCGGCATGACGGCTATGTTTGCAGGTGCGCTGGGTTTACCGTTGGTGTCAGTAATAGCATACGCCATGTCGTTCCTTACGGAAGATGACGAAGACCCTGAACGTCGTAACCCCAAGTTCCGATTTAAAAAGTTTTTAACAGATACGTTTGGTGAAAACTTAGGGCTTATTATTGAGCGCGGCCCTGTATCGTGGGCAACTGACGTAGACTTCCACAGCCGTACTAAGTTGGATCAGCTTTGGTTCCGCGAACTGAAAACAGGTAAGTCTGAGCCTGAGACACTGCGGGAGTTTATTATAAATATGATGGGCCCCAGTGTAGGGTTGGGCGTAAACGTAGCAGAAGCTATGCGCCGTATAAACAATGGCGATACACAGCGTGGGATGGAGTTGCTGCTTCCCGCAGGGCTACGTGGGTTTGCAGTGGCGTACCGTCAGCAGGGTATACCGTTTGTGGATAAAGGCGAAGGCGTAAAGACCCTCAAAGGAGATGTGGTTGCAGACCCAGAAGCTTTGACCGAAGCAAACCGTATAGCAACTATGGCGGGATTCGGCACCACTCGTGTAGCTGCTAAGCAAGAAGATATATCTCAGATTCGTGCAGAGATTGATAGCCGTACAGCACAGCGCCGAGAAGCACTAGACCTGTTCAAAGACTTGCTGGATGAGTTTACGTTTGGTAAGCGGGATGCTGCGGTGCAAGCAGTGGTGAAGTACAACAAAGCCAACCCTTATGACGCCATAGATGTGGATACCGTTTTCTCCACAATTGAGCGCGAAGCTGAGGCACGGGGTAAGTCTATAGATGGGTTGCGTGTAACAGATAAGTTACGCCCCTTGGTTATGAGGATGATGCCGAGTCGTACTTCGCTGAAAAAAGCCCCCGACTAAGCGGGGGCAAAAAGGAGAATGACGGCAGAAGGAGCTAACTTCGGAGGGTGCCGTCCGGCGCAGTATAACCTAGACCCTCCACACTCGCACCCCCTGCACGCCGTCATGTATTACAACGCGTGTTACGATTTTAAACTTAAGCCTTTTCGTAACACGTGTAATGTCTTGGATTGCCGTAGCGGGGTTCAGGCATGGGATAAAGAATGAAGCCCCCGGCTTAAACGCTTGCCAGTTGATCTGGTAGCTGACCTTCTCCACCCGCATCAGGCTTCTCCACTGGAACAAAGTCTTCGACGTTCAAGTATTCAGGGTTGGTGCAGTCAAACTCCAACACATACACAGGTGCCGTCACCATCTTCATCCCCGTACCAAGACGGCGTGTAACTCGTCCCTTGAACACACCCTTGAGCTTCAATTCCCGCAGCACGTCGCTGTAGCCGATCTGCCGCTTGGCACAGTCATCTTTAAATGCACTGGACTGAATAAATAGTTTTTTGGTGTCCGGCTCGTACCGTGCAACCAATGCGCCTCGGGGTTCCCGTAGAGGTGCAGGACTTAAGTTGGTGCGGGAGTCGGCTTCACCGTTGACAACCAAGCACTGATCCACGTGGCGGTTGAGGAAGTCACCCAGAACCGTCGAGCCATCATCCATGGGGGCACTGCCTTCCTTGCGCAGTTCCTTGATCAGGTCAGTTGCCCACTTGTAAATAGCCTTCATGTCATAGTCGATCAAGCCCAGATTGCGGGCAATCAAACCGCCGGTGATGTTACATGCAACAACCGCAGACCAGAACCGCTCCCGCTGAGTCAGCTTCAACTCCTTGTCGATCTTGGCTTGTATGGCTCGCATCGTCTGGACTGCTTCTTCTTTATTGCCCACAAGCCACTGTGCGTAAATCCCACCAGCCACGCCGTAGTTCTCTCGCAACTGGTGGTCAAAGTACTGCTTACCTTCTGCCACGTCGATAGCGTCCGAGTAGCCGATCTGGTATTCCATCAAGCGCATCATCTCTCCGTCCGGTGTAGCCTTCAGTGCAGCCAGCTTTTGGGCAAAGTGCGCGTTGGCTGAGCACAGGGAGATGGTCTGCCAGAATGTCGTGTTAAGCCGTAGCTCGTTGGTCGATGCCTTGGACCGGTCTTTCCAGCGGCCCTGAGACATACCATAGGACATATCAGAGAACTCCTCAGCGATCATGTTGGTGATCTCGTCCATCGTGAACGGCAGGTTGTTCATCACCCCCAGCTTTAGCATCTTGGCATTGATCGTGTCCTTTGGGATACACATCAGGTGGTCTGGGTGCCCCCACACGCTGTTGCAGACGGCCAAGGTTGTTGACTTTCCTGAGCCTGAGCCACGGAAGACCAAGTTGATAATCGCGCCCTTTTGCCCCGTAAACTTTAACAATGGCGCACCAAATGCTGACAGCGCAGCAAACGCGTTGGGTTCCAGACCGGGGCGGGTGTAGAGGTTAAAGACTTCTTTCCATTTTTCTAAGGTGCCGGACTCAATGATGTACGGTGCCAGATGCTTCGTTGCCGTTGAAGGTGGGCTGTAGTAAATGCTGTCTGCTGTGATTTCCCGGTCGCCCAAAATAAATTTGCTGTCTCCGTCAGCCCAACCAAATTGTGTTCTCATAATGTCTGCCTTTGTGGTTACCTGTATTTCCTTTGCACACCTAAGCAAAAAGTTAATTACCTCGTCCATCTGTACGCCCCGAGCCAGCACGCCCTGAGCACCCAATAGTTTCTTTGGCTCGTCCTTACCCGTCAGTGCGCTTGCTGCCACTACAAAATCCTTAACACCGTCCTTGGGCAGGTGCAGTCGTATCCGCATAACTTCCCCAATCTCCGGGTCAACCATGCGCTGCACTACGTAAATGTCGTGTTCGTAGATTAGCTTCGGTTCTTCTTCATCCTTCATCGCCTCCCGGTAAACGCCGCCATTCTTACCCCGCATATATGGGAATGGGTAAGCTGGAATATAAGTAGGCGCAACTGCTGCACTGCCTTCGTCCTCGGCTTCTTCCTCTGCTTCAACCAAATAGCCTTCTTCGTTAGCTTCGGAAACAGCTATCGTCCGGCCCAACATGATAGGAGAAGTAAATGAGCCCTTATGCTTACAGCCCTCGCAACCGCTTGGGTTCCACCGCTCGAATGTCGTGCAGTGGTGGGGGGCTCCCGTGGCTTGTAGGTTGTGCGCTTTCTCGTCCACTTCCGCCGGGTCGTAGTGCGGATACTTCATGGACATTTTATGTATTGCCGAGTACGAGTCCTCACAGAACGCCGCAATCGACAAAGCGGAGCGCCACAGGTTGTAGTCTATGGAGTCTTGGTTCTGGTAGCAGTGTAGCAACTGCGCACAGCCTTCCTCACCTAACGTCATAATCTTCTTGAACGATGACGTGCGGTTCTTCATCAGCGCCATGGTCAGGGCTGACGGGGGTCCTCTCCGCTTGGGTATGTACTGCTCGTCCTCAGCACTTACGCCCAGAATTTCCTTGAGCTTTTCGTACTCGATGGGCGGTGCAACGGACAGCACCTCAACTGGTTTAGGCGTTTCATCCTTAAAGTTCAGCGTCCCCGGTACACGCAATATCCGAGCCGCCTCGAAGACGGAAGGGTCCACAATCAAGCCGTGGGTGGCGCAAAGTTTGGATAGCCGCTTGGTAAGTGGTTGCCAGCGAGCTTTGTCTATGGTTTCAGTCAGCAGCCAGTACAGATGCCAGCCACGTCCTGAGTTAACGACTGTAGGTTTGGGCAGTCCTATTGTGGAACAGAACTCTCGCAGTGCTTGTAATCCGGTGGGTTGGTCTATGTAGCCTTCGATCCGGTTATTCTTTTTAGGGTTGGGCGTTGCTTTATCTTCACCGCAGTCAATATCCATCCAGAGGGCACGGAAGTACGCAGCGTTCTCTTGCTTACGGTTCGCGTTGGTTTCAAACTTAGCGCAACCAAAATAAACATCGCGCCCACCATCCAGATACTGCTTGATAAACTCGTCTGCCTCTTCTCTAGTCTGTACAAGCTCCTGCCACGCTACGTCGTCCTTAATCCCCAAGATGCAATACCAGCCCTCGTCGGGCAGCACAGCATTCATTAAGTCGAAGTTAGCCATTTAATTATTGTGTAAGGGTAAAAAAGGGGGGATCGCTCCCCCCAAAAAGCACTAGGTGCCCTACTCTTTACTTCAAGCGCTTAAGCAATTTGTTAATTGCTGCGTGGTATCTTGGGTGCGGATCACAGAGTCCAGTAAACCAGTTGTAAACCGTAGCACGGCTCACCCCCAGTTGGTCAGCGATGGTACGCACCGGAGACTCAGTCTCGATACATGCCCTACCCAAGATAACGCCAAGCAGCTTCTTGTCAGCCCGTTTGTTCAGGTCAACAAGTCGTTGGCTATATCCGTAGCTCATTAGTCATCGCTCCAGTCACTGACCACATCCGCAAGAGATTTCTTGGGCGTATCCGAAACCTCGGCCTTTGGTTTAGAAGCGCGTTTCGTAGGTTCTGCCACCGCTTCCGCTTCGACTGCTTCTGCTTTGGCTTTCTCGGCTTTTGGTACAGGCGATTGCTCAAACTCCTCATTGCTCTCCTTACCTTCTGTGTCCGTCTGATACACAGTCATGACAACAGCCTTCTGTGCAGTTTCAGATACTGCAGCCTCAGCAACGATAGCTTCCAACTGCGGGTCTTTAGACACAAAGTCCACAGCCTTGAACAACACGGTTTGGTTGTCGTTATCTTCGTTGAAGCTAATCTCTGTAACTACAGACTCAAGGTCACTGCCGTTAGCAAAGATGTAGTCGATGTACGCATTGAACGGGAAGGTGTGGCCGCTGCCTTTGCCAAAGATAGACTTAGCCGACAACTGCATCTGGTACACATCACCAGCCACGTTAGTATCCAGATCATCCGGCAACACAACTGCAATACGACGACCATAGCGGCAAGCCTTAGTGTTACCTTGACCTGAGCCAGCGATGTTCTTTGGGCAGGTCTCGCAGGTCTTACCCTGTGGCTGCTTCACACTTGCATCTGGCTTGCGACCATCGGGTGACCAGCAGTCAGGCGGCGTAGCTTCTGCGTTTGGGTCATAGGTCTTAACGTAGAACGTGCGGGAAATATCTGTTGATGCGTTGACGATAACCACACGCAGCGGTGCTTTCAACTTACCGACTTCTTCACCGTTAGCCAAGCGGCGTAGGATGCCGTTCTTTGCAACGATACGCTTTAATGCTTTCTTCTTCATCAGCGACTGGGTAAGTGCCGATGGAGTTTTCTTTGCTGAGAGTGCTACATCACCAGACTTAAAAATGGAAACTTCTGTGCTCATTTGCTTCTCCTTACGGTAATTTTATATTTGCTGTCAGACATAAGACCTTTGGGTAATTGGTCTGGATTCTCTTCGAGGAATTGCTTCATGTTGCCTTGATGTATGCGCTTCTCGAAGAGCCCAAACGCATCATTTTCTTTTACAAACTCGTACATAGAATCCCAATCATTAGTCCAGAACCGGGTATCGACTCTACGCATTATGGTACCAGCGGGGGTCTTGATGCTATCAGCATTGTTCTCCTTGCACAACTCCAGCATCTCATTTGCTATGAGGGATAACTGTTCCTCAAGCTCTTTATGTTTTTCATCAAACTGCCGTTGCAGTTCATCCCGCTTGTCTCGTATTTTTATGTAAATCTCCGCCAGTTGGTCGGCGGGGTAATCACTCACGTCCATCGTAGCTCCTTCAGTAGAATTGCGGGGTCACCGAGTGGAAGACCTATGGGTAAACGAAAAAACCCCACGGTGTTAGCCCGGCCCCCGCTGCTGTAGTTATTGTCCCCACACACAGCTTGGGTGTCCTCACATCAACCTCTAACTTCTCACTTCACCAGCCACCAGCACTTGCGCACTGATACCTGAACTATACACCAACTTTTGACATTGTCAAGCGCCGTGAAGCTCTTGTTTGTACAAGTCGATTATTTTTGTGTGGTTGGCTATGTTGTTGCGCAGCATTCGGTACAGCCTTGACTCTACCTCGCTGCCTTTGATATGCACGATGGTCATTGCGTTCTTCTGACCGGGGCGGTTGATCCGTGCATTTGCCTGTAGGTAAGTTTCTACGCTCGTCACAGGCGCGTACCAAATAATCGTATCTGCCGCCGTCAATGTCAACCCATGGGATGCTGCCTGTGGTTGAATAATTAACACTCGCGGTTCTTTATTATTTTGGAATCTTTGTATTACATCGTTGCGTTTGTTGACCGTAACCTGTCCGCTTATGATGTCGCACGTAATACCAACGGATGTAAGGTGGCTCATGAGTAGCTCAATTGTATGAGTGAATGGCACGAAGACCAGCACCTTGTTACTTGACTCCTCAATAACCTCCTGCACTACCTTCAACCGGTTGGACACGTCAAACTCTACGACCTCTTTGGTATCGGAATAAACCGCGCCACCAGAGATTTGCAGAAGCTTGTTCAAGTTAACCGCTGCGTTGACAGACGTTACTTCTTCTCCTCCCGCGTTGATCATCATCTGCTGCTTGAGCGCTTTGTAATACTTGTCCTGTTGCGGAGTGAGCGGGGCTTCCCGTTCTGTGTAGGTTACCTCCGGCAGGTCCAGACATTGCGCTTTTTCAAACCTTATTGCCGGTTGTAGTGCGTTATGCACAGTGACCTCGGCGTTGGCTCTGGGTATCCAACGGAACTGCCCTACCTTCTCCATGACCTTGTCTCGGAACTGACCAAAGAACTTAGGCACACCGTCTGGATTGACCAGCTTTGCTATACCGTAAGCATCCACAGGTGATTGCGCAGCGGGAGTGCCGGTCAGCATCCACAGCCATGTCTCAGGAGTAAGCACTGACTTCAGCGTCTTCCAGCGTGCAGTCTGCATGTTCTTGTATGCTGAAGCTTCGTCAACGACAATCAGGTCAAACCCACCGTTCATAACTTCTTCTTTGACAATATCCAGCCCGTCGAAGTTGATGATGACGAACTCTGCCTCCCCGTTAATTACTGTCTTACGTTGGTCTCGCTTGCCGTACGCAATGTCGCAGCTACGGTGCACAGCAAACCGGAACAGGTCGTTCTGCCATGCCGACTTCATAATGGATAGCGGACAGATAATAAGTACGCGGCGTACCAGACCCAGCTTCATCAGGTAATCAGACGCCCAGATAACCGCAGCGGTTTTACCTGTACCCTGCTCGTTGAAACAGAATGCTCGCTTGCGCAGGGTTAAGAATGACGCGGTTTGCTTCTGGTGCTCGAACGGCTTGAACTGCCCCGGCCAGTCATAGTCTCGGGTTATGGGTGACGGCACGTTTTTAATATTCAGCTTAGCCAGTGCTTGTGTTTCAGGCAGTCCATAATGCACAGCGACATCGTGCAGATCATCCGGCAATCTACCGATGACCTTGCTCTTTTTAATTGTCTCCGTTATCAAGTGCGGGCGTCTCGTTCTGATGACGATGACTTTGTTATCTACGATTTGCATCTGAGTTTAATTCTATTTCTGTAATGGTCAAATTCAATTAAGGCTTCGTAGTCTAAAATAATTGAAGCCGTATCCAGCGGGGAACCCGCAGGTGCATCCATAAGTACGGCATCATCTACCCAATCTGAACCTAACATTGTTAGCCAGATCATGCGGGCCTCCTCCGTAGACATCTCAATGTCTATGGGCTCTTCTCCACCCGCAGGGTAGTGTTTTATTTTCACTTCTTCCGCTCACGCTTACTGACTTCGGACTTCAGACTACGATCAGACCCACGTAAGAAAGACCGATTAGCGCCAGCACTCTCCACCTTCAAGCCTGTTGTGTTGCTACCACCCTTAGACAATGCTTTAGTGTGTGCTACGTCTTTACCATCACCCTTGCTAACTTTGCCTTCTTTCATCAGCTTGGCACGGGCTGCGTTGCGTGTAGCGCGTTTCTTAATCTGTTCCGGTGTGCCCTGATACTCTTCGTATTCTTTTTTGTACGGGCGTGGTTTATTTATATAGGGCATGGGATGTTTCCTTCCTCAAATTAAAATACGCATTAGGGGAGTTCGGCATACGTTGCATAGAATACTTCAAATACAAAGCGCCGCAAATAAAATCCCCGTTACTTATGTACTGCTTAGTGTCTCGCTCAACCCGGTGCTTCCATCCGTAACTACCTGTGCTGGTATTGATGGTTTTCCTACGGTCAAAGGCATCGTAGTTCAGTAGCCACTCCACCACAGCAATAAAGCCTTGGGGTGAAATAGACCCGTGTACGTGACCGTCTGGGTAGCGGTATTTGGGCTTGTATGCAAACCCGTTAGCAGTCAGGTCAGGATACTCTTTAAGCACTTCGTTGATGCACTCTTGGGCTTCGGCTTCAGTCATTAACCTCTCCTATTGTGTGCGCAGCTTGTGACGGGGCAGAACTTACACAGTGGGCCGGACACCGGGTTCCACACGTTCGTCTGTATCGCTGCTTCTAACCGAGTTAACTCCGGCTCCATTGAGTTCAGGTACGACAACTGCATCATGAACTCGTGCTTCTTCTTTACCATCTCATTGCTAACTACAAACAACAACGCAGACTTGATCTCCATGATCTTGGGGTAGTGCGTAAAGACTGCACCCGCCAGTAGGTCTAGCTGCTTGGTGTCGGCGTACTTGGCATTCTTGCTGGTCTTGTAGTCCACCAGATACGCGGTTTGCTTTTCCTCGTTGATAATCAGCAGGTCGGCTATGCCCCGCCACCAGACATCCTTGGCAAAGAAGTCACACGGTACGAACTTACCGTTACGCCTCGCAATACCCAACTTAATTTCACAGTGCTTCTCACCCTCTATCTTTGATAGAGCTTCTAACGTGGGGGCTATGAACGAGAACTTGGCGGGAATCGGCTTACCGTCTCGGATAAATTCCTCAGCCGCCGTATGTAATTCCTTGCCGTAAATAGTAGCCGTAGAATCTTCATCTTTGAAGTCTTTAAGTATGCGCAAGTGGTGGTACTTCTTCGGGCATTGATCGAAGGTTTTGATGCTGCTGTATGACCATGCTGGTATCATTTTTCGTATATCGCTTTAATAGAGTCTATATGTGGGAGCAAAGTAGTAACTTCGTGTGTTGTGGCTATTTGAGTTTGGGATTCTTTTCTGCAATGCCGTTCATAATTAAGAAGTATTTGTCGAACTCGTTCTTGACTTATACCCATAGTTTCTCCCACCGCTTTATAAGTACGCCCTTCCATGCGTAAGTACATAGCTATATTTTCTCTTTGTTTAACTTCCGTGGGTCGCGTTTTGATTGGTCTAACTACGCGTTGTTCTTTTAGCTTGTCGCTATAAATGATACGAAGGTCACCAATTAAATCTTTGAGTATATCTAGCTGAGAAAGCGTGTCCAACGCATCAAACGCTGCTGACGTAACAATCGTAGTTTCATCTGCTTTAAAGCTTGCGCTCAGCACTCTCATTTCTCCAACCCCTTCATCAGCATCACTGTGCTGACTGCTTCACTAAGTTTTTGTCCTTCGGGTATGACGTACATCTCGGTCTTCCAGTCATAGTGACCGTGGTTGTTAGGTATAGCTGTCGCAACTTCAAGCACCTTCCCATTCATCGCTTCAATCATACCGATACGAATTTTAGGCATTGTGTTGTGATCTACGTCACGGGTTACTACTGCCCCCAACGATACACCCAGCTTTTCGTTTTGTGGCGCTTCTACCTTGCGCTTCTTCTGTTCAACCCAGCTATATACCGTGCTACCTATGACCCCGCACGACAACCCAAAAACGCCCCACGCAATAGTATCTAGCATTCTCCGTAGCTCCTCCCATATCCTGATTCGCAGTTAAGTGGTAGGTCTGGTGCCCACTCAGGCCGCAGCTTCATACACAACTCGACAAACTCCTGCGCCGTTTCAACTTCATCCTCTGGCACGATACAAGCAACAGCATCATGCACAGTCATTACAACCTTGTACTTCTTGGCGATCATCAGCATCTGCTTACCGATTGCGATACGCGCTAGGGCTTGGCAAACGTTCTCCACAACCTTGCCGCCGTATATCCTATTCGGTATGGTTGCTTTCCCCCTCTTTGTATCGTACACGAGTTCTGTCTTGCCGTCATCATTTGTGACTTTGCGCAGGTGGGGGTATTTGATGTGCAGATTGTTTGGCAAAAGAATGCCTTGCAACCCGTCAATTTTTAAGATGCCATCCCTACCCAGCTCCCCCGCCTGATTGCTTATGATAGTTCCAAGGGCTTCACCCGCCGCTCGCCAGAACGCCGTGATCTGCGGATATGTACGCCGGTATGTATCGATGATGCGCTTGCACTCGTCAAGCTCAATATCCACAAGAAAGTTTTTTAGCTGGGCTTGGAACTTAGCCGCACCCATGCC
>Ga0181344_1000402_pt1 | contig 17512 bp, 22 predicted proteins | sample Su13VDMLBDD_FD_130098 | JGI IMG/M metagenome (GOLD analysis project Ga0181344, IMG submission 130098) | Freshwater viral communities from Lake Michigan, USA - Su13.VD.MLB.D.D | ecosystem: Environmental > Aquatic > Freshwater > Lake | place: USA: Michigan | collected 2013-07-15
TCATTATATTTAAGTAGACAAAAAAATAAAAAATATTTAGATCAAATACTCAAATTAACAGATAATTCATTTATTAGTAATTGGTGGAAAAGAAATACTAATTCTATATTAACATTAAGAAGTAATATGAATCATGATCAACGTAATATTATTGAATACGATCAAGTTGCATATAAAACTAAATTAATAAGTCAAAAAACAATGGATTATTATTTAGAGTTAATGGATAATTATAATATTAATTATTTAAGATATACATATGATAAATTTTCTATTAGTAAATATAAATTAAACGGTATGACTATTCTTAATGGTACTTCATTAAATGGTTATCAACTAGTTTATGAAGATAGTTTAGCAAACTTTATAAATGAATTAGATAATGATGAGATGTATTTAAATTATTTTATTTCAAAAGGTCATACTGATGCTTCATTAACTGTATATAGTTTTATTAATAATTATCAAATATATAATAAATATAATTATGTAATTAATTCTGAGTATATAAAATCAGCTTGTATTAAATATGATAATATGTGTTTTTATAAACAAATAAAAGTAAATAAAAATACATTACATAAATTATTTACATTAATGAATAGTGATCAAGAATTAGGTTTATTATCATTTCAAAAATTAAATTTAAAACAAAATGGAACAGTACAACAAGAGAGAAGTAATGCAGAGTATTGATGATACTAATTTATTTCTAATGATTAAAGAACCATTTTATGCACATTTGTTTAGTGGTCTTAATAAAGAAATAAAAACAGAGATTCCTACAGCTTGTATTGCTTATCATAAAGATTCTAACTATTTAGGTTTATGGGTTAATCCTAATTTTTGGAATGAAGATTTAAAAGGTTCAACTAATCATCAAACTGATAAATATAGATTTGGTGTAATTAAGCATGAAATACTTCATATTGTCTATAAACACATATTCAGAGCTGCAGATTTTCATGATAAAAAACTTTTTAATTTAGCAGCAGATATTGTAGTTAATCAACAAATTAATAGTGACGAGTTAATTGAAGGTGCTTGTACTATTAGTAAATTTCCTGATTTTAATTTAAAGACAAATGATACTCTTGAGTATTATTATAATGCTTTAAAACAAGAAAAGGATAAGCTTGATAAGATGAATAATAATTCTGGTGGAAATTCTGGTGATAAAGGTAATAATCAACAAGAACCTGATAACAATCAAAGTTCTGATAATGATAAAAATAAAAATGAGTCACAAAAGAATTTAGAAAAGTTTTATGGACAAGATGATGATCATTCTGAATGGAGCGAAGTAAGTGGTGAGATGAAAGGAATGGAGGATCTTATCAATTCTAAAATTGAAGCACAACTACAAGAGATTGCTAATAAACTAAAGAATACAACAGAGTGGGGTAAATTACCAGGTTTTATTAAAGACTATATAGAAAATAGTATTAATAAAAAACCAGCTGTTATTAATTGGAAAACAATGCTTAGAAAATTTGCAACAAGTAGTCAAACTTCTTTTATTAAGAATACTATTAGAAGACCATCAAAAAGATATGGTACAAGTCCTGGTATTAAAATAAAACATAAACAAAAACTATTAGTAGCAATAGATACTTCAGGTTCTGTTGATAATGAAAGTTTACTTGAATTCTTTAGTGAAATCAATCATATTTATAAAAATGGAGCTAGTATAAGAATACTAGAATGTGATACACAAATCCATGCTGAATATGATTATAAAGGAATACCACCTAATGAAATAACAGGTAGAGGTGGAACTGATTTCAATGCACCGTTTGTTTATGCTCAAAATTATAATCCAGATGCTATTATTTATTTTACTGATGGTTATTGTACTCCTCCGACTGTTAAAGTTAGAACCGACAAAGTAATGTGGATTATATGTAGAAATCACGGTATTGATTTGAATTCTTTTAAATCAAATGGATTTAAAGGAATTAGTGTAAAAATGTATTAATCAATTATTAATTATAAAAAACTTAAAAAAATGTCAAACAACAAAGAACAACAGAAATTCGACTATCTTACTTATGGTGAGAAATGCAAAGCAGAAGATATTAAATTGTTTATTCGTCACATGGTTGATACTAATTTAAATACAACTAGACCAACTCCAGTTTGTATTTGGGGTCTAGCTGGTATTGGTAAAACTTCTATCGTAGAGCAAATTGCTAACGAGAAAGGTTACGAATATAGATATATTGCTCCTGCACAGTTTGAAGAGATGGGTGACATGTTAGGTATGCCTTATGTTGATAAAGAAACAAATGAAACTAAGTTTGCAATTCCTGAATGGGTTCCTCAGACTGAAGGTCCTGGTATATTATTGATCGATGATGTTAATCGTGCAGATGATAGAATCTTAAGGGGTATTATGCAATTATTGCAGAATTATGAATTGGTATCTTGGAAGATGCCTAAAGGATGGCAAATAATTCTAACTGCTAATCCTGATGGTGGTGATTATTCTGTTACTTCTATGGATGATGCTATGATTACTCGTATGATGCACATTACAATGGAATTCGATGTTAAAGAATGGGCTAGATGGGCAGAACAAACTGGTGTAGATGAGCGTGGTATTAACTTTTTATTAAAGTATCCTGAAATTGTAGATGGGGAACAAACTAATCCTCGTTCATTAACCAACTTTTTTAATTCTATTCGTAAGATCAAAGATCTTCGTAAAGATATTAAATTAGTAAATCTATTGTCTAAATCAGCTTTAAGTAAACAAGCTGCTACTTCTTTCCAGCAATTTATTAATGATAATCTTATTGACTTGATTAGTCCTGATGAGATTATTACAGCTGAGAAATGGGAGCCAATTAATAAAATTATTCTTGATTCAATTAAACCAAACGAAGAAGGTATGATTCGTAATGATATTGCGATGATCTTAACTACTCGTTTTATTAATTATATTAGTTCTGATAAAAGTAGAAAATTTACTAAAGAAGAACTTGCTAATATAGTTAATTTTATTAGTATGAAAGAAATACCAAAAGATATGAGAATGCTTATGATTAAAGACATTCATACTATGGTATCTTATAATCCTTCTTTAAGATCAGTTCTTATGGCTGATGGTGTAATTGATGAAATTATGATTTAATTGTCGTTGTTGTTCATAATAGGTGCATGGGAAACTGTGCACCTATATTTTTTATTTTAAATAAATAATCCAATGAGCTTTAAATATTTTGATGAAAAAAATCCATATGGATATTATATAATACATAGAACAGGAGCATATTCTTTTAGTACTGCATTAATAGATTTTGAAATGTTTCGATATTATAAAACTATTGGTCATTTAAAAGATTATTTTTATCAAGATAATTTATTAATTGTAAAAAAAGATAGTAAGTTTTTAAATAGTTTTTTAAAAACATCTACAAATTATGATTTGCAACAAAATTTTATATATTTTGAAGAATTTGATGATACTGTATCTCAAACATTGTGGCTTAAATATTTAAATAAAAATTATACTGAACAAGAAGAATTAATGAATAAATTTATAAATTATATAAATGAAAAAACAATTTGATTTTCTTACAGATGATTATTATGGAATATATTTTAATGATTCTTTTACTGATATAATTTTATTTAAAAAAGATTATTGTGACAAATTAATATGTACAATGAAAGAGTATCTTGTTGATTGTGTTAATAAAAAAATGTTTGCAATTATTACTGAAAAAGATTATTATGAGAAATTGTTATCTTTAGGTATTGAAGAATATGTACAAGATGAAAATAATCAATTAGTAAATGGAAATTTAGACGTAAAATTTATATCATTATTAATTAATAAATATATTGATAATAATAAAAAAAGAATAATGTACTTGATAGACGAAATACATGAGGAATGGAGCGATTAATTATACTAAATTCAGCGGTGATGCCTATTGATGGCAACTATAATAAAAAATCTATATCTAAAAATAGATTTATAAACTTAATTAAAAATGCAAGTGATATCAAATCTTCTATAGGATATGAATCTGTTAGTGAAATAATATATAATATGACTGGTATTAAAATACAAGTAGATAGAAATATTACAGTGATTCCAGAAGGATATAATGTTATTGGTTTAACATTAGATTATAGAATGAATCCTGAATCTAAAGGAGTTAAAAATCCTACAGAAGATGATTACACTTATTTTATGGCTTATTATACTAAATAATATGAATACTTTACAATTTACTTTTAAAACAACTGTTAGTGCTGCTACATTATATGGTTATATGAATTTTAACATTAGAAAAGTTAATGATTTATGGAATATGTTTTATGATAATAATACAAAATCATTAATAATAGATACTCAAGTAACATCTTCTGATTATTCAACATTATATCCATTTGTATTAGAACAAATTAGTATGCATGTTAAATCTGTTAATGGAATAGTATTATATAGTTCTTTAGATTTTGGTGATCCTAAATTATATACATTACTTGTTACTGATATTGTTGTTGAAATAGAATCTGTTAATGAATTAACTTTATAATTATGAAAAAACTAGATGTTCTTGAACATAGAAACCAAATTATAAATAAAATATTAGATGCAAATATTAATTCAATAAGACATTTTGAATTAAACAGTAAAATTAATATTGAACAAAAATCTTATTCTAATTCTTTATTTGATAAAATAGATCTTATTTATAAAAGTGATTTATTTGATACAGAAATGAAATTGTTTAACAAAACAAAATTGATTTTGTCAAATGAATTAGTTAAAATAAAATACTCATTTGAATATCATAAAGAAAAAGATAAATTGTCTGTTTATATTTACGAATGTGGTGTTAAAAAAAACTATAAAACTAACAACTTTTATTATTTTAAATCAAAGTATCATGTTTTATGTATTAAATCAGATGGTAAATTATATGTAATAAATAATTTAAATAAAAAACCAGTACTATCTAATTTAAAAATATACAATCATCATTCTAATAAATTTAAACTATTTAATTATTTATCAGGAGCGTCTATTGTTAGAATATCTAATGAAATAAATACTACTACTTCATATTTTTATAATCATACTAAATATTCATATGAAATAAATACAGTAGTTAAATATAATGATATCCTTAATGCTAATAATATAGATGAATTACATGATAATACTGTCAAAAAAGTATTTTCTAAAGAAGTAATTGATTTACTAGATTCAAAAAACGTATTATTATATTTATATTATAAACTTGATTCTAGATCTATTGATTATATTAATAAAAATTATAAGTCTTTTAATATTAATACTGATGTTGGTTTTACTGAAAGTTATTTATATCATATAATAAAAAGTATTCATCCTAATATTGATGATGAATCACTAATTTTAATTAGTAAATTAACTCGTAGTAATAGAAAATTAAATATTATTGATTTTAAAAATTCAATAAATAAAATTAATAGAAGTTGTAATAAAAAAGATATAACTTATATAATTAATAAATTTACAGAAAAACCATATAAGTTTAAATTACTAAAAAATGAATTAAATTATATTAAAAAATATTTAGTTATAAATGATCATACTATTAAAGTTACTAATAAATCAAATGATAAAGAATTGATTGATTTCTTAAAAAATAGTAGCTTAGATTGTACTTTTAAAAGATATAATTCTAATTGTAATTTATTTATAAAAGTTTATAATAATAAAAAGTTAGTAGATATAATTTATGGTACTCCTGGATTTTTCTTTTATAGTTGGAAGAATATATTATATAGATTAGAAAAAACAAACTATAATATGTTATATCAAAATAATATATTTAATACGTTTGGTGTAATTTGTTTTGTAGTATATGATAAAACAAAAAATGATGAACTATTATGAAATACTAAATGTTAGTAAAACTTCATCAAAGGAAGAAATAAAAAAAGCTTACAGAGAATTAGCATTAAAATACCACCCAGATAAAGGTGGTGATGAAGATAAATTCAAAAATATATCTGAAGCTTATGAAGTTCTTAGTGATGATGTTAAAAGAACCAATTATGATAATGAATTAAATAGTAATATTGATTTTGAATCAGAATGGTACAACACAACTTCTTCTAACTTTTATGATTTCATGAGAAATGCAAAAAAAGAGTTTAGAGAAAAAGAAAGACAAAAAGATATTACAAAAAAGAAAAAAACAATATCCTCAGAAATTACATTTACTGAATTGTATAATGGTTGTACAAAGAAGTTCAATATTAACATGAATGATAAATCATATACAATAGAAGTAAATATCCCTAAGTTTAAACAGAAAGTAACATTTAATGCAAAAATTGAAAACAATAATTATGAAGTCACTCTGAACTGTGACATTATTCCTATTGATAATGGTTATTATAAAATATACGTGTATAATAATAATGTATACGTAGATATTATATATAATAAAATTGGTAGTGAAATTAGTATTAACTTGTCTTTTATAAATCAAAATATTAAGCTTGATAAACCAAGTTATGAACATTTAAATAAACCTTATTTAACAATTAATAACCAAGGCATTGATAATAGCAATATTATATTTAGATTTGTAAAATAAACATGTAATTATTACCATGTTTATATTAATAAACATTTTATCAATTAATTTTTAAACAAAATTTAAATTATTCTAATGAAACCATTAATTTTTGCTTATGAACATAATAATAAAACTTATTATGCGGAGGGATTTAACGAAGAGTCTATTAGAAAAGCTGTAGAAGTTAAATTAAATTTACCTAGTAATACTTTACAAAAAGGTAGAAAACCTGATTACAACAGAGAATTAAAAGAAATTTGGAATAGAAACAACAAGAATATGACGTTGCTTCTAAACAAAGATCAAACAACTCCAAAAGAAGAAGTTGATTTAAACAAAAAGAAACAACATTGCATGTATGAATTGGATTTGTTGTTAAGAGAAGATAAAGATTTTCTTTCTGGTGTTAATGATAATGTTGTAATGGATTCTACTCTTGAAGTAAAATTATATCCTAATACTGGGTATATCATGGCATACTGGACAAAAGCAGGTGATAATGATAAAATATACAGATTTTATAATGGTATTACTGATGCTTATTGGTACGTTAGAAATAATATTATCAATTTAGGTATATCTGATTGGCAATATAAAAAAACTAATTGTACTGTATTAGAAATGTGTGATAGCATGATAACTGGTTTTAATAATCCTCTTAAGATTGATTTTAAAAATCCAAGTTATAAAATTAATGATTCAAAAAGAAGCTTACCATTAAGTTTACTTTATAAAAATGAAGATAAATAAAATAACTTTTTTTGATATTGAAACAACTGGATTGGATTTGGAAAATGATGGTATGGTATCAATATATTGTGAAAATAAAAAACACAATCATTATATCAATACCATCACAAATCCACAGATGAAAATATCAGAAGAATCGGTAGCAGTTCATGGTATTACCAAAGAAATGGTAAGAAATAAACCAACAAATAGACAGATCTTAAAAAAATTGGTAAAGATATTTAATGATACTAAAATAATTGGTGGTTATAACATACTTAAATTTGACTTGCCGATAGTTATTAATTTATGTAAAAAGTATAACATTGATATTGATTTTAAAAATTACCAATATGTAGATGTGTATTATCTTTTAAAAATTGTTTTATCTGAGGAAGATCTTGCTAAAATAGGAAGTTTGAAGTTAACTAATGTATATAAATACATTACTAATAGAAATCTTAGAAATGCACATGATGCTGAAGTAGATATTAAAGCAACTAAAAAAGTTCTTAAATGGATATTAGATAATTACTATGTAGATGACTGTCTTTTGTTGAACTATGAATACATAACTACAATGCCTGTTTCTGAAAACTATATGTTTTTTACAGGAAAAAGAACAGGTTATACGGTTAAAGAGTTACTTGATGGAGATCCTCGTTATTTAAAGTGGTTACAAAGTAAAAACTTAATGAAATATGACGAAGGAATAAACTTATAAATAATGACTCATACTGAAAAAGCAATAGCTGAACAAAATAAAGCTATAGAAAAATTAATAAAATTTCTACATGATCCAACCATTAAAGAGATTTTATTTACTGGCCCTGCAGGTACGGGTAAAACGAAATTAATAATTGATTTGATATTAAATAAACAAATAAACATAGAAACAACTTTGTTTTCTGCAATATCAAATAAAGCATTAGAAGTATTAAAGAATAGATTTTATACTCCAGAGTTAGCTGTATATTCTTACAAATTTAAAACAATCACACACATATTAGATAGAATTCCTGCTTTTGATAAAGAAGGTAAATTGTATTTTACTAAATCATCAACATCAAATATAACAGAATATATTTCTCTATTAATTGTTGATGAGTGTAGTATGATTGATGATTATAATTATTATGACATACAAAAGTTTGCAAAAAAGAAAAATTGCAAAATATTATTTGTAGGTGATGAATATCAATGTCCTCCCCCAAATGGTAAAGATTCTTTAAAAGTTTTTTCAATAAAAAATCATGTAAAATTATTTACTCCATTTAGGTATGGTGATTACATTAATAGTGTAGCATCACAAGTAAGATTAGGTATAGATCATAATATAAAATCTCAAGATTTAATAAGAAACTTAAAAACAGTTTGTCATAATTCTGATGTTGTAATGTTTTACGACAATAAAGAATTATTTATCAATACTGCAATTAATTCTTATAAAAATGATAAAGTTGTAAGTGTATTAGCTTATAGAAATGAAACTGTTAGATTAATATCTGAATTTATTAGAAAAAATATAATAGAAGATGTTACTAATCAGTATTCAGTTGGTGATATATTAATGTGTAATAATGATTATTCTTATTTATTAAATAAATCATTGTCCAATATAATAAGTTCGGAAATGTATGTAGTAGAAAAAGTTACACCATATCCTATTACTATTTCTTTAAATGAAGACAATGAATTAATATCTCTTAAAGAAAATTATGAGAACCCTATATATGACTATGATAAAGATAATCATAAAATAACTTTTATTATTAAAGGATTTATTTTAGATTTACACAGTATAAATGATCATAAAAAGAAACATAAGTGTATTGTTTCTGATTTATCTACTGATAAGTATTATAATCAATTTAAAAAGTTAATACTTCAATGTGAAGATTGTGATAATACAAAGAAAGGTCAATTGATAAATTTATTTCATGAAATGTATTATGGATATTCAATTAATATTTATAAATCACAAGGAAGTACATACGATGAAATATTTATTTATTTAAATGATATTGTTAATTTAAAACCTGTAAGTATTAAAAATAAATATAAAGCTTTATATACTGCTATAACAAGAGCAAAAAATAAAGTTCATATTCTTTTAACCAAATAAAAATAAAATGACTCAAATTATTAGTAAAAATGGAAAACGTTATTAGTAAAGAACAAGCGAGAAATTTGCTTATTGAATTAACTAGCAAAACACCTGGTGAACTTTGGGAAATGTACCCTGAAAGAATAAAGTTCGAAGATAAGATTGTTGTTGATTTTCATAAAGCAAGTACAGAACCAGATTTGGTATTAAAACAATTTGTAGATTATTTACACATACCAAAACGCAAGCCTTGGATTGTAGATAAAATATGTCAAAAAATTAGAGAAGAACTTGGTTTACAAGTTAATCAAAACAAAAACAATGATGTAGTTTATAACTACTGATATTATTAATTATTAATATTTAAGGATTATGAATATGTCAGATGACAATTATGAATTCTCGTTAACTAACACAGAACAAGCTATACTATTGTTAGTTAAAGAAGGAATGAAAGATATTCCAAAGGATATGTTTACTCCTGAAGTAAAAAATCGACTGTTGTCGTTAAAATTGATTCAGTTAAACAGTGATCCAGAATTAGGATGGTCAATAACACCAATAGGAGATCATGCTGTAAAAACAAAAATAGCTATTAAATATCCATTACATGTTAGAGGTAAGATAGGTGATTACGATAAAGTTATTAAAAGTATGACTGATGGTGCTGCTGAAGCATTATTATGTGCTCAAATTAATAATCACTTTTTTGATGATGTACCTGTTTCTAGTTATAGAATCTTAATGCAAGATATGTTAAACAAAGGATTATTTAAAAAATTAGGAAAAGAACTAGCAAATAAATGGTTATACGAGTTGACAAATGAATATAAGAACAAAGCTTAAAAAAGGTGATATTATCGATATATTTACTGATTATCAAGATGAAGATATAAATACTTATGAAGGAAAAGCTATTCTTTTAAAAAAAGTAAGAAGTGGTGACAGTTTTTATAGAAAAGATGAACAATTAAAAATAGAAGAAAAGAAAAAGTATTCTAAAGAAGAACGCATAAAGCTTGAAAAGTATATGCGATTGAAACATCTATTCAATGGATCTGCATATCCACCAGAAAAAGAATTAGTAAAACTAAAAAAGGAATTAATATCTTGTAGAAAAGATACAGTAGATGATATTGAAAATATGCTTAGGGTTATCAATGCTTATAAAGATAAGTATAAGGATAGCGTTAAGAAAATCAAAAGCTTGTTTAATGAATTTGATTCAGATTATATCATAAGATATATTCAACAGGATAGAGAAAAATGGAATCCTACTATTTATAACTATGAACGATGGTTAGTTGAATTCACAGAAGATAAAACTGGTTGGAAAACTAATTTTAGAACAGAAAGAAATATAAGAATTCTAGTTAAAATCAATCCTAAAGAAAATATTAAGTCAGCAGATATTAGAAAATATACTACATATAATCATGGAATATCTAGTTTAGCAATGTATAATAAAGAAGAAAACATTGATGATGATTTAGATTGTGATATAGAAAGTATATTTGATAATATGATTGATAACTATTTAGAAAATGAAACAGATTAACTAATTAATGTTAGTTAAAAAAAAGAAAAAATATGAATAACAATGTATGGGTTTATGATATTGAAGTACTTAGAAATTTCTTTTCTGGTACTTTTTTAAACCCAGTAACTCAAGAAACTAAAGTTTTTGTTATACATGAAACATTAGACCAAAGAGTGGAGTTATTGAGTTTTTTAACCGATAAATCTGAAGTTAAAGGATTAATTGGTTTTAATAACATAAATTACGATTATCCTGTATTACATTATTTATTGACTTATAAGAATATAAAAACTGTAAACATTGATAAACTTGTATATGATATATTTGATAGAAGTCAAGAGATTATTAAAAGTGAGTATTCTGCGATCAGTAAACCATTAGTACCTCAATTAGATTTATATAGAATAAAACATTTTGACAATGATGCAAAAAGAACCAGTTTAAAGTGGTTAGAATTTGCTATGAATTGGGAAAATTGTCAAGATATGCCTTTACATTATAATGATTTTGTAAAGTCTGAACTTGACATTAAAATGATTTTAGACTATAATATGAATGATGTATTAGCTACTGCAGAGTTTCTTAAACATTGTAAAGCAGATATTGAATTAAGAAGAGAGTTAAGTAAAACTTTCAATGTTAATTTGATGAATGCAAATGATCCTAAAATTGGTTCAGAAACTTTTGCGTTATTCTTATCTAGAGATATGGATATTAGTATGTCAGAATTAAAACAAATGCGAACTAAGCGTGAGCAAATATGTTTTAAGGACTGTATATTTCCATATGTAAAGTTTGAAACTGAAGAGTTTTCTGCACTATTAGATTGGTTGAAATATCAATGTATAAAAGAAACTAAAGGTGCATTTACTGATATTCCACTTGAAAAAGTAAGTAGTATTAGAGATTATGTAAATCCAGATACAATCAATGTTAAGAAAAATAAATTAGATAATCTTAATATTGTATATAATGGTTTTCAATATGATCTTGGAACTGGTGGGATAAAGTTGTCCTCTATTATAGAAATATAATAGTAATAAATTGGGTAAATTCGGTAAAGGAGGTTTGCAGTGGATATATTAAATTTAAATTGTATATTTGTCATAATATAATAAATTATTAAATTAAAATATTTTATCATGACAAAATTTAAAAATTACATAAATAAATTTAATATTGAAACAATTTTAAAATTAAACAATGAAGGTCTTAATGTTCAAAAAATATCAGAAAAAATAGGTATACCTTATAGAAGATTAAGTGAAATGTGTACTTATTATAAGGTTGATATACTTAAAAATTTTATTATTCCTGTAAATCATAATTATTTTAAAAAAATAACAACAGAAGAACAAGCTTATATACTTGGTTATATAATTGCAGATGGTTGTATTTCAATTGAAAAAAGAAAAAATAAATTCTCAAAAAGATTAATGTTTTTATCTTCAATTGATGATGAAGAAATTATTAATTTAATTAAGAATCAAATATCAAAAGATTCTAAAATTATTAAAGTTAATAATAAAAAAGGAGCAATAAATAGAAAAGAACAATTATCTCTTAGAATTACTTCTGATGAATTAATTAATGATTTAATTGAAAAATACGATATCAAACCTAAAAAAACATATAATAGTCAAGATTTTAAATTACCAGATATATCAGATGATTTAAAACGTCATTTAATAAGAGGTATATTTGATGGTGATGGTTGTGTTGTTAAAAAATCAAAATCATTATCGTTTACATTAAATTCTAAAGTATTGTGTTATAATATATATGATGAAATAAAAAAAGTTATTCCTGATTTAACTTGTTCAATAAAAGAAGTAAAAGGTAAAACTTGTATATATTATAGATTAAAAATTAATGCAAACAATTCAAATAGAAATTTAATAGTAGATTATTTATATAAAGATTCTAATTGTTTTTTGAAAAGAAAAAAAGATAAATTTTAAAATTACTATAATACCGAGGTAACTAATAATTTAAATGGTTATTAGTACTGTAGAGCATAGACTTTGAAACTATAATTTTATAGAATATAATAAGTCCAAGAGTATCCAACATCTAAATTAATATTTATATATTAACATGATGAAAATATATGCCGAACTTATATGAAAGCAAAATAATATAAGAATAAGATGATAAAAAGCATCTTAGGTAACAAATTGACACGGTTCTCAATCATCTCAAATATTTGAATCTACCGATAATCAAATTATTATAGATTTAGACGTTAACATAGCAGCGTCTTAACCTCGTGAATTCAGGGAAACCTAAATTGTAATAACAACAAGGCAATCCTGAGCTAAGCTTTAGTAATAAAGAAAGTGCAGAGACTATCGAAACCACATAGCCAATGGAAGGGAGTAGAGTAGGATTAATAATCCGAAGCGCGAGGAAGTTCTTTAGATATGGCATTAAAGAAAAGAACTTAAGATATAGTCCGATCCTAGCAGAAATGTTAGAAAATTGTGCGAGTTACTATCCAAATTTATCAATACAAAATGGATTAAGGCCAGAACATTTAGGAGAAAGTTTTACTAAAATATATAATCAAATATATGAAGAAAGAAAAACTATACCTAAATCTAATCCATTAAATGGTTCGTATAAATTGATGTTAAATGGCTCTTATGGTAAGAGTAATGAAGATACATCATTCTTTTATGATCCAATGTTTACAATGTCGATTGATTAAATTGTGGTCGACAATAAAGATGGTTAATTGCTGGAATCTCCTAAAATTATTAATACTACAACATAAATTTGAAATAAAATTATGTGTGAATGTTATAAAAAATTAGTAAATGATTTAATATGGAAATAAATATTAATGAAATGGACAATCAGCAGCCAAGTTCCGAACAGGAAAAGGTTCAGAGACTATCCCGTAAGGGAGTACTGTATAATATTAAATCAAGTATTATATGGGAAACGCCATCTATTGATAATAAAATTTATTTATATTTTTTACGTTCAAATGATACAATAAGATATGTAGGAATAACTAATGATCCTAATACAAGATTAACTCATCATATTAATTATCGATTAAAAAATAAAAGTCATAAAAATAATTGGATAATTAATTGTATTGAAAATAATTTTGAAATAGAAATGTTAGTAAAAGAAAGTTTTAGTAGTTATGAAGATGCTTTAATAAAAGAAGAATACTATATAAATTCAATAGAGAATCTAACTAATTATGAAAAAAATCCTACAAAACCAAATATTGTAAAATGTTATTTATATGATTTAGAAAAAGAAGAATCAATCGAATTTGAATCAAGAAGTGCAGCAGCTAAATATTTAAATATAGCTAGTGGAAGTTTTAAAAATAAAATTATAAAAAGAAAATATTTATTTAATTATGATAATAATTTTTTAGAATTAATAGAAAAAAATTATAAAATCAAATCAATGAATATTAAAACTAAAGATGTAAAATATTTTTTATCATATTCACATGCTGCTTATTATTTTAATTGTAGTATAAACATGATTAATCTTGTATTATTAAAAAAAAGATCAAGTATTAAAAGAAAATATTTATTAATTAATAAATCTGAATCTTTTGATGATTGTATTATAAAAGAAAATACAAAAAAAATTATTTGTTTAAATGATAATAATATTTTTGATTCAATAAAAAATGCTGCTTCTTATTATAAAATAGATGAATCTGGAATAACAAAAGTATGTAAAGGAAAAAGAAAAACTATAAATAAATTAATTTTTAAATATTATCAATAAAGATATAGTCCAGTTAATAATGAAAGTTATTATGTATGCACAATTAATGGTCAATTACTATTAATGATGCTTTCTGAAAAGTTAACACTTAGTATTAAAGATTTAACCGTATTACAAATAAATACAGATGGTATTACCATAAAAGTTCATGAAATATATTATGACAAAGTAAAAGAGGTTTGTAAATGGTGGATGGAATTAACTAAGTTAGAATTAGAAGAAGTACATTACAGTAAAATGATTATTAGAGACGTAAATTATTTGCGTCTTAATCTCTCTAATTGCAGGAAACTCCTTAGAGCTTAATATTACTAACTATATATGGTAACATAATATAGGGTGTTGCTAATCACAACAAAATAGTAAAAATATATTAAGATTGGACAATCTGCAGCGAAGTTTCCTTATATTTGAGGAAAAACGTTCAGAGACTAGTCGAAAGACGTAGGGTTAATACCCGAAACGGGAGACAATCTTATCATTATATCAATGAAATTTAATATTATCAAAAAAAATAGGAATAAAAGTGGTATATATAAAATAATAAATAGAGTTAACAACAAGGTTTATATTGGTAAAACGAAAAATTTTTACAAAAGATATCGCAAATACAATTATGCAATAAAAAATAGATTAACAAAACATGTAAATGAATACATGTTAAATTCTATTTTAAAATACGGAATTGATAATTTCAGATTTGAAATTATTGAAATTATTCATCCTAAAAAAGATCAAAAATATATTTCAAAAAGAGAAATATATTGGATGGATATGCATGATTCGTTAAATAGAAAAAAAGGATATAATCTTAGAAGAGATTCAGAAAAAGGTTTAATTGTTCATCCATCGACTTTATTAAAAATTTCAAATAATATGAAAGAACAATGGAAGTCAGGAGTAAGAAAAAATCATTCAGAAAAATTAAAAATTAACTGGAAAGATAATATAGAAAGAAGAAAACAACAATCTGAATTATTTAAAAAAAAGAACACAATATATTCTTATGATGTTAGTAAAAATGGTATTTTTGAGACTTGTGATTACGAAAAATTAATAAAACTTGGGTTGATAAGATGTTTATCATCATTTTCCAAAAAAAGATCAGATAATATAATATATAAAGGATATAATATACAAAGAAAAAGATTGAAGATATAGTCCAGTTTAATACGAAAGTATTAATGTTAAATGAAATAATTATATCGCAATAAGTACTACAGGTAAAGTAAAATTAAAAGGTGCATTTGAAATTGACAGAGATTGGCACAAAAACCATTCAATGAAAATTGTACCATATGCATTAAAAGAATATTACGTTAATAACATACCAGTTGAAGATACAATTAAAAACTGCACTGATATATTTAAATTTTGTAAGGGTGCAAAATCAAAAGGACAGAATACACTAGAACTATGGTCTTATGACGAATATGGTAGTACAATTAAAGAACCATTACAGAAAATGAATAGATATTATGTGTCATCTGAATCTGATAAAATCCTTATGAAAATAATGCCTCCTCTTGATAAATTAACTTATACTGATAAGTATAAAAAGAACATTAATCCTAATCAAATGAATATATTTGATTTAATTGATGATGTTAAAGTTGATATTGAGAGAGAAAGTAATATAGAAGCAGGTTATAAAGTTACTATATTTAACAAATATGTTAAAAAAGACATAAATGAATATAAAATCAATTATGATTATTATATTAATGAGTGTTATAAAATAATTAACGTAATTAAGACTTAATTATCATAAACATAATTAAAAGAATTAGGCTTATGCGTAAAGCAAAAAATTTAATATCGTTTCAAAATGAATAATAACGCAGAAATTAAATGTAGTAAAGAGTTCTTAAATGAATTGATTTCACATCAATTAATAGAACCAAAAGGTAATGGTAAATTTGTAATAAATACTAAACCAAATTTACGTGGAGAAGTACTACAAATTCCAGTCATTTATGTTGATAATCACAATGAATTAACTGACGGTGATAATGATTCTAGTATTACTGTTAAAGAAAATGGTATGAAAGACAAATCTATTAAAGAGATATATCTTCTTTATAGAGCATGTTTTCCTACTAACATAGAAGAAGCTATTGGTAAAGAAGATGATACCGGTAGAAGCTTAAGAAGCGGTAATAAAGATAGAATAACTGAAAGATTAAAGAAAAGAATCGATGAAGGTTATAATATCGAAAATATTATTAATGCTGTCAAATATGAAGTTTGGTGGAGGGTAAATGAATCCAAAAAAACAAACGATAATAAACTTCAATATATGCGTGGGATGGAAGCCTGGATCAATGATACAGAAAATCTAGATTCCATGATTGAAAGAAGTTTAAAGTCTACTGATTTCCAAAATCTTATAAATAATAGACTTCCTGATGAATCTAAACGACAAGTTAAAATCTATTAATGAATTACCAAATGGAATTGCTAAGATAATAACTCAAGAAAAAGCTATTAAAGAAAACATTGAGTATATTAGAAAGAGAGCATCTGGTGAAATTAAAGCATTAGGAACTTGTTATAATAAATTAAATAAAGCATTAGGTGGTGGGTTTGAAACTAATACTATTCTTACTCTTTCTGGTCTTAGTGGTGGTGGAAAAAGCACACTCTCTAAAAGACTAATGAATAGTATTACTGACAATGTTATTTCCAGTAATAGAACATGTGTTTCTTTGTCATTTAATTTTGAAATGTTAGCTCATAAAACCGTAGGTAGAGAGATATCTAACATGAGTAAAATGA